>OFMK01001618.1_pt1 | contig 15353 bp, 17 predicted proteins | sample 1541781 | NCBI WGS metagenome assembly OFMK01 (sample SAMN04209250, study PRJEB22552) | human gut metagenome | biome: gut; material: feces | host: Homo sapiens | place: USA: Oklahoma
AGTCCAAACATAGATTGTCGGAAAAACGAAGTTTTTCGACAGTCTCAGGCTTCGGCATCGCCGAAGCCTTTTGTTTCGCTCAAATTCTGATGATTGGATCATTCGCAGCAGCTTTATTTATGATTTACGCATATCGCACATCTTGCTGCGAAGCAGGGAGGCTGCCGCGCAGGGATCGTCTGCCTGCATTACGGCGGAAACAACAGCGATGCCTGCGATCGGGCTGTCCGACAGGACATTCATATTATCGGCAGTCAAGCCGCCGATGGCAACGACCGGGATGGGGACAGCGCGGCAGATAACATTCAGGGTGGAAACCGGCGTCAGCCGGGTGGCAACACGGGTGGAGGTGGGGTGGATTGCGCCGGTACCGAGATAATTTGCACCGTCTTTCCAAGCGGCCAGCGCGGCTTCAACGGTCTTTGCTGTTGCGCCGACGATTTTATCCGGCCCGAGCAGGGTGCGGCATACGGCAACCGGCAGGTCGCTTGCGCCGACATGCACACCGGCAGCATCACAGGCAAGTGCAACATCCACCCGGTCGTCGATGATCAGTGGAATGTTATGGTGGTCGGTTACCTGCTTGACCTGCTGCGCCAGCGTGAGAAAATCACGGCCGCCGGCCTCTTTTTCGCGGACTTGGATCAGTGTTGCACCGCCCGCGCAGGCCTGATCGACTGCGTGCAGCAGGCTTTCCGTGGTATGGCCGCTGCGGTCGGTGATTACATACAGGGTAGGATCGAATTGCATGGCAGAAGCTCCTCTTTTATAAATGGATGGTCAGCAGCCCTTCTCCCTCGGTCATACTGCCGAGGGCTGTGCCGTTCGGGGCGAAGGCGGTGCTGTGACCGATAAAGGTTCCGGCGGCATATTGATCCACGCCGAGAACGGTCATGTGGTTTTCAATGGCACGGGCGCACAGCAGGGTGCGCCAATGCAGCCGCTTGTCCGGGCCTTCGGCCCAGCCGGCGGGCACATATAAAATATCGGCGCCGCCTGCACGCTGGGCAGCGGCAAGAGCGGGAAAACGCAGCTCAAAGCAGGTGATCACACCCAGCTTGCCACAGGGGGTATCGATGGGGACAAAGTCCGTCTGACCGGCGCGGCATTCCGCAGATTCCCGGTAACCGAACGCATCGTACAAACGCTGCTTGCGGTGCGCTCCGCGCAGAATACCGCGGTCATCCAGCACAACGATCGTGTTGTAGGGCAGGCTGTCCGTGCGTTCGTACAGACCGGCGGCAAGCCACAGACCGGCCTCGCGGGCGATTGCTCCGAGCGCGGATACAAATGCGCCGTCCAGCGGTTCGGCAGCCTCGCAGTTTTGTGACTGCCTGTTCGTTTTTGCATAAAACATACTGTATTCTGGAAGAAACAGCATAGATGCACCTGATTGTGCAGATTCCTGTGCATAAGAACGGATGCGGCACAGGTTCTCATCCTTGCGGTCGGATGCACCGAACTGGGCGAGCGCAAGGGTCATGATTCCCATCCTTTGCACACATCCACCCAAGCTTGAAAGGCGGAAAAGCGTTCCAGTTCGGGAATGGTCAGTTCAATGGCAGAGTTGGCGGAGCCGCAGGCCGGAAAGACGGTTTCGAACCGCCGCAGCGAGGCATCCAGAAATACCGCGACACCGTCTGGAATGCCGAACGGGCATACGCCGCCCACTGCATGACCGGTTTCAGGCTCCACCTCATCAAAGGTGAGCATTTTGGCCTTGCAGCCAAAGCTTGCCTTGTATTTGGGGTTATCGATTTTGGCATCACCGGCAGCAACGATCAGGATCACGCCGTCCGGGGTGCGGAAGGACAGGGTTTTGGCAATACGGGCCGGTTCGCAGCCGACGGCCTGCGCTGCCAGCGCAACCGTTGCTGAGGAGCTGTCAAAGGTCAGGATACGGCCGGCTGCGTCAAATTGCTGCAGCCAGCGAGTCGCTTTTTCAATGGACATGGTCAGTCGCCTCCGATGGATTCAGGGATGGTGTCGATCAGATGCTCGCACAGGCGGCGCAGATAACAGGCGGTTTCGCTCAGCGCCAGACACAGCACGAGCCGGTCGTTCGGGTCGTCCGGATCGGCAGGCAGATGCTCGTGCAGCATGGGCGGCAGCATGGTGCGCAGATGCTCCTTTTCCTGCAGCAGGCGGGTGTAGCAGGCCTCAAAATCCACATCCTCCCGCCCGGTCAACGCTTTGATATCGCTCAGCCGCAGGGTTTGCTTGAGATGATAAACGCAAAGAAGCTGCATGATTTGCTCACGGGTGTATTTTTTCCCGCGTACGGGCGTCATCAGCCCTTCTTTCACATAATTGTTGATCATGGTTTTGGTCAGCAGCTTATCGGACGGCGTGCGTTTGGTGCCAGACAGATACTGCTCGAACAGGGAAAGCACCTGATCCATATACAGCTCCAGCCGGGGAACGTCTGCCGGGTGGATATCACGGTCGGCAAAGACCGCATCGATCGCTTCGTTGAGCCGGGACATGGCAGTCACCTCATTTCGTATCTATTATAAGCCATGTCCCTGAGGAGTGCAAGCCCGACACGGGCGTTGTGTACGGCGTGCGGGCGTGCTATAATACAGATGGGTAGAATATAAACCATATTATGAAAATCAGGGGGGAGCAAAATGAAAAGAAATAAACGGAAAATGCTGCTTATGCTGGCGGTTTTGCTAGCTGTGATGACATCTGCGGTGCCGTTTTGTGCGGCCGTGCATACCCAAACGATGCCGGTTTTGATGTACCACGATCTGACGGAAGATCCTGCTGCTGTAAACAGCCTGACGGTGACAGGAGAACGGTTCCGGATGGATATGGAGTTTTTGCAGGCATATGGCTATACCCCCCTGCTGCCATCGGAACTGGCTGCGCTGCGAAAAAACGGCGGTGCACTGCCGTCCCGTCCGGTCATGATCACGTTTGATGACGGATACCGGTCGAATTACGAGATCGCATATCCGATTTTACAGCAGACCGGGATGAAAGCGGTGATTGCCGTATTGGGCGGGAATGTAGACCGCGCCACGGCTGCCGGGGAGCCGCGCGGCTTTATGACATGGGACGAGCTGCGTGAAATGGCAGAGAGCGGTTTGGTCGAGGTAGGCTCGCATACCTATGGGCTGCATAACGGGCAGTACGGCGGATCGCTGGCGCCGGATGGGATCAACGGCGTGATGCGCCGCCGCGGTGAATCACAGCGCGCCTATCGTGCACGTGTGGGCGGCGACCTGCGGCGCAGCATTGACGGCATTGTGCAGCATACCGGGCAAAAGCAGGTGTGCTATTTCGCCTATCCGTTTGGTGCATATGACAGTTGGATGCAGCAGATGTTGGAGGAAAACGGCGTATCGGTCAGCGTGGTTACCAAGGCGGGCGCAGCAGCGCCGTTGGTTTCACTGCACAAAATGCCGCGCTATGCCGTGCGGATGGATCAGCCGGTATCCGCTTTGCTGCGGCGGGCTGATTCTGCGGTGCCGACGCTGGCGGCCATATCGGTCAACGGGGCGCAAAGCCGGCTGCCTGCCTATCATGTGGACGGTCATCATTTTGTGCGCGTGCGGGATGTGGCTATGCTGCTGCGGCAGACCGCGAGCGGGTTTGACGTGCAGTGGAACGCGGGGCAGCGTCGGGTTGAGCTAACGTCGTTTGCGGCATATACCCCGCTCGGCACGGAGCTGCAGCCGCTGCCGCAGGGGACAAGGCGGCTGCAGTCGCTTCCCACGCCCACAATGGTTGATGGTGCGGCGCATATGGTTGCATCCTATCAGGCGGAAGGCGTTACATATTATAAACTGCGCAGTTTAGGTGAACTGTGCGGTTTTGCGGTAGATTGGAACAGCGAAGCACATCTGGTGGAGGTGACTGCGTAGGCGCGGTGCAGAAGAATACAAAAATCCCGTCGAAAACTGAACTGCCCCAGATTGTGCGGACAGTACAAAAAAGAGCCCCTGGTAGGAAATATTGAGTTCTAAGTGGAGAGGCGTCGCGCCAGCGGCGCCTCTCCGGTTTTTAACTGGATGCGCTCATGGTTGTAATAACAGATATAGCGGTCAATCATTTCGTTTGCTTCAGCAAAGGTAGCTGGTTTATGTCGGTAAATACACTCTGTTTTGAGGATAGAGAAGAAATTTTCCGCCATGGCATTGTCATAAGGATTTCCTTTCCTTGACATAGACGGTGTAATGCCGTATTGTTTAGTTAGCTGGAAATATGCTTGGGATGTGTATTGAAAGCCCTGGTCGCTGTGGAGCTGTAACTTCGCAGCGACTCTCTTTTTCTCCTGCTTCATAGCCTGACGGATGGTGTCCAGAACCAAATTCACCGTCTGCTGGGTGCCAGTCTTGTAGGCGACGATGCTGTTGTCATAGAGATCCCGGATCATGGACAGATACAGCACGCCCTGCTTGGTGTGAATGTAGGAGATGTCAGTCACCCATTTGCTGTTGGGTCTGTCCGCATGGAACTCCCTGTTCAGCAGATTCTTGTACTTATGGAGCTGCTGCCCCGTCTGCTGCCATTTCCTACGCCGGCGGATTTCAGACAGCAGATCATATTTCTTCATGACCCGCAGCACGGTTTTAGGATTATAGAAAATATTCTGACGCTTCAGCCATAGCCACATCCGCCGGTATCCGTAGGTGCGGAAGCTGCGTTTCTGCTGTTGTGCAATCACTTCTGCAAGAGCTGCATCCTTTTCCGGCTTACCAAGGCGACGGACAAAGGCGTAGTAGCCGCTTCTGGATACGGCAAAGAACTTGCACATGACTGCCACGGGATACTTTGCCCTGTGACGATATATAACATGGTATTTTGCCCTTGCACTCACTTCCTTCCGGTGCAGTGCAGAAAATCCCGCAGCAGCTTGTTTTCCATCTGTAACCGCTGAATCTCGTACGCCTGCTCTGCCACAATATCTTTGGGCGCAGCAGTTTTTTTCGGCCTACCCTTGGGACGTGGTACGATCCCTGCCGCCAGCTTTCGTTCTTTCCTGCGCTCCCGTATCAGCAGCTGCTTTACTACATATTTATCCTTAAACCCAAAGTGCTCTGCCACTTCCCGCTGCGTTTTCCCCTCTGACAGCATGACTTTGATTTCCGGCAGCAGCGACTGAACCTGTGTGTAATTTCTTTTCCTCATAACTATACCCCCTGATGTAGCTTATTTTCCTACATCAGGGGGTATTTTGTCACTGTCCGTTTTTACTGGTTCAGTTCAAGCCCCACCTAATTCTCGGGTTTTTATTTTGCCCAAATATACACGCCGCGGCTCGACTGTGATTTTGTCCCTTGAAAATAACCACCTATTCGGCCACCAGCAAAAGAGAACGTATATTCTTTTTTATAAGTGACCACCTGTTCTCCTGTATTATAGGCTGTTAATAAGGAATTGTTGTTCGTTTTTATGTTTTTGAAGCATAGCAAGGCGACAGATGGTTTACGCATCTGTCGCCCCACACTAAATTTTGCGGTATTTCCTTTGTGCCCTGTCAAGTACGATGCAATGTCGCCAAATACTGTATACAAGGCAAACAACATTCAGCTCATACGTTTGGATAAAATAGACGCATATATTCTTCTACATCAGCCCGTGTCCCGCGAAACGGTCCGGGTGTTTCCATTTTTAGAGAGACCAGCGCTGTGCAGTACTGCAAGGCGTGCTCTACATCCAAATGCTGCCGCGCTGCAATATATCCTGCAAACGCCGTATCACCACGGCCGGTACGTCCAGACAGATTACGCGCTTTAATCGGGCAAGTGTAAATTTGCTTTCCGTCATAGGCCAAAACTTCGGTATTATGGGTGATAACAACTTCTTTTGCTCCCCAATTGTGCAGCATCCGAGCTGCCTCTGCCCGATCTGTCAAACCGGTTAATATTTCGGCCTCTGCCGCATCTGTTTTGAAATAATCAATAAACGGAAGGCATTGTTTTTTTTCTGCCCAGTCGTGAAAGGCCATTGTTTTATCTGCTTCCACATGGCGCAGCATGCACTGTACATCCAAGCCTACCTTACCTCGCTCCGCTGCCTGACGGAGTACATCGTTGTCAAAATCTCCGTAAACCAGCCCCGCAAAATGGTACACATCAGTATCAATATGGGAGAACTCTTCAAATCGAAACGGGTCACATACCCCCATGGAAGTGCAGCTCCGCTTCTCTTTATCTGCCGTAAAATACTGGTTGCGGATAGAGCAGGTCGAATGCGAGGATGCCCAGTACAGGTCAGCCTCTGCTTCTGCAAAGCGCGCCTGTACATCTACCTCTTCCGGATTCATTTTGCAGAAAATTGCCGTTTTGACGCCGCTGCCTGCTGCTGCGTAACCAGATGCCACAACAGCTCCGCCTATCTCCTTCCGTTCATTGCCCAAATAATCAATATTATGGTCGATCGAAACCGGGCCAATTACCAACATATCATATTTCTTTGTCATCAATTATCCCTCATTTTCACAATTCTTTCACAGAAACCACACCGTCTGCGGCAGCAACTACCGGAAGAAGCATTTCTATTTTGCACTTTTTGTGCAGCCGCAATGTAAATATGGCACAGGCATTATGCTTATCTCCGGATGTGTGCCTTGCAATTTCCATATGCAGCGCTTTTACGCCTCTTTCGTGACACAGATCCAATACACGATCGATGGTTTCCCGACTGCTATACTCCAAATACAAATTGATTTCCGGCGATTTTTCCAATAGCCAATATTCCAGCCGCGAAAATACAAGCTCTGCCGCCAACACAAAAACGGTAACGCATAGGCCGCCTTCATAAAAACCACCGCCAAGCGCCAATCCTGCAATTGCAGCCGCCCACAGACCCGCTGCCGTTGTCAGGCCTTTCACCCGCTGCCGTCCTGTCACGATGATGGTTCCTGCGCCGATGAAACCAATACCAGCTACAACCTGTGCACCCATTCGTGTCATATCTGTATAAAAATGCAGATTAAGGTACAGGTACTGGCTCGTCATAGTTGTCATTGCCGCTCCAAGGCAAATCAATATGTGTGTACGAAATCCTGCTGGACGACGTTTGTACTCACGCTCCAAACCAATCAGTCCACCGCATAACACTGCCAAAAACAGGCGAACCATTACCGAAGCTAGAGTCACCTCACGCAAACCGTCAAAAATAGATAACATGGCTGCAACTCCTATATTTCATCCATTTTACACACACCGTCCAGATCTGCCAGTGCAGCGAGTACCTGCGTATGCTGTTGTTTATGATTCAGGCGAAGCGACAGCACCGCATTGGGATAGGATGTCTGCGCGCCTCTGGCGCGCTCCACATCAATTTCAAGAATCTGCATATCTTGTTCCTTTATCCAATGTAGGATCGATCCCATCTGCTCAACTGCCTCAAACTCCATATATACATTGATAAATCTTCCATTTTCAATCAATATATTTTCAATAAATGGCAGAATACGCATACAAACAAAAATTAAACCAAATGCCAGAAAAACAGCTTCATAAAATCCCGCGCCCACTGCAAGTCCCACGCAGGCCGATGCCCACAGGCCTGCCGCTGTCGTTAACCCTGTAACTTGCTGCCTGCCTGTAACCAGAATAGTTCCCGCGCCCAAAAAACCAATGCCATTGATCACCTGGGCGCCGATACGCGAAATATCCGTACGCTGGCCGATCGCATCGACCACCGCTGTCCAGCGAGTGGAAAGCATCACACTCTCATACTGCCCCAGCAGTATCGTCATGGCGGCACCCAAGCTGACCAGCATATAGGTGCGAAAGCCTGCCGGCCGCCGCTTGCGGCCACGTTCCAGCCCAATCAGGCCGCCAGTGCACATGGCAAGCACCAGCCGAAAAATCAATGATCCCATATTCAGCTCACGCAAACCGGCAAAATACTCCACTTTTTCCTCCTTTCCTGCGAATATCCTTACATTTTATCGCATATCACGGTGCACTGATATAAAAAAGCGGCGGCTGCACTATCGCAGATGTCCGCCGTTTTTTATACTAATATACGCAGCACTACTGCGTCCATGCCGTATCAGTACCAATTACATGCGCGCTTTTACCTTATCCTTATGATTGCGCCAAGCAAACAAGGCCAGCGAACCGACTGCAACAGCCAAAAACAGCAAGCTAATCGGTCGTGTTACAAATATGCTCAAGCTTCCATCGGAAAGCAACATTGCACGGCGGAAATTGTCCTCCGCAAGCGGCCCCAGCACAATGCCAAGCAACACAGGAACCAACTGGAAATCCATGCGGCGCAGGAAGTACGCAATAATACCAAAAATCAAAATGATATAGATATCATACAACCGGTTATTCGTAGAATACGAGCCGGCAATGCAGAACGTGAGCACAATGCAGGAAAGGATCTCATACGGAATCCGCGTGATGTGCGCGTACAGCCGGGTGAACACGCGGCCAATCAAATACATGAACACATTGACCACGATTAAGCCGATCATAATTGCATACAGGATGTTTCCCTGCTCCTTAAACAGCATCGGGCCGGGTACCATGCCATGAATCATAAATGCACCCATCAGAATTGCTGTGGCGCCATCTCCGGGCACGCCTAATGTCAGCATAGGAATCATGGTTGCACCACAGGCGCCGTTGTTAGCTGACTCAGATGCTGCAACGCCCTCAATTTCACCCTCGCCGAACGTTTCCGGATGCTTGGAGGACTGCTTGGTCTGATTATACGAAATGAAAGCAGCCAAACCACCACCAGTGCCCGGTGTTGCGCCGATGATAATACCGATCAAAGATCCCAACGCAATGGGTTTGCGACAACGGCGATACTCCTCGCGTGTGATCTTATCCTTTGTGATCGAGGATACGCTGACCTGCTTATGATCTGTTTTGGGGTTATACTGCGATTTCATCATAATTTCCGAAATTGCAAATAAACCAATCAGAGCAATAATCAAATCAATGCCGCTCATCAGGTTAATATTTCCAAATGTAAAGCGGCTCGAACCGCTGATGGTATCCATACCCACAGTGGAAACAAAAATGCCGATGCACGCACCGATCAGACCCTTGAAAATGCTCTTGTTGGATACACCCGCTATAACGGACAGACCAAATACGGCCAGTGCCAGATATTCTGCCGGTCCGAACAGCAGCGTGATTTTGGCAATCTGCGGCGCCAAAAACAGCAGCGCAAACGCACTGAGCAGGCCGCCCACCGTGGATGCAAACAGCGCCATGGATAATGCCTTATATGCCTGTCCTTTACGCGCCATGGGGTAGCCGTCAAAAAGGGTGGCTGCATTAGCCGATGTGCCCGGTGTGTTGATCAAAATCGCTGTAATAGAGCCGCCGTAGGTACCGCCGCAATAGATGGCCAACAGCATCAGAATTGCCATTGTGGGTTCCATGCCATAGGTCAACGGAATGCAGAGGATGATACCCAGATCAGATGTCAGCCCCGGAATAGCACCTACAACAATGCCCAGCGCCAGGCCAATCGGAATGATGAGGAAGTTCTGCCACTGCAGCAGGACGCTCAGTCCCTCTAAAAATAGATCCACAAAAATCCCCCTTCCCTATTACGGCAGCGAAATCCGGAGTACAACACCGAATACATAATAAACAATGCCTACCATAGCCAGCGGTATCACATAGTAATACCATTTGCGGGCTCCGTAAAAAAGCAGGATTGCAACCACCAAAATCGCAGTAGAAATAATAAAACCGAGAAACGTAACCAATACGCAGTAAGCCAGCAGCATAACGGCAAAAATTACAGACCGCATCTCCCGCTTAAACCCATCTGAGTGGAAGCTTTCCTTTGTAATGACCAGCTCTTTTTTTTCATTAAAAAAGATTCCCTGTATCAGCAGACCTGCTGAAAAGATCAACATACCGCCAATTGCAATGCGGGGAAAGGTTTGTGCGTTAATTGCCGTCTTTTCAAGCGTCTGAATCTGCGATGGGATCAGCAGCCACAGTACCGTGGCTGCGATAACAAATACTGCGCCGGCGATGATCTCTGCGTTATATTTAATTTTCATAACCGACCACCTCATTTTGAGTGGCGCAACGTCCGGAGAGAGCAGACGCTGCGCCTTTGCTATTTACTGAATCAGCGGAATATATTCTTTCATTGCTTCGGTCTGCTCTTCGATCATGGTCTTGATCTCATCTTCTGTTGCAGCCCACGCCTTCATATCCATTTCGCTCATCGCCTTCTGGAACTCTTCATCGGCATAAACATCCTGGATAAACTTGGTCAAAATCTGCTTATGCTCTTCCGGTACGCTCGAGCGCACTGCGAAGTAGTCCATACCAGTGAATTCCACATCAATGCCCTGCTCCTTAAAGGAAGGAATGTGGCCAATACCCTCTACGTCAACGCCCTCCGGAATGAAGGTGCCAAGGCAGTTAAGCTCACCGTTCGCCACGTAGTCGCGGTATACCGGAGGCGAACCAATGGCAACATCCACATGCCCGCCGACCAGTGCATTGATTGCATCCTGACCGCCGTCATACGGAATGGCTTCCGCCGGAATGTCCAGCATCTTAAACAGCACCGCGATCATCGTGTAGCTGTCATTACCCGGACCACCCGTTGTTGCATACTTAATGGTGTTGCCTGCAGCCGCATAGGCCTTCAGATCATCAATCGTCTTCAGATTGCTCTTGGAATTGGTCAGCACAACAAATTCCGTAATACGCATACCAATCAAAGGCGTAATATCATCCAAGGTATAGCTGACGTTCTGGAAGCTCGGCGTCAAAGAGAACAGCGGGCCATTGGCAACAACCATGCTGTAGCCATCGTCCTTCTCCTGCAGCGCGGCATTCATCGCAATCGTTCCTGCGCCGCCGGTTTTGTTTTCTACAATCACCGGAACGCCCAGATATTTTTCACCATAAGCCGCTACCTGTCTGGCGATCGTATCCGGACCGCCGCCAAGGCTCCATGGCATGATGATTGTCACCTGCTTGCTGGGGAAATTCTCCTCCGCACCGCTCCCTGCCGACTGCTGTCCGCCATCGGCAGGCTGTTTGCTGCACGCTGCCATGCTGAGCGCCAGCACACCGGCCGTCATTGCCGCCAATAGTCGTTTACCCTTCATTTCTTTTCCTCCATTCTCAACTTCTGTATCAAAGTTTTATAAACTCCGGATGAAGATTGCCGGAATCTACAACAAGTGTAATCGCCTGAAACCCGTCAGGCTGCGAAAAATAGGGTGGATAGTTCCGCTCATCTGTAAATAAGAATTGCGGCGGGTTTTCTGGCTGCATTGCTGCCAACCGCTCATATACCATCGGGTTTGCACTGCCGTACCGCCGGTCGGAAGATGCTGTTGTCACCACGGCCTTCAGCGGCATACACTGCATGATTTGTTCTGAAATTGCATCACCCTGTCCATGATGGGGCAATTTGAGAACGGTTACATTTTTGAGTAAATCAATTGGTAGCTCGTCCCATTCCCGCGGGCAATTATCCGCAGCTGCTAACAAGGCCATCTCCGGCATTTCAAATTTGATTAGAAAGCTGGTTTGATTTGATGTTGCATCCAATTCACCCAGAATCCTCGCAACCTCCTGCCCGTCATCGCTTTGAAATACCTGCTCAATTCTTTGCATATATACCTGAATCGCTGTTTGCTTTGGTCCCAGCACATGGGCAGTCATCTGTCCGCCCATATCGATGATATCTCCCGGCTGCAGCATTTGCACTGCGCAGTCGGTATCAACTATGCGCTGCAGCATTCTGGTATAGGCATTCAATGCTGCCGTATATAACGGCACACTGCGTGGTACATCTGTACCGACTTTCAACATGTGCCCCTGTAAAAACGGCTCCACCGGGTATGGCACATATATTCGATCCACCGTTACCTGCTCTAAAACGGCCTCTAACCCGCAGACATGGTCTTCATGAATGTGTGAAATAAAAATATCATGCAAATGCGTAATATTTTTTTTCTGAAAATAGGTTGCCGCACGGATACGAAATGCGCTTTGTGCAAACTCTTCCGGCAAGCTGCCCCCGCCATCAAGTAATGCCGTGTAACCGTTCGATCCTTCAAACAGAATTGCATCCCCATACCCTACGTTGATAAATGTGATGCGCATCGCCTCACCCCTTTGCTGATTCCTATATTATTTCCCATATCAATACGGTCAGCAGCGTGTTCTATGTGGAACTGCGCACTATGAGCTGTGTTGATGTTTCAATCAAACGCTCCTCCAATGGACGCCCTGCAATCAGATCAAACAACTTTTCGGCTGCTAACTTGCCCATCAGTTGCTTGTCAATCTTCACAGTTGTCAATTCCGGCTCAATAACACGGCTAATATAGCTGTCATCGAATCCGATAATCGCCAAATCCTGCGGCACCCGCAGGCCTGCCCGGATAACTGCCTTGACCGCACCAATTGCGATGGTATCATTCGTGCAAAACAGCGCAGTCGGACGATCTTCTATCTGCAAAAGCGAAGCTACATATTGCTCTGCAGCTTCCATCGTCGGTTCAATATCCTGCACAAAACGCATATCCACCGGCAAATGATACTTCTTCAGCACGCTGATATAACCGTTGTAGCGCGCCGCATATATCTGCGGAGAAAAAAGACCGGCCAAAAGCCCTATTTTCCTATGCCCACGTTCGACCAAATGCTCTACCGCTTGAACTGCACCATCAAAATGATTGGCCGTGATACAGAGCAAACCCTCCATATCGATATGGTTATTCAACAAAACCAACGGGATGTGCTGCTTACGGTAACTCAAGATGGCTTGCGTATCGGTTTGACCTGCCAAAATCACGCCATCCATATGTTTTTTCATATAAACTTCGCCATTCGGCAGCCGCATATCATGATCTGTTGAGATCGATAAGCTATAACCACGCTTGATGCCTTCCTGAAGGATCACATCCAGAATCGGAGAATAAAACGGATTTAATATTGCAGGATATTGTTTTTCATGTATGACAAATGCGATACTTTCCGTATGCTTGGTTACCATTGCCCGTGCGATTACATTCGGGGTGTAATTTAAAGCCTTTGCTGCGGCATAAATCTTATCCCTTGCTTTTTCACTGACACGATCCGGCGCTGCATAAGCACGCGACACCGTTGCCTTGGAATATCCGGACAACTTCGCTACATCAATAATCGTTGCGTCCACTTGACACCTCAAATGTAAACGTTCTCATAACAACTAATAATAAAAATCCCAGCTTATTCTTTCCTCTTTCCTGAGATTGCTTTTATCATATTCCTGTTTTTTCATAATGTCAACTTTATCTGAGCAATTATCTTACTTTCTACATCTTACATAAATTTATCGTTTCATTTTTTCTTCTTTCTTTTTGTTATTTTGTGTTATCCTACAATTTTCTTTATATTTTTTATATATAATGCCGTACATACTTGCAGCCATACTTAAAAGCACTGGAAAAAAACATTTCATGATTTCGTTCACCCAAGACACCACCGTTGAAGGGCTGATTTTCTTGCAGATTGCGCGAACTTTAACTGCCAATTCCTGACTTCGTTAGAAGGCAACCATTCAAAAAAGCCAAAATAAAACCAGCAATCATAGGTAGAATGATACCAGAGCGAATGATATTCATATCTGGTTCTCACCCCTCAAAACAACTTTACACTGTGCTCTCTCGAGATTTCTTCCAACACTTTCCGAAGAAAATCCCTCAGTATCCACCTCTATCCTTCTCTCTTCTCATAGTTTTTCTTAAATTAACATTTCCCAGTAATTCGTTTTCTCCCCCATCTGCCGGATGCCAAACGCAGAAGCAAAGCAGCCGAACCGTTCACGTTTTTAGAGCAGACAAAAAGACGGATCTCCGTTTGCCAGAAACCCGCCTTGCAAAAATTAGATTTTCTCGTCTGCATTGTACGCAACGCGCAATTCATTGTTGTTAAGCGCGTGATCTGCGCCGAAAAGGAACATATCGAAAAACTGCTCTAAATACTTGGTTGTCGCTTGGATGCCGTTTGGAAGATCGACATAGTTTGCACGCACCAGCGCATTGCGGAAGAACACCGAATGCTTCGCAAAGGCATTGAGATGGATTTGGAATCCCAAACCACGCAGATATCGGATCAACATTACCGCCAGAGATCGGGTATTCCCCTCATCAAACGGATGGATCTGCCAGATATCCGCTGCGAATTTTGCGATATGGCGATTGGTTGCAGCGGCCGACCGTCCCGCATAGGAGAATTGCTTTTCCATCTCAAAATCATAACTAAGCAACCGACGGACACTTTGCGAACTGGCGTAATTCGCGGTCTCGCCTTGTAAAATCCATTCGTCCCGAGATGCATCCGTATCTCGTATCTGCCCCGCGCAGTCGAAAACACCTGCGAATAGCCGACGATGGATCGCCTGCCATTCGAGCGGGGAGATCCCAGGCGCATCCTCGCTCAAAACCTGTACGATCCGGGCAGAGGTGACATCCGCCTCTCGCGTTGCAAAATCCGCTGCGGATTCCGCATTGCCGCTGTAATACTCCTGAAGCCGCTTCTGCACCCCATCAATATCAAGTGTCCCTCCGATATGTGCCCTTGCTGCTTCAAGCAGAAAATCTGATACTGCAATTTCTTTTACCGCCTGCAGTCCAATCGCAGTCTGCCAAAAACCAACTTTGTCGTTGCTATCCGTATCGCCCACCGCTAAGGAAAGCTGCCAATCCAGTTGTTGCTCCTCCATATACCTCTCGCCTTTCTCCCCTATTTTCAACTATTTTACATTTTCTAAATCAGTGCGTCAAGCGCTTTGCATGAAAATTTTCACAAAAGATATGGGTTTATCAAACATATTGGGCAAAACTGCAGCCGTAACCCGGGAACAGCGGTGGAATACGGACATACTGTGCTATCAGACCCGCCAATCACTCAAACCGGGGAGAGATTACCCCGGGACAGGGGGTGACATCGGTTTTTCTGATATCATCCAGAGGAAGCATTTCACATATCAGCAAGTGGTTTGAGGAAATAAACCACTTTGCACTGCTCGTCTACCCGGTTAGGACACGACCCTTTCAAGGTCGAAAAGCCGGTTCGAACTCGGCGCGGATCACCAATATGGTGCCATCGTCTAAATGGTAAGGACACCAGCCTCTCAAGCTGGAAATGCGGGTTCGAATCCAACCTGCCCACCAAAACACCGCAGGCCCAAGGTATATCGCTAACGGGACAGCGGTGTTTTTTGTTTCAAGGCAGATATCCTGTCAACTCCCTCGAACCTAATGGGATGTCGCTTCCTTGTTTCTGCTTTGAAATATGTATGCAATCGCCTCTGCCGGACTCTGAACCAGTTTTTCCGCTTTGATATGTACCCCCTTTACTGGACACCCAGTAGAGGGGGTATTATTATGCGGT
>OFMK01001621.1_pt1 | contig 15330 bp, 12 predicted proteins | sample 1541781 | NCBI WGS metagenome assembly OFMK01 (sample SAMN04209250, study PRJEB22552) | human gut metagenome | biome: gut; material: feces | host: Homo sapiens | place: USA: Oklahoma
GTGGTGTGAGAGGTCGAAATTTCTCGCCTAAGAGGAATTTCTCCTACTCGATTTAATTAGGAAAACTGTTTTCGCAGCAGCACATCGGCACGCAAAGCGGAGCAAGGTCTGCATTTCATTTCGGTCGGTGCTGGACATCTGCAAGATGTCCGGCACCCCTCAAGGATTGAGGGATTCAGAGAGTTCGAGCCAGACTTGTTTACTTTGTTCTGGCGGCGTGCTAATATGTTGAAAGCACGCTGCGAACGAATGTTTCTGACAAAAAATATGTACAATTTGCACAAAAATAAATAAGAAATTTATGCATTGTGATAAAAAAGGGAAAAATATAAAAAAGTGCTTGCACACAAAAGGCGTGCATGATATCATAAGCACATAAATAGAAGAGATAAAACAAAAAAGCACACTTTAACACGCAAATAACGGGAAAGAATAGTATTTGGGAGGACGCAGTATGAGATATGTAGAATTTGACGAAACAAGACCAATGGACCTGATTTTGTTGGGAAGAGTCGCAATTGATTTTAATCCATCAGAGGAAGAACCTTTTGGACCGTTGGAAAATGTAAGAAATTTTAAAAAGTATGTGGGAGGATCTCCGGCGAATATTGCAGTGGGTGTTACAAGACACGGGTTAAAAGCAGGATTTCTGGGAAAAGTGTCCGATGATCAGTTTGGAGAGTTTGTGGTAAACTTTTTTCAAAAGGAAGGAATCGACACAAGCCATATTACAAAATGTACCAACGGAGAAAAACTTGGTCTTACATTTACAGAAATGCTTTCAGAGAAGGAAAGCAGCATTTTGATGTATCGCAACTGTATCGCAGATCTTCAGTTATCTGTAGATGATATTGATGAAAATTATATTAAAAATTCTAAGGCTATTTTAATTTCAGGAACTGCATTGGCGGAGAGCCCTTCCAGAGAAGCCGCTTTAAAAGCTGTGATGCTGGCAAAGAAAAATAATACAAAGATTATCTTTGATATTGATTATCGGGAATACAATTGGAAAAATGAGGATGAAATTTCCATTTATTATTCTATGGTGGCAAGAGAAGCGGACATTATTATGGGTTCCAGAGAAGAGTTTGATTTAACTGAGAAATTGGTTCAGCCGGGAAGAAGTGATGAGGAGACAGCAGCTGCATGGCACGCATACAATGCTAAAATTGTGGTGATAAAGCATGGAATGAAAGGCTCCACTGCTTATACAGCGGATGGACAGAATTTTTCAATCAAACCATTTCCGGTCAATGCAAGGAAGGGGTTTGGAGGCGGAGACGGTTATGGTTCTGCATTCCTTTATGGAATTTATCAAGGATGGGAAGTTATTGACTGTTTGGAATTTGGTTCTGCGGAAGCATCTATGATGGTGCGAAGCAACTCCTGTTCTGAGGAGCTGCCGAATCCACAGCAGGTAAAAGATTTTATCAAAGAAACAAAAGAAAAATATGGCGAAATGATTGCCAGAGTTTAGATGGAACGGGAGGAAAGGGAACATGGCAAAAACAATAAGAATGACAGTAGCACAGGCGATTGTAAAGTTTTTGGATCATCAGTATGTGTCAATGGATGGAGAAGAAACAAAATTTGTCGAAGGGTTTTTTACCATTTTCGGACATGGAATTGCAGTGGGATTGGGAGAAGCGCTGGATACCAATCCGGGAAATCTGAGGGTACTTCAGGGAAGAAATGAACAGGGAATGTGTCATGTGGCGACTGCCTATGCGAAGCAAAACAATAGAAAAAAGATTATTCCGTGTGCTTCTTCCGTGGGACCCGGAGCAGCCAATATGGTGACTGCATGTGCGACTGCAACGGTAAATAATATTCCGCTTTTAGTATTTCCAGCAGATACGTTTGCATCCAGACAGCCGGATCCGGTTTTGCAGCAATTGGAACAGAGCAGCAGCTTGTCCACCACAACCAATGATGCTTTTAAACCGGTCTGCAAATACTGGGATCGAGTGACCAGACCGGAACATATTATGACGGCGTTAATCAATGCAATGCGGGTTTTAACAGATCCGGCAGAAACAGGAGCATGCTGCATTGGTTTGTGTCAGGATGTGGAAGGTGAGTCTTTTGACTTCCCGGAATATTTCTTTGAAAAAAGAGTGCACAAAATCACAAGACCGGTGGCGGTAGAAGAGGAAATTGAAGATGTTGCAGAGGTCATTGCAAAGGCAAAGAAGCCTCTGGTGATTGTAGGAGGAGGCGTCCGCTATTCAGGAGCGGGAGAAGAGGTAGAAGCCTTTTGTGAAGAGTTTCAAATTCCATTTGGAGAAACACAGGGAGGAAAGAGCGCCTGCAAATCCAGTCATCCGTATTGCACAGGAGGGATTGGAGTGACCGGAACTTATGCGTCCAATGTACTGGCAAAAGATGCAGATGTTGTCATTGCGATCGGAAGCAGAATGTCGGACTTTGCCACAGGTTCCAAGAGACAATTTGCAAATCCGGATGTAAAATTTGTTTCAATTAATAACAGCAGATATCATGCTTACAAATTAGATTCAGTGAAAGCGGTAGGAGATGCAAAGGTTACGGTTAAAGCGCTGACAGAAGCATTAAGAAAGATAGGATATGTTTCTTCTTACAGCGGTGAAATTGAAGAAGCCAAAGCGGTATGGGTCAAAGAGATGAAACGTTTGGCGGAATATCAATATGATGAAAACTTTGAGCCGATGATTCAGAATATGGATCCGAGAACAATTCCGGAATTTGTTGAACTAACCAAAGGTTTGATTACACAGACAGCTGCATTGGCGGCAATCCGTGAAGTGATTGATGAGGATGCAACCATTATCACAGCAGGGGGAAGTCTTCCAAGCTGTATGCAGCGCGTATGGACAACAGACAAACGCGGCGGATATCACGCAGAATACGGGTATTCCTGTATGGGATATGAGGTTGCGGCAGCTTTGGGAGTGAAACTTGCAGAGCCTGACAATGAGGTTTATGCAGTTGTGGGAGATGCAAGCTTCCAGATGCTGCACAGTGAGATTATGACAATGATTCAGGAAAAACAGAAAGCAAACATTCTTGTATTTGATAACTGTGGATTCGGATGCATCAATAACCTGCAGATGAATCATGGAATCGGTTCTCTGGCTACAGAATTTCGTTATCGGGAAGGAAATAAACCTTGCGGAGATTTAATTCCGGTAGATTATGCAAAGGTAGCGGAGGGCTATGGATTAAAATCCTATACATGCAGGACGGTGGATGAGTTAAAAGCGGCTCTGGAAGATGCTAAGAAACAGGAGATCGCATGTCTCTTCGACTTGAAAGTAATTCCGAAAACGATGACAGACGGATACAAGTCATGGTGGAATGTAGGAATTGCAACGACTTCTGAAAAGGAAAGCGTCAGAGAAGCATGTGAAGGCGTGATGCAGGGAAGAAGCGAAGCAAGGGCTTACTAGAAAAGAGGTTTTGGAGATGAAGAAAGTATTTGGTTATCCTGAATTTAATGAAAACGGAGAACAGATTTTAACAACGTATGACAATGAGTATAAAGATATGCTGATGGATGTTCGTGTTTATCGCATGAAGGCAGGAGAAGGAAAGAGTTTTGAAAAATCAGGTGAAGAGACAGCGGTGCTGTTGTTAAGTGGAAATCTGATTTATCATTTGAATGGAGAATCTGTGGAGGCATCGAGAAAAGATGTCTTTACAGAAGGACCATGGTGCGCTCATGTGTGTACCGGAACCAAAGTTCGTGTTGAGGCAAAAACCGACAGTGAAATATTAGTACAGTCCACAAAAAATGATACAGAATTCGCAGCAAAGCTATATCATCCGGAAGATGCTCCTTGGGGATATTCCTGTGTTGGGAAGTTTGGAAATGTTGCGAAACGACGTGTCAATACAATTTTCGATCATGATATTGCGCCGTATTCCAATATGGTTTTGGGAGAGGTATTGAATGATAAAGGAAATTGGTCCGGTTACCTTCCGCACAGACATCCGCAGCCGGAAACATATTACTTTAAGTTTGACCGTCCGGAAGGATTTGGGGCAAGTTTTGTAGGCGATCAGGTCTATAAAAGTGTTGACGGAAGCTTTTCTGCAATACCGGGAGGAGAACTTCATCCTCAGGCAGTTGCTCCCGGTTATCAGATGTATACCTGTTGGATGATCCGGCATCTGGATGGAAATCCGTGGCTTCAGACAGATCGCAATGAAGATGAAAGATATGTATGGCTGCATGACGCAGAAATTTAAAAAATCAAATTGACAGCCGTATTGGATTCATTTGGTACGGCTTGCTGTTTACATATTTGAGTTATAAAAAGAACAGGAGGAAAGAAAAATGGCAAGAGAATTTATCGCGCCTGGAAATATTTTTACCGGGGAAGGGGCTTTGGATCTGGCGGAGGAAAAGCTTGGATTATTAGGGAAAAAAGCTCTCATTGTAACCGACAAAGTCATGGTAGAGCTTGGAAATTGCAAAAAAGTCGAAGAAGCCTTAAAGAACCAGAAAATTGAATTTACAATTTACAGTGAAATCAATGGAGAGCCTACAGATACTATGATTAACAATGGATTAAATCTGTATCAGGAGGAGGGCTGTGATTTTCTGATCGCTCTGGGAGGAGGAAGTCCGATTGATTCTATGAAAGCTATTGCGGCTTTGGCGGCAAATGGCGGAAGTATTTCTGATTATATGGGAACGGTGATTGGAGGAGATCTTCCGACAATGGTTGCAATTCCGACCACAGCGGGTACAGGATCCGAAGCAACGCAGTTTACCATTATTACGGATACGGAGCATGATGTAAAAATGCTGTTAAAAGGCGCGGTGTTAATGCCTGATTATGCGATTATTGATCCGCAGTTTACCATGACAGCTCCGCCGAAAATTACAGCGGCAACCGGATTGGACGCATTGACACATGCGGCAGAAGCCTTTACATCGAAAATGGCGCAGCCGTTATCTGATACCTTTGCCTTATCTGCAATCAAAAGAATTTTTCAGTACCTTCCGATCGCCTTCCACGACGGAAAAAATGTGGAGGCAAGAGAGCAAATGTCCATTGCGGCGTTGGAGGCAGGAATTGCATTTAATAATGCATCGGTAACCTTGGTACACGGGATGAGCCGTCCGATCGGTGCGCTGTTCCATGTGGCGCATGGATTATCCAATGCAATGCTGCTAAAACAGTGCTTCGCCTATGCATTGGATGGTGCTTACGATAGATTTGCAGAGCTTGGAAGAGCGATAAATGCAGCCTCAGACAGTGATTCTGACCAGGAGGCCAGTGAAAAATTTCTTCAGGCAGTAGTGGATATCTGTGAAGAATTGGAGACTCCGACATTGGAAGAATACGGAATTGAGAAAGAGGAATTTTTCGGGGTAATTGATAAAATGGCGGCAGACGCTATGGAAAGCGGAAGTCCGTCAAACACAAGAAAACCGATGACTGCGGAGGATGTGAAAGAAATTTATAAAAATCTTTGGTAGCAGATAAAAAAAGCTGCCGATTTTAAATACCAATTATATAATTTGATACACTTTTTTGAACATTGAAAAAGAGAGGATCGTCTGGAAAATTGGAAACCGGATGATGCTCTTTTTTTCATGATATAGGAGAATTCTCACTTTTTCATATCATAAAGCGTTTTGCGAACATTCTGGTAGTCATAAATACTGCTTGACAAATAAAAGTAAACGATGTAAAATGAAAATATAAATAAAAGTAAATGAAATAAAACGAAGAAAGAATGAGGTAAAGCTATGGTAACAGCAGAACAGTTGGCAAATATGATTGATCACACAAATTTAAAGGCTTTTGCGGATGACGCGGCGTTTCAGAAACTGTGCGATGAGGCGAGACAGTATCATTTCAAAATGGTAGCGATCAATCCTGCACAAACTCGGAGGTGCAAAGAAAAATTAGCGGGCTGTCCGGTACATGTAGGGGCAGCCATCGGCTTTCCGCTAGGGCAGACAACCTTAGAATGTAAAGTTTTTGAGACAAAAGATGCGATTGAGAAAGGTGCGGATGAAATTGATTATGTAATCAATGTGGCAGAATTGAAAAATAAAAATTATGATTACATAAAAAAGGAGATGGAAGAGATTGTGGCAGTTTGCAGAAATGCCGATGTGATTTCCAAGGTGATTTTTGAAAACTGCTATTTGACAGAGGAGGAAAAGATCAAAGTTGCCGAGATTGCAAAAGAGGTCAAACCGGATTTTATTAAAACTTCCACCGGATTTGGAACCGGAGGAGCTGTTGTGGAGGATGTTGCATTGATGAAATCTGTGGTCGGAGATCAAGTGAAGGTAAAAGCAGCAGGTGGAATTCGCGATTTAAAAACAGCGCTGGCGATGGTGGAAGCAGGAGCTGAGCGGCTTGGAACAAGCGCTGGTGTGGAAATTATAGAAGAATATAAAAAACAGAAGTAAGTGAGGAATCAAAAGAATGAAACAGGAAGTAAAAGTTTGCCTGATTGGTTCCGGCAGAGCAGGAATGATCCACGGGCGTAATTTTGCCGGAAGCGTACCGGGCGGGAAAATCATAGCAGTTTGTGATCCTGTCGGATCCGTAGCAGAGGAAGCGGCAAAGGAGCTGGGCGTTGCGTTATCTTATAAAGAGTATGAGGATGTGATGCGAAATCCGGAAATTGACGCGGTAATCATTGCATGTCCCACAAAGTTTCATAAAGAAATCGCAGTTGCCGCAGCCCGGGCGGGAAAGCATATTTTTTGTGAAAAGCCGATGGCAATGAACGAAGAGGAATGCGATGAAATGATCGCGGCGGCAAGAGAACATAAAGTAAAGCTTCAAATTGGATTTATGCGTCGTTTTGATGAAAGTTTTCAGGAAGCCAAGAGAATCATTGAAGCAGGAGAAATTGGAGAAGTTGTTTCAGTAAGATCTCATACCAGAGGACCAAGCAAACCAAAGGAATGGATGTATGATATTTCCGTCAGCAACGGTCCGCTTGGCGAAGTGTGCAGTCATGATATCGATACGGTCCGCTGGTTTACCGGAAGTGAAATTTCCAGTCTGTACGTCATTGGAGGAAATTATCGCAATAAAGAAATTGCAGAAAAGTATCCAGATTTTTATGACAATGTCATTATGAGTGTAGAATTTGAAAATGGAATGCAGGGCATCGTAGAAGGCGCTCAGTATGTGCAGTACGGATATGACGCAAGAGTGGAAATTCTCGGAACAGAAGGGGTGATCTCATTGGGGGATGTTCATGAGAAAAAAGTTATGACCTGTACAAAGCATCATGATGTAAAACGACCGGCAATGCGCAGCTGGACCTATCTTTTTAAAGATGCTTATGTGGCAGAGGATACCGCTTTTGTAAATGCAATTTTAAATGACGAGGAAGTGCTGGCAACCGGGCATGATGGAAAGATGGCGGTGAAGATTGTAAAAATTGGGAATGAGTCGCTGAAAGAAAAAGTGGTGAAAAAAATGTAAAGGAGGAAAAAGGTAATGGAAAACGGGAAGACAGGATTTCGTGCCAAGATTCAAAAATTTGGGGGAGTATTAAGCGGCATGGTTATGCCGAATATTGGAGCGTTCATTACATGGGGATTGATTACGGCAATTTTTTTGGAAACAGGATGGGCGCCGAATGCCAAAATTGCAAAATTGATTACCCCCATGCTGACGTATTTGTTACCTGTTTTGATCGGATATACCGGAGGTAAGAATTTTTATGGGGATCGTGGAGGCGTGATTGGAGCGGCAGCAACCATGGGAGTGATTGTCGGATCAGATATTCCTATGTTTATGGGAGCGATGATTATGGGACCGGTTGCGGCGTTATGTATGAAACAGGTTGATAAACTGTTTGAAGGAAAAATTAAGCCCGGATTTGAGATGATTGTAAATAATTTTTCCTGTGGAATTCTTGGAATTTTTTTAGTATTAGCTGCATATTTCGCAATCGGACCATTTGTACAGGCATTAAATGCAGTTTTATCCGGGGGAGTGAATTGGATTATTGCGAAAGGATTGACACCGTTTGCCAGCGTATTTATTGAACCTGCCAAAGTATTATTCTTAAATAACGCAATTAATCATGGGATTTTATCACCTATTGGAATTGCGCAGGCGGCAGAAGCCGGAAAATCTATTTTGTTTATTTTAGAGCCAAATCCGGGACCGGGTGTGGGTGTATTGCTGGCATATAGTTTTTTTGGAACAGGAACTGCGAAACGAACAGCGCCGGGAGTTGCGATTATTCATGCTTTTGGGGGAATCCACGAGCCATATTTCCCATTTATTTTAATGAAACCACAAATGATCCTTGCATCCATCTGCGGAGCAGTGTCCGGTAACTTTATTTTTCAGACATTTCAGTGTGGATTGGTAGCAACTGCATCGCCGGGGAGTTATTTTTCTGTACTGGCAGTGGCACCAAAATCTGATTATATTCCGATCATTGCAGGAATGCTGTTATCTACGGCGGTGTCCTTCGGTGTAGGAGCCCTGATCTTAAAGATATCAAAAGGCGGAGATGATTATGATGATGCTCTGGAAAAGAAGAATCAGATGAAAGAGGAAGGAAAGGAATCTGTCAAAGAAGTTGAGGCAGATTTTAAAAACCGGACCATTAAAAAAGTTTTCGTTGCATGTGATGCGGGAATGGGTTCAAGTGCTATGGGCGCTTCGATTCTCAGAAATAAAATGAAAGAAGCGGGATTTGATGATATTGAAGTGAAGAATGTGTCAATTCCGGACTTGCCGGAAGATGTTGATGTGGTGGTAACCCATGAATCATTAACGTCAAGAGCGAAGGCTGTCAGACCGAATGCAGTGCATTTTTCGGTGGATAACTTTATGGCGGGAGAACAATACGAAAAGATTATAGAAAAAATAAAAGAAGCAAAAGCTTAAAGAGTGTGTAGGAATGATTGAGAGACTGACTGTCGGAAAGAAGATATTTTCTTTTCGGCAGCTTTTCTGTTTTCTTTGTTTTTTTATTTTTTAGCAGTTCGGAGTAAAAAAGTTATTCTTTGATTGTTTTTCTTAATTGTGCGGTACGAAATGTTTCCGGGGCGGCTGGAAGTTCTTGAAAAGATATGATAAGATTTCTATAATATATGTGCAAAGGAGGGAGCAGATGTTTGCAGAAGAACGGCAGGAACAGATTTTAGCCATGCTAAGACAAAATCAAAGAGTCAGCAACACGGAACTGATTAAGAAATTTGGAGTGAGCGGAACAACGATTCGCATTGATTTGACTGAACTGGAACAAAAGGGACTGCTTGCAAGGACTCACGGAGGAGCAATTTTAAAGGAAGATCCGGTGTTTGGGGAGGATTCGATCTCCTCGCGCCGAGAAAAACATAAGAAGGCGAAAGAGGCCATTGCCAGAAAGGCAAGGAATGAAATTAAAGATGGCGACACAATTTTATTGGACAGCGGGACAACGGCTCTGGAACTGGCACAATTATTGTCAGATGTTCGGGAGCTGACGGTGATAACCAATGATCTTCAGATTGCTTTAAAATTACAGAAATTCCAGGAGATTCATCTGATTTTGCTGGGAGGGAGGGTCCGGACTTCTTTTGAATGCACTGTGGGAGGCATGGGAATTCGTTCTTTGCAGGAGTTGTCAGTAGATAAAGTTTTTATGACAACCAACGCTCTTTCGATTCAAAAAGGAGCTACCACTCCGAATCTGGATAATGCGGAGATCAAGCGGGAAATGATGAAAATCGGCAATCGGAGGTATCTGCTGTGCGACAGTAGCAAAGTCGGGACAAAGACGGTGTGTTCTTTCGCTAAAATCAGCGAATTTGATTTCATTGTTACGGATGATGGCATTGAGCAGGAAGCAAAGGAAGCGATTTCACAGCAGGGAGTCATTGTGCGGTAAGACTGTAGATTATAAGAAACATCGAGGAGGTACAAAAAAGTGGAAGAAACGATCCAAGAATTGTTAGAGTTTATCAGAAAAAGTCCAAGCTGTTTTCATGTGGTGGAAAACATCCGCAGAGAGCTTTTAAAAGCAGGATTTTGCCAGTTAAATGAAAAGGATGAGTGGAACCTTTTGAGAGGACGAGATTATTTTGTGACCAGAAACGGAAGCTCTGTGATTGCATTTCGCATACCGGACAAAGAGTTTCTGGGATTTCATATGACGGCAAGTCACAGCGATTCTCCTGCCTTTCGGATCAAAGAGTCTCCGGAGATCCATGTGGAGGGGCAATATGTAAAGCTGAATACAGAAAAATATGGCGGGATGATTATGGAGACATGGTTTGACCGTCCGCTGTCCGCGGCAGGGCGTATTATAATAGAAGAAACAGGAAAAATCAGAGAGCGGTTAGTGAACCTTGATCGAGATTTATTTATCATTCCCAATTTGGCAATTCATATGACAAAAGGAGAAGCGGCGCAGCGAAATCCACAGAAGGATCTTCTTCCTTTTCTGGGATGTACACAGGAGAAACAGGCATTTTTGAAATTGCTTGCCCGAGAGACTGGTGTAAAAAAGGAACAGATTTTGTCGTATGACTTGTTTTTATATCAGAGGACGGCAGGTACTGTGTTGGGGCTGAACAAAGAACTGGTGGCATCTGCCAAGTTGGACGATCTGGAATGTGTATTTGCGTCGCTGAAAGCCTTTCTTCAGGAAAAATCGGCGGACTATATGAACATGTGCTGTATTTTTGACAACGAGGAAGTTGGAAGCAGCACAAAGCAGGGGGCGGGATCAACCTTTGGAGCAGATATACTGAAAAGAATTATGGCAGGATTGGGAAAAACACAGGAGGATTATTTTCGAGCCGTGGCAAATAGTTTTCTTATATCGGCAGACAACGCCCATGCGGTGCATCCGAACATGGCAGAAAAAACGGATCCGTCCAATCGTCCGTATTTAAATCAGGGGCTGGTATTAAAATATCATGCATCGCAAAAATATACGACGGATGCAAGGTCTGCTGCACTGGTGAAATATCTCTGCAAAAAAGAAAAGATTCCGTATCAGGTGTTTTTTAACCGTTCGGATTTGCCGGGAGGTTCTACCCTTGGAAATATTTTTATGGGGCAGGTGTCCATGCAGGCCGCAGATATCGGACTTCCTCAGCTTGCCATGCATTCTGCTTATGAAACGGCGGGAACAAAGGATCTGGAAAGCATGATCCGGTTTTTGAAAGCGTTTTATGCCATGGGAGAGGAAGTGGAAATGTAATGGAAGATCGGCTTCAGATGTCAGAAAGTTTTTTTCTGTCTGCAATTCTTGCAGTGGTAGGAGGTTTTTTAGATGCATACAGCTATTTGCTGAGGGGACACGTTTTTGCCAATGCACAGACTGGGAATATTGTTTTGCTCGGCGTGAATCTTCAAAAAAGAGCGTTTGAACAGGCTTTTTATTATTTCGTGCCGATTCTGGCATTTGCATTGGGAGTATTGCTGGTGGAACTGATTAAAAAGATCTATAAAGAGGAACATCGAATTCATTGGAGACAGCGAATTGTAGTGCTGGAAATTGTCCTTCTTTTGGTGGTTGGACTGCTTCCCAGGGGGAGATATGATGTGATCGCCAATGTATTAATTTCTTTTGTCTGCGCAATGCAGGTGGAGGCATTTCGGCGGGTTCACGGTCATCCCTTTGCCAGCACCATGTGTACTGGGAACTTAAGAAGCGGCACTGAATCCCTTTTTCAGTATGCTTCCCAAAAGGATAAAAAGCTGCGGGATAAAAGTTTGAAATATTATGGAATTACAGCATGTTTTATTTTGGGCGCGGTGATCGGGACCTTTCTTTCCGGTTGGGTTGGAGAAAAAGCAATCTTTTTGTGCAGCGGGCTGTTGGCAATGGCAGTCTTATTGATGGTAAAAGAGTTTCGTGCTTGATTTTTGGAGATATCTTTACTCAAATTTAACAAACTTTGTCTTTGAATGCTCTTTGGATTTGTTACAATAGATGAGAAAGAAAAGGAAAGAAGCGCTACAAAGTGTTTGTAGCAAAATTACAGGAGCAGATATGAAAAGTGAACTGATTTTATTAATAGAAACAAAGTATGGAGATATGCGCACGTCAGAACAGAAAGCGGCGGACTATATCATGCAGAATTTTGAACAGGTGCCGAGAATGTCACTTGGAAATTTGGCAAAGGGCGGCGGCGTCAGTCAGCCGACGGTGTTGCGTATGCTGAAAGCCATAGGATTTCCGGGATTTAAAGAATTTCGCTACGCGGTGCTGGAAGAGCTTGCCCGATCAGAAAAAGATGTGCAGATTTCTCCTTTGTACGGATATTCCCTGAGCAAAGAAGATCGTCTGGAGGACATTCCGGGAAAGATTGTCACAACAACATCGCGGCTTATGGAAGAAAATTTGAAAAATATTTCTATGAAAACGTATCGAAAAGTCATAGAAGTTTTGAAAAAGGCGCGTATGATCGATATTTACAGTGTGGAAAATTCCAATGTCATTGCCAGAGATCTTTTAACTAAACTATTATATCTTGGTTTAAACTGCAGACATATGGATGACATCTATCATCAGAGAATCTGTGCCAGTAATCTGACCAAGGAGGATGTGGCAATCGGAATTTCCTATTCCGGATGTTCACAGGATACGGTGGAAAACATGAAAGAAGCGAAAAAAAGCGGAGCGACAACCATTGTGATGACCAATTTCAAAGATTCTTTGATTAGCCAATATGCAGATTTGCTGATCTGCACCAGTCAGCAGCAGCTGTTTTACGGGGATGCAATTTTTTCCAGAACGACACAGTTGGTGTTGGTTGATATGATCTACATGGGACTGCTGGTTTCCGATGATCAAAAATATGAGAAAAGTTTGGACCGAAGCAGTAAGGTGATTCAAAATAAGGCGTATGGAACCGAAAAATAGAAAGCTTGTAATTTTACAACAAGTTTGCAAAGTAAAAATCATGTGAAGTTTTACAATAACTTTACGTGATTTTTATTTTTTTGTGATAGTTTGCAAAAATTGTCATTGCTATAATTGGATTGTGTTTGAGAAATGCAGCAAAAGAAATGCTGCAAGTAAGAAAAAGGAGTCGTAATGTTATGTTGAAGCTGGAGCATATAAAAAAATCGTATGATGATACCGTAGTATTAGATGATATTAATCTGGAAATTGAAGAGGGTGAGATTGTTTCCATTTTGGGACCATCTGGATGCGGAAAAACAACACTGTTAAATTTAATTCTTGGAATTACCGATGTAAATGATGGAAAGATTTTTTATAACGGTGAGGACATGACCGATTTGCCGATGGAGAAACGAGGCTTTAATATTGTATTTCAGGACTATGCATTGTTCCCGAATTTAAATGTTTATAAGAATATTACATATGGATTAAAAAATAAACCGAATATTTCTTCAAAGGAAGAAGTAGAGGAATTGATTGATCTTTTGGGATTAAGAGAACATTTATCAAAGAAAATTGAACAGTTGTCCGGAGGACAAAAGCAGAGGGTTGCTTTGGCAAGAACGATGGTAATGAAACCGAGAATTCTTCTTTTGGATGAACCGTTGAGCGCTTTGGACGGCGTGATCAAAGAATCAATCAAAGACCGGATTAAGATGATTGCCAAGGAATTTCATTTAACGACGATCATTGTCACCCATGATCCGGAAGAAGCCCTTACATTATCAGATCGTGTTTTAATTGTAAATAAGGGAAAGATTGCGCAGTTTGGACATCCAAATGAAATTATTAACAAACCAAGTGATGAATTTGTTGAAAAATTTATTTTAAATCAGCTGAGAATTAAGAAAAATAACATTTTTACATTATTTGGAGGAGAAGAAGAAAATCAGAGAAAGGACATCCGTGTTTCTTAAAATTACAGGATAGATCAAAACAATGAAACAAAAAAATATTGAAATCAAAGTGATTTTCACGGTAACCATGGCGATTTTTGCAGCATTTTTGCTGGTTCCGTTTCTGAAACTTTTAAGTCAGGCATTTTTAGGGGATGGCAGTTTCTCTTTAAAATATTTTTCCGAACTTTTAAGTGAGGCAGGATTTTTGACTGCATTGAAGAATAGTATTACCATTTCCCTGACAAGTGCACTGATTACCACAATTCTTGCATTTTTACTTGCATACACAATTTATTATACAAACGTACCGGGATGGTGGAAAAAGATTGTGAATTGGGTAGCATTGCTTCCGATGCTGCTTCCAACCATTACTTATGGATTTGCAATTATCTATTCTTTTGGAAAGCAGGGACTTCTGACACGGCTGTTCGGGCATGAGTTCTATATGTATGGTTTTCCGGGACTGACACTTGGATATGTAATTTATACAATCCCGACGGCATTTATGCTGATTTATAACACAATGGGATATATTGATAAGAAATTTGGCGTAGTATCAAAACTTATGGGCGACCATGCGATTTCTAATTTCAATATCTCTGTATTAAGACCGTTATGGGGAACTTTGGCAACCTCTATGATACAGTCCTTTTTCTTGAGTTTCACAGATTTTGGTATTCCGGCATCTGTGGGAGGGCGAGTTGATACCATTGCAGGAATTCTTTATCAGGAAATGCTGGGAAGTATTCCTGATTTCAGCCGGGGGGCTGTTGTTGCCATCGTCATGTTAATGCCTTCGGTGATCAGTATTCTTGTCCTGAAATGGCTGGAAAAATATAATATCCGCTATCATAAGATCTCGGCAGTGGAGTTAAAAAGGAATTATGTAAGAGACGGAGCCTTTGGAGTTGTAAGTGCCTGTATTATGCTGGTCATGCTTTCCATTTTTGCAGTGATTTTTGTAATTCCTTTTGTGGAAGAGTGGCCATACCGACTGAGTTTTACGCTGGATCATGTGACTGCAGTCTTTCAGGATCCGAATCTTTTGGGTGTTTATACAAATTCTTTGTTTGTGGCAGCTGCCACAGCCGTTGTGGGAGTGTTGCTTAGCTATGGAGCGGCACTGGTGACCGCCAGAAGTACGTTAAACGGAAAACTAAAAGGTTTGATTGAAGGAACGGCGTTAGTGATTAATACAATTCCGGGTATGGTATTGGGTATTGCATTTATGCTGACTTTTTCAGGAACTGGTTTGCAGGGAACCTTTTTGTTAATTATTATCTGTGATGTCATTCATTATTTTTCCACTCCGTATCTTATGGTAAAAAATTCACTTTCCAAAATGAATGCATCATGGGAAACCACGGCGATGCTGATGGGAGATAACTGGGTGAAAACGATCGTCCGCGTAGTCACACCCAACGCGATGGGAACAATTCTTGAGGTGTTCAGCTACTATTTTGTTAACGCGATGGTAACGATCAGTGCGGTCATTTTCATTGCGGGAGCAAGGACAATGGTAATCACCACAAAGATCAAA
>OFMK01001625.1_pt1 | contig 15296 bp, 10 predicted proteins | sample 1541781 | NCBI WGS metagenome assembly OFMK01 (sample SAMN04209250, study PRJEB22552) | human gut metagenome | biome: gut; material: feces | host: Homo sapiens | place: USA: Oklahoma
AACCTCAAATATATTTTCATCGATATTTATAGATTTCCATCCCCCGTATTTGTCTACAACATCTGAAATATTCTGCATACCGATTCCATGCAATGCCTGTTGTTTCTTCCTTGTCAGTAAACGTTCTCCCTGTTTATTGACTTTTCCATCAAACGTATTTTTCACCTGTATACCCAGAATTCCCCTGTCGTATTGTATCCGAATCTCCAAAAAACGATCTTTTATCTGCTCCATTGCCTCAATTGCATTGTCCAACAGATTTCCAAACAAAACATTCCAGTCATATCCATCCACTGGCAACTGGCACGGAATCACAATCTGCGACTGAATCTGACAGGACATTGCCTCCGCTTTTGCCAGTTTATGATTCAAAATCATATCCAATTCCAGATTCCCCGTATTCACATACTTATGCTCCGTCTGCAAATGCTCACTCATTTTATTTACATATTCCTGTGCCTTATCATACCTTCCTTCATTAAGATATGTCTGCAGAAGATACATATGGTTTTTCATGTCATGCCGCAAAGAATCCAGCTTTTTCTGATTCTGCTGCATGATATGCATCTGCTCCTGATAGGCCATCATATGTTCCTTTAAAAGCCGTTGCTGCATTTTATCCTGATAAGCTTCTCCCAAACGGTCATACAAATAGAACATTCCAAGATCTACAACGATCATAATAGCCAGTGATAATACTGTTTTTGGCGAATTTTCGCCGGATACACTCTCAAGAGCATATATCCAGACAATATTTCCGGCTAATACAAGAATCATAAAGTAATAGTTCTGTGTTTCCATAACCCTTCGCCGACATATCACCTGTCTTATTCCCATTGCTATGAGCAGATTGACCATTGCCCCTGTGATGGTTCCCATTGCCCGCCCTTCGGAAAACAAAGAAAAATCTCCCAGATAATAATACATGATAAATTCTATGGTAAGCCCCAGCAATACTGTAAAACAACCTGCCATTATTTTCTGTAGTATACTTCCTTCATACAATATACCTTCTGCCGCCCAGAGAAGCAATACCATACTCACCGTAGTTCCCATGGCATTTCGAAAACCAAATGCAACAACTGTATTAATAAGCCATACGATCACATAAACAATATTTGCCATCCGTGGCAGTTTTCTTTTCTTTTCCAGAAAAACATCCGTCACTTTAAAACTTACATACACACTTAATATGTTACATACCGCTTCAAATATTCTTTCTATGTTATTCACCCGCCACACCTCATCTTTTCCACAATTGCATGATCAAGGTTATTTTTCATAGACCGACTGACCGGAATGTCATCCCCATTGATCATGTGTACGCTGTCTTTCTGAAAAGATTCTGCATACCGCAGATTAATGACATAAGATTTATGTACCACACAGAATAAATGCGGATTCAACGCAGGAATAACCTCCGAAAGTTTTCCATAAACACATAATGTATCATTTGCTGTTACCACTTGAATTTTTCTGGCAAGGCTCTGCAAATAAAAAACAGAATGTTCTTCTATCCGTATCGAATTTCTTCCTTTCCCAATTTCTATAATATGTGGCTGAAACTGATACAGCCTTTCATATTCATCTAATATATAATCTACTCGTTCCTGTTGTATGGGTTTCACGAGGAAATTCATTGGACGCAGATCAAAAAGCTGCATGGCATACATTTCTTTTGCCGATACAAAAACAATCTGCATGGATTCATATTGGATCTGGGATCGAATCCAGTTTCCAACGATAATCCCCGAGCTGTCCCCTAATTCAATATCCAAAAATAACAAATCATACCTTTCGCTTTGCTGCAGTTTTTGAATAAATTCTGCTCCACTTGTATAACCGTCAACATCCACTTTTATTCTTTTCATTTCTGCAAACCGAAAAATACTTTGTTCCAATTTATAAATAAATTGTATATCATCATCACATATTGCTACTTTTATCATTGTATATCCTGTAATTTATTTTCCTCTCTATTTCAGGATTTCCTGCAGCCGCGCATCTGTATGCAGGAGTTCCTTCGCGCGATCCCTATATTGCTGCTCATGCAGATACGTATAGCGGAACGGTTTGATCGACGGTGCCAGATCAACTGCTTTCTCAAAATCCTCCCGCCGAAGATCCAGTGTTTTTACATAATCCCAGAACCCCGTCTGCATAAAAATTGTGTCTACCCTCCGGTAACGATGATCCTGCACAACACTCATCAGATAGGTTGCAATGCCAACCTGAATACCATGAAGCTGCGGATGCTCAAGCATCTTGTCCAGCGCATGGGAAATCAGATGTTCGCTGCCGCTCGTTGGCGCACTGCTGCCCGCAATCTCATTTGCAATTCCGCTCATTGCAAGAGAATCCAGAAGTTCCTTTAAAAACAGATCATCCTGTATCGAAGTAAACGGTGTGCGCACAAAACTGTTGACTGCTTTCTTTGCAATCATGACAGCAAAATCATTGACTTTTCCGTACCCATGTTCTTCCTCAAAAATCCAGTCATACAGTGCCGTAATTTTTGATACCATATCGCCGATTCCGGAATATAAAAATTTCTCCGGTGCACTGCGGATAATCCTTGTATCCACCACAATCCCATATGCAAGTTTTGCCGGAACGGACTTGCGGCGTCCTTCCACCAGAAGGGAAGCACTGGCACTTGAAAAGCCATCGCTCGATGCCGATGTCGGGATGCTGATAAACGGCAGATTTCGCAGAAATCCACAATATTTCGCACCATCAATCACTTTTCCGCCACCGATGCCGATGACTGCCTGCGTCTTCGCCGGCATGGAAAATGCAAGGCTGGTCAGATCTTCCAACCGCACGGTATCAAGTTCCTGATATTCTAAAATATCAATGTCCTCCTGCTGCAATGCTTCCATAACGGTAGAACCAAACATTTCTACAAGACCGTTTCCAAACAATACAACTACTTTCTGTAACTGTAACTCTTTTAAGTAAATCCCCAGATTGTCCAATGCACCCGCACCGATCTTTAAAAGTGCCGGAATGGAAATGTGTTTTCCTGCCATAATAAATGTTCTCCTTCTCATTCTCTTTTCTATTGATTTTAGTATAAACAAAGGTTCCTGAAATTACAATCAATTCCCCCGAAAAAACACACACGCTTCTCTTTACAATTATGGGTAAGAAAAAAGACGATTTCCTGCGAAACCGTCTTTTTCTTATTAAAATTTTGACGAAACTCCTGTAAATTTACTTTGTCACTTTGATCGTCATCTTTACAGTCTTTGTCTTTCCGTTCTTTAAAGTGACTTTTACTTTCACAACTGCTTTGCCAGCTTTCTTTGCGACAATTGTACCATTTTTATTCACGGTTACAACCGACTTTTTGGAAGATGTATAAGTGATCTTCTTTACATTTTCCATGTTCAGGTTCTTATCAAAAGTAACTTTTGCCTTCTTTCCGTTTGCAACCGTTTTCTTGGTATCCTTTAATGCAATACTCTTTAAGATTTTACTGCTCAGGGCTTTTGCATCCTTCTCATTCAGCAGTACATAATCACCGGCATCTTTGGTATCCGCTGTCACAGTTCCGTCTTTGGAAACCTTATAAGTCCTGCTGCTGATCAGGACTTTTTCTCCTGTCTTTTTATCAACTTTTACAAGTGTCAGCTTTTTGCCTGCCTGCAGATCCTTCGCATTGACAGATACGCTGTTCATCACTTTGCCGGAAGCGTTCTTTGTTGTCTGGGTAATCGTGATGTCGCTGGTTCCTGCCTCTTGGACTAATTTTGCAACCACATCTGCTGAAATTGTAGTCTTCTTTGTCTCGGAAGCATTCTTTACTGTTTTGTCCAGCTGTGCCCGGGCATCTGTCACTTCTCCCTTATCGTTCTTTTCAACGGTAAGTGTCGCATTTGTATCTTTTGCAATATTCTCAAATGTTTTGTCCGTTTTCCGGGTTTCCGATGGTTTTGTATCCGGTGTTGTTGTGCTGCCGGAATTTCCACCAGAGGTGCTGCTGCCGGAGGAAGAATTTCCGCCATTATTTCCACTCTGGCTGGTCTGTTTTACCGCAATCAGGCCATCGGCATCTGCTTTTGCAGCTTCTGCATCACTGATCGTTGTTCCTTTGAATGCATCAAAGTAAAGTACCGATTCCACATCTACCGCGGAACCTGCCGGGTTGGAATTACACCAGAGTCCGAATGCCTGCACATCTTTTAAAGCATCCCCACTAAGTTTTCCACCCGTCTTCCCTTTAAAAGCGGAGAATGGAACGGTTACTTCATAGGCATCTTCTGTCTTCGCAAGATTGGTCAGATATACTTCATACTCTTCTCCTCCTGCCTTGATCTGTACAACAACCTTCTGCCCTTTTCCATCAAGTTTTGTCCAGAATTTCAATGCATTATAGGCTGAAAAATCTGTATTGCCCAGACTTGCATTTACCAGACCCGTCCAGACTTCCGAACCGGTTGTTTTTAATTTGTAATGAAATGCAGCACCATATGTACCGTCTGCCTTATGCTCCTGATCCAGCGTAAAGGACGAACTGCATCCAGCGGCAGAATTTCCACCGTAAGCTGCATCCAGAAGTCCATTACTCCCGACATAGTAGTCAAAATTTTCCAGCACACCTGCCGGAGCTTTGTCCTTTTCTTTTCCGATACTCAGATTTGTGATCGTGGACAGTTCTTTTCCATCTGCAACAAGTGTAATGGATGCTACATCTGTTTTTCCGATCTGATCCATTTCCTCCTGTGTCAGCTGCGCCGTATAGAATCCATCGGAGCCTTTCGCAGCCGGCAATGTCAACTGTTTGCCTTTTGCCGTATCCTTTACAACAAACGATACCTCATCGGCATTAGAAACACTTGCCTTTAACACAGTTGGCTTTAAAATCGTATCCATATCAAACGGTGCTACCATGTATCCGCTGACATCTTTGTAATTATCCGTCTTTACTCCTGCGTACTTATCGATATTTCCATAGAAATTCGTACCGTTTCCAAATACTGAATCCTCATTGTTGTAGTAAGAAATGAAATCATTGATCATTTCCTGTCCCATGGTATCACTGTATTTATACGGCACATAGAAATTGGTATCGCTGAAATTTGCCCATACCATATAATATGGCATGTCGTTTTTCTTTGCGATATCATTCACTTTCTGATACCAGTTCACACCCGACTTTGCCTCACTGACCGGATTATTTTTTACAAGAAGCCCTTCGTTATCACTTCCATCCTTTTTCATCACACGTACACCGGTCTCCGAAATCGCAGCCAGCTTGTTATGCTGTTTTGCAAGTGATGATACAACCCGACAGGTCTGATCCAGATGATCAAAGAATGAAGTATCACTCTCTGCTGGATAAGTATTAAAGTCGTTGTAATAATCAAATGCCAGAATGTCTACACAGGCATCTCCCGGATACCGCGACATATACTCTGCCTCGGTCTCCAGCGGTCCGTTTGGCGAATACACATAAAGCATATTGTGCACGCCTTTGGATTCCAGATAATCTCTGGTATATGCATACAGACTCCTGTAACTTTCTGCGGTGTTTGCACTGCCCCACCAGAACCAGCCGCCGGTATCCTCATGGAATGGCCGGAAAATCACCGGGATATTCTCTTTTTCCAATGCATTGGCATAGAATGCAATCGTATCAAGATATGCCTTAAATACCTCATTCTTCTCTCCACCAGGCAAAATCTTCTTTAACGAATCACCGGATAAATCTTTTGCTTCATTAAAATCACAGTTATAGAAATCGTAGGTTCCATCTGCATTCTTTTTAATCTTTGCGTTGGTGAAATTCGGCATATGGGTGGATAAGGTAACGATTGCACCGTTTTTGGCCGCCTTTTTGCTGTAGTCAATGGAATTCTGCAGTGCAGATGCCGCATCCGTACCACCAGCCTCGCTTCCAAACAATGCCAGGGAGTCAATGCCGAAAATACCGCTGACGGAACCGGTCACATCTTTTACATCTCCCAGATCGTTGTTTCCTACGGAATGGCTCACATCATTCTGATGTCCAAACAGTACCTGATCACTTTCGGTCAGTCCCTGCAGATATGCATACAATGCCTTTGCGCTATTGCTGGCATCCGGATCTGTCATGGTCAGGGTTTTATCTGTTGCTTCTGGTTTTGCCTGTGTTCCGTCTGTATTCGGTGTTGCGGTAATTGTCACAAAATCACCACTGGCATCCTTCTGGGAAAGTATCAGATTATCCAGATAAACATCCCCTGCAAAGGAACTGTTGGCTCCGATAAGTCCGATTGTCAGATCATCCATTGGTGTGGCAGATGGAGAAAATCCTAAAGTAACTGTAACTTTCTTATATCCGTTTCCTGCATCTGTTGCCTCGGACGAATCTATGCTGGTATCTTTATTGATTCCGCTGTTGGAGAAAAATTTTATCTTGGAAATATTACTGCTTTCCGGATAAATCAAATCCACACTCACCTGATTATAATTGCTGATATCAGCCGGTGTCTCCGGTGTGAATTTCACTTTTGCCTCACTCCATGATTCGCCGGAGTTGGCTGTATAATCCAGGCTTACTTTTAATCTTCCGTCTCCGCCATTTGCGTCATAGGAAAGTTCCGGAGCAGCATTTTCTTCTCCACCGTGGAAATACTGATATCCGGTTTCGCCTGCCCACAGATTTACCTGGGATTCATCATTTAAATCAGAAAGAACGGTTGGCTCCTGTTTGGTCAGTTCCTGTTTATCGCTTGATAAATTTGTGAGAACTACATTTGAAAATGTCACAGTTCCCTTAAATCCGGTTCCCACAAGAACGAATTCAACATCCATCAATGTATCCGGTGTTATTCCTGAAAACTTTACTTTCAGATCAGCTGAATAATTCTCCCCATCTTTCGTAAAAGAATCCTGCTGCAGCCACTGGCAATCCGTACTGTTGTTCCATCCCCAATCTGATCCCAGTTTTGTTACACCCTGGATATTCAGATGCGCTTTATCTGCAGCCAGCGACTGATAGGATGCTTCATCCAGTGTTACCTTTGCAGTTAATTCATACTCTTCATTCACATTTCCCGACGAGCCATTGATGGATTCATCATATGCAAAAGTAATTTTTCCTGCACCATTCCAGTCTTCTTCTTTCAATTCTGAAAAATCAATGGTTTCTGTTGTTTTTGCGCCCTCATTTTTGTACAGTTCTGTACGTGTTACTGTTGGTGCTGACGCTTCATTTGTTTCCGCCGCATACACAATCTCATTCTGTAAAAATGTGCATGCCTCCGGTGTCAGTGACCCCATCATTGCTGCTGCCAGCGTGATGGCAACAATCTGTTTTCCTACCCTTCTCATGTTTTTGCTCTACCTTTCCTTTCTTCTCCATTTCTTGTAAAAACCTTCCAGTGCCCTCCATCTATCCGGTTTCACTTAATAAAAAAGCAATTGCACGCTGCTTCCCATATTTCAGGGAGAGGGTACTGCATACTTGGGGAGTGCAGTAAAAATATGGGAACCAGTGTGCAATTGCTTTATTTATTTGATAAATTCAGTATACCACAAAGTAATTTTAAGTCAATATTTAGTTAATATAAAATTAAACATTGTAAAGTATTACTTAATTTAAAGTTTTTTAGCCTTTTTTTAATCTTTTAATTGGGCACTTTGCCAAGGGACGAAAGTACCAGTTCCTTATTAATTGAAAAAAGCACCTGTAAAACAGATTATGTTCTGCTCTACAGGTGCTAATATCGTGCAAGTTCTTTTAAGCTGCCTTCCAAAGAATAACCCCCTCTTTTTGTACATTCTTATAAAATGGAAGCACTTCCCCCCACTTTTTCATATTTTCTTCTTTAATATCAATGATAGAAAAAATCTTATCATAACGTATATCCATCTCTGCTGACCAGCAAATAAATTTATTTCTTATTTCTTCATTCATATCATTTTTAGTGATGATTGCTATATCTATATCACTTTCTGATGTAGCTTCATTTCTTGCAACAGATCCATACAAAATAATCATTGATAAATTTTCATGAAACAGATTAAGTAACCCTTTTACCAATTCGTCTTTCATCATATCCGTTAACATTTATTACACCCCTACAAAAACTCTTTTTTATAGTCTACCATTTTTTCTGCACCTATTCCATATTTTCTTTTTCATAAGATTCCACCAGTCAAAGAACAATTCAAAAATTAAGGGGACGATCAAAACCATCCCCTTAAAAATTTTAAATATAATTAATCAATTTTTCTTAACATTGCCAAGTCAAGGTTACACCAGTCATTTGCTCCTGCTACAGAATAAACCCCGATCTCCAACGTATGATTTGTAACAACAATCTTGTCTATACTAAAAATATTCCAATTAATGTCACTTGTTTCAATCGTGGTATCAAGCTCACTTCCTCCATAATTTTTTGCATAAAGTTGTAAAACATTCTGTTTCCCATTTGTCTTTGCCCAAATTGAGAATTTATATGTTCCATTCGGAATATTTGTATACGTTTTATATACAGAACACGAATACTCTTTATCATCCCAAAATGTTAATTTGTAATCTCCATCATATGCATCACCATATTCTGTTCTTACAGTATTTTCATCTGACGAATCACTTGTCCATACATTCCATCCACTCGGTGAAGTAGTTATCCCATTCTGTTCAAAACTGATATTTGTCAATAAATTTTCACACGGTTTATTAAGCACCTTAATAGAATCTAATGCATTTCCCTGAAAATTAAACAACGTCATGTTATCCCATGTATTACTTGGCGTTACGGTATCATTTTTATACGCAACCCCTGCAGATGTAGCATATGTTCCGCCTTCTACAGGTATCCATTCTGGTTCCCAATAAAAATATCCAATACCTTTGTCATCTGGTACATTTAAAATGATTGATTCCAGATCATTCATAAATTCAAATTGTCCTTCTACTGTTGCAGGATATCCTCCAACTTCTTCATCTCCACTAATGAATACATTTCCTTCACCATCACCATCTTCCGTTGTCCATGCATACGCAGTTTCTACAACACACACTTCTTTATTATAGGTGGTCGCCAAGTAATTCAAATTATACTGAAGCCCCTCCATGGTTCCATGCCACATTGGATAATAAGATAATCCAAATACATCAAAATCCAAGTTTGGTGACTCTTTCAATAATCCACCAAAATACCAGGTATACAACTGATTTTTTCCACCCTGATCCAGATGAAGCATAATTTTGGTACTTGATGCAGCAGAAGCACGTACTCCAGAAATTGCAGATTCTAAAAGACCCGCTAATCCGGAAAAATCCTCATTCGTCCCTATTTTGCCATCTTCATGAAGAATCCCCGATGATATTTCATTTTATCCTTTTACCCCTCCGGCAACCAATCCATTCTGAATAAATCGCTGTAAGCACATAAAGATGATCATGATCGGCAGGGATGAAATCACTGCTGCTGCAGCAAACAAAGTCCAGTGTGCAGCAAACTGATCGCTGATAAAAGACTGCAGTCCGAGTGCAAGCGTCATTTTTCCCGGTGTCTGCAAAAAGATTGAGGTAATCACATATTCACTGTACGTTGCAATAAACGAAAACAGGAAGATCACGGCAAGCTGTGGCATTGCAAGCGGGATGATGATCTTATAAAAAACCTGGAATTCATTTGCTCCATCCACCATTGCAGCCTCATCCAATTCCACCGGAAGTCCATCGATATAAGATTTAAGTAACCAGATATTGTAAGCACTTCCACCTGCAAGCACAAGAATGAGCGCAAAGCTGTTGTCCACCAGCCCGAACTTATAAATTAAAATATAGTATCCGGCAACTGCCATGCTGTTTGGAAACACCTGTAATATCAAAAGTGCCATCAGCCCATATTTTCTTCCCACAAACCGCAGTCTTGCAAACGCATACGCTGCAAGTGAAGTAAGCACAAGTTGTATGATTGCTACAATAAAGCAAAATTTTAGGGAATTAAAAACCCAGATTCCAAAATCCGTTTCCCGAAACAGTTCCACATAATGTTCAATGCTGAATTTTTCAGGGAACAATGAGGACAGGAAAAAGCTGTCACCCGCGGAAAAAGAGGACATAACAATCCATATGACCGGAAACAGCACCACGATCATCGTGATCCATATGACCACCCTGCTTCCCCACAGTGTCCGTTGTTCTGAGGCGGATATTTTCTTTTTATTTTTCATTTAATCAACCTCCTTAAATGAGCCGGACAGCCGCATATTAATCAGCGTAAATGTTCCGACAATGATAAAGATCAGCACACTGAACGTTGCAGACAGTTCATACCGGTTCGACCATGTGGTCATCTTATAGGTGGTACTGGCAAGGATATCCGTATAACCCGCAAACTGGTTATCCACTCTCGCTGGTCCACCTTGTGTAATCATATATATATTTCCAAAATTGTTAAAATTAGCCGCAAACGAGGAAATTACAAGAGGAATGGAAAGTTTTGTCACCATCGGCAATGTAATGCTCTTAAAGCACTGAAATTTTGATGCCCCATCCATTTTAGCCGCCTCATAGTATTCACCAGAAATCGCCTGTAGTCCGCCAAGACAGACATTCATCATATAGGGAAATCCCAGCCACACATTCACGATAATCAGCCCAGCCCTTGCCCAGAATGGATTGGTCAGCCACGGTACATTCCAGGCAATACCGATTGTATGCAGTAAATTATTGATTCCACCATACTGCTCATTTAGCAGTCCCTGCCATGCGAGGATTGCAATCGTAGATGGCAATGCCCACGGCACAATCAGCACTGCACGGTAAATTTTTGATTCTTTCATATGCGGATTGTTTAACAAAATGGCAAGAATCAGTCCCATTGCATAGGAACCTGCCGTACTTAACAGCGCAAAGCAAATCGTCCACCCAAGTACCGGGAAAAACACATTTTTAATACTTCCGGAAAATACGGTCAGATAATTTTCCAGACCCACAAACGTGTAATCTGTCAGATGATACATGTTGTAATTAGTAAAAGATAAAATCACCGTATAAATAATTGGCAGACATGTCACCAACAGAATCGAGATCAGTGCCGGTGCCAGATAAGTATACCCAAGCGCATTCTTTTTCTTTCTCATGCCATCACTACTTTCCTGAATTCATCAATTCAATCGCTTCTTTCAACTGCGTAACCATATTTTTGGCAGCTTCCTCTGGTGTTTGCTCCCCAGACCACATCGAACGGATATTGTTTGTGTGGATACTCCAGAGCTGTCCCATTTCTGATACGGTCGGCATCGGCTCTCCATCATTGATCTGCTCGACAAATGCCTGTGTGTATGCATTACTCTGGATCTCATCAAGTTTCTGATCTGCCAGTTTTGCCGGTATACGGTCACCCGCCTCATACATGCCAAGTGCACCGTTTTCCATCAGATAGGAAATAAAATCCCATGCTGCATCCTGATTTTTACTGCTGTTGCTCACAAAACTTACCTGTGTACCCACCGGGGTCACAAACGGCTGTCCGTGGAAAGTTGGCATTTTTGCTACAGCAAATTTAGTTCCTGCAGAGGTAAAACCGTCAATGTCCCATGGTCCACCAATATAATAAGCACATTTTCCGTTCTGGAAATTACTTCTTGCGATATCGGCTGTCACATCTGCCGTGATCAGTTTATATTTATTGCACAGGTCATTGATAAAGGCATAGGCTTCCACACTGCCCTCATTATCAAGACCGATGTCTGCCGTGTCATATGCCCCATCCTGATATTTAAAAATATAACCTCCGCAGGCTCTCACAAAACCAAGATCGTAGTATATGCTTGTTGCATCAAACTGTACACCTCCGTCTGTGGCTGCCTGATCGACTAGTTCTTCCCATGTTTTTGGAACTTCCGATACAAGATCTGTGTTGTAAAACAGTGCAGTAGTCTCTACGGAAAGTGGCGCTGCATATCGTTTTCCATCTACATAACATGCCTGGATGGCTGCATCGGAAAAATCCTGATCCGCATACAGATCCTGCGGCACTTCTGCAGTAAGATCTGCGTTTACATAATCTGCAAGCTGGTCATTTGGAATACCCACCACAGCATCCGGTCCGGAAGCACTTTTTACTGCCTGTGCAAACTGCTGGACAGATGGAGACTGGTGAATGACTTCTACCTTTCGTCCGTTCTTTTCTCCCCATTCATCTGCATATTTCTGAATGGTATCCACTTCCACGTTCATATTCGTCCAAATCACAAGTTTTTCCCCAGAAGCTTCCTTTTTTCCGGTTCCAGTTCCACTTCCACAGCCAGTCAACATTCCCACTGCCATTGTTACAGCCAGCACAGCTGTTATTAATTTTTTCTTCATATGATTGCCCTCCTTTACATTGTTTTCATGTTTATCAGCGCACTGTTTGCGTTTCCATTTTCGTCAAACAATGCCATATTTGCCATGGCATTTCCTGCTGTCATCTTGTCTTTCATGTACTTGCTGCCACTCTTACTTGCCCACGTACAGTCCGGTATTGGCAGCCATGCCGGTTCCCAGTAAAACACACCGATGCCTCTTTTATTGTTTACACTTCTTACCGTTGCAAACAAATCCCGCAAGAATGCTTCCTGCCCCTGCTGTGTTGCCGGGTATCCAGTGATTTTTTCATGCTCCTTCGAATAAACGATTCCGTTGCAGCCAAATGTTTCCGTAGTATAACCAATCGAAGTCTCTGCAACAAGTACATCTTTGTCATACCGGCTGCTGATATCATTCATATTATCCAGAAGAAGTGAAAGACTTCCGTTCCAGTGCGGATAATACGACATTCCAATAATATCAAAATCCAGTGCATACGATGAAACCTGATCAAACCACTGTCGATACATTTTATTATCCGTTCCGAAATCCAGATGCAATACGATCCTTGCGTCCGGACACTCCTCGCGCACCCCTTTAATCCCTGCCTGCAGAAGATGTGCCATATTTTCGGTCTGTTCGATGTAACCGTCCGGCCACAACAGCCCTTTTGTAATCTCATTTCCAACCTGCACCATAGTCGGCACAAGCTTGTGGTTTTTCAATGCCTTTAACGTATCTACGGTATGCAGATACACCGCTGTTTCCAGTGCCTCTCCGCTTAATTCTTTCCAGGCTTTCGGTTTTACCTGTTTGGCTGGATCTGCCCAGAAATCACTATAATGGAAATCAAGCATAAAATCCATACCGCTTTGTACAGTTCTTTCTGCGATCTCAATGGTGGTCTCCAGATCATTTCCACCTCCCCCGTAAGAATTTCCGTTTTCATCGTAGGGATCCGGCCAAATCCGAATCCTTACGTTATTGGTTCCGCATGTCTTTAAAATTGCAAACAGATCTTCTTTTTCCCCGTTCAGCCGATAGGACGCACCATATTGTTCCAGTTCTTTCACCATGGAAATATCCATACCCTTAATAAATTTCATAACTACTCCTTCACAAGTGTAATATCATCAATGGTTCCCCAGCCGCCCGGTGCTGTTGCCACGTGTGCTCCTACTGTGATTGCTCCGTCCGTTGGTGTAATGCCCGGGATTTCCACCGTATACCAGTTAACATACCCCTGCAATTTTCCATCTGCTTTTACCTCTTCGCCATCCACGAGCGCATAAAAATATACGGTCGGATTTTCATCCCCGGCTGCATCACCCTGAATATGAGCGGTTAGTTTGTAGGTGCCATCCTCAAGTCCACTCACTGTCTGTTTCATGGAAAAATCCACCGGATTGTTTCCTGAATAAAAATGCAGTGACTGTGCACCTGCAAAACAGTCTGTCTCACGATCATAAACATCTAACTCCTCTGTAACATCATTGTTGTTTGTCACCGTCCATCCGGAAAAATCTGGTTCTTCAAAACTTCCGTTGATCAGATAATTTCCGTTTTCATCTGGCGTACCTGTTGTATTTTCCTTCTGTTCTGCGGCAGCAACTTCTGTGCCTCTCTCCTCTTCAATGTTCTCTGTTTCTGTAGCTTTTTGTGTTTCCTCCGCATCAGCATTAATACCAGATGTGTTTCCACATCCTGACAATGCTACTGCCATGCTCGCTACAAGGACTGCATGTAATAACTTCCTTTTCATAAATGTTCCCCCTTTTCTAAAATTAAATCTTTACTAATTTTCAAGTAAATTGTTTACTTATTAAGAATGTATCATCTAAACCTAATAATGTCAATACTCGCAAATACACTTTTCACTATATTGCCAATTTTTATTTTTGTATTTTATGCAATATATACAAAAAAGGCACAAAAAAAGATGTTCGCAATCGAACATCTTTTTTCAACAACTCTTCCGGAAAACTGGAATTCCATTTACAAACACCAGCTTGGTTACGCGTCCGCCATATAGTACCCTGTTTCGCAACAGATCAAGCGCGGTTTCACAGATACATGGAATATCAATATGAATAGTAGTAAGGGGTGGTGATAAATACTTTGCAATATTCACATCATTGATGCTAAAAACCGCCACCTGCTCCGGAATCTGTATATTGCCTTCATTTAAAGCCTGTAGCACACCCACCGCCAGTGTGTCACTTGCCACACAAAGTGCTGTTGGCAGTATCTCTTTTTTAAGCAGTTCTTTTCCCATGCGGTAGCCATCATCCACCGTAAATCTCTCGGAAATGAAAATGTACTCCTCATTGAGATACCCATAGTATGCAGCGCTCTGTCGAAATGACCACTCCCGGATATCCATGGAAGGTTTTCCGGTGTCAATATTTCTATCACTGCCCCCGATAAATCCAATCCGTTTATGTCCTTTTTCCACAAAGTAATCAACCATCTGTGTCACAAACGAATCCATATTGGGCTTCACGGCATCAAAAAGTTTTTCATCCGGGGATGTGCCGATAAACACGCCCCTTTTGCACCGTTTATACAAAGCATTGATTTCTTTTCTGGTGAGCCATCCAATCGCAATAAAGGCACTTAAATCTTTCGGAACATGATCCATGCCGTCCTTTCGGTCATAGATACTGAGCTGAATATTCATCTTTTTTGCCTGCTTTATTATCTCATCCTTTACCCCGTGGTAAAAGACATCTTCGAGTTCATCCTCGTGGTCAACAAAATACAGCAATGCCACATTTTCGATCTTGGGATAGATTACTCTCTTTTTGTATCCGATTTTCTCTGCTGTGGCAAAGATCGCCTCTCTTGTCTCATCACTAACAGAGATTCCCTCATCATAATTGAGTACCCTTGAAACTGCTGAGCTCGAAACCCCTACGATTTCTGCAATTTCTTTAATTGTCGCCATACGATTCCTCCAATGTTTTCATGGATTTCTTTATTGATAAATTCTGTT
>OFMK01001629.1_pt1 | contig 15283 bp, 23 predicted proteins | sample 1541781 | NCBI WGS metagenome assembly OFMK01 (sample SAMN04209250, study PRJEB22552) | human gut metagenome | biome: gut; material: feces | host: Homo sapiens | place: USA: Oklahoma
TTTCAACAAAAAGATAAATCAAAAAGAAAGTTGCCAACGATTACTTGACAGTAACGATCCCCGCCCAGCGCCCATGCGAGCGCGTCCAGCACCGAGGTCTTGCCCTGGTTGTTGTCCCCGCCGATGATAGTCAGGCCGGCAGCGGTAGGTGCCACCTTGACCGCGCGGATGCGCTTGACGTTTTCTGCTTCCAGACTGGTGATCTTGATTAAATTGGATTTGTCCATGATGTATCCTCTCCTTAATCGTTACGCAGCATTGCCTTGAGGGCGTCGATCGAGATACCGGCCTTAACAGCAGAGCTGATGTCGGCGGCCGAGAACCCCTGCTTCTGATCCCGCACCATTGCGCAACGCGGCGTCGTGATATCAAACGCCCAGGCAGGCGACTCCGGATCGGCCACCGCCTGCACGATCATACGGCGGAACGCTTTTGCCGCATTCTGATCCTCCGCAGCGATCTGGGCATACAGTGAGCCAATCGCCGCGGCGAACTCGGCGGCTACGGTCTTGATACTGCCGGCTGCCGTCACAGCGGTCTGGTTCCCAACAGAGTTGATCTTCAGCATTGACAAGTTTCCTCCTTGATTGTATTATGAAGTTGAACTATTTTGGTTTGCCGCCGACGGAGTGCCAGCTCCTGAAGCGGCTTTTTTTATTCATCCGCATCGACCTCGGCCAGCGCGATCGCGGCGGCGATTTGTGCCCAGGGCTGCACTGTGTCTGGCACCTTGCGGATCTCCGGCAGCATCGAAGTCAGCCATGTGTCGATGAAAGCCAGTGCCTTACGCCAGATCTGTGCCGCACGGATACCGTCGTCGCAGTCTGCAACCGCAATGGTCAGCGCCTGGAGCGCGATCCGGTCGACCAGCGCACGGTCATCGTCGCTGAGCAGCATTTTCACACTGGGCGGATCATCGTTTTCGGAGATGAAGATCGGCCCGGGGATAGGTGCGGTGCTGTCTTTCGAGATCTTCACTGCCCCGCCCAGTACTGCAGGCGGTTTACCCTTTGCGAGTTGCTTTTCGTTGTACTTCTCGATCAGGACACTGACTTCGTGAAGTGACGTAACACCCATAGCTTCGGCGATTTCCTTCACGCTATGCCCACCTTCCCGGAGCATCTCGTACCCGATCTGTTCCTGCTCTTCGCGTTTGTTTGCCAGGGTCTCTTCCATTAGCTTTCCGAAATCGGTCTTGCTCACTGTGCTTTCCTCCTCTCCTGTATCTTGTCAAGTCGGGAGACCCGCTCTGCCCGGCGCTGCCGGCGGCGGTCGTCACGGTACAGCCGCATGCTCAGTTGGTACAGAATCACCCCGCCCAACAGCAGGACCGGGGCCAGCACCGCGTACAGCCACACCGGCAGCGCCCCGCTCTCGCAGTACCCGGTGGTCGACAATAGCGTCAAAGCATCCAGACCGCAGGCTACGCCCGCAATGTGATGTGGCTTCAGCCGAAGACTTTCAAGTGGCGTCATGACAGCGCCTCCGCAATCTCCGACCACGGCACCCGAAAAGCCGCAGCAATCTTCTCCAGCTCGTCCAGCGTAAAATTGCCTGGGTTGTCCCACCGCCGGTTATAACACTGGATATCGATCAGCGCACGGGCCGCCTGTTCTTTTCTGGTTTCAGCGCCTCCGATCACGGCGTATTTGGCGATTACACCGCGAAGCTTTGCGCTCTTTTTTGCGTTCATGATCTTTCCCCTTTCGTATTACTTGAATAGAACTGCTGCGCGCATCCTGCTGTCCGCACAGAAGAGCGACCCCGAAAAGCCGCCGCGCCGTATCGGTTTTGGAACTCCTGACGAAAATTAAGTTCCTCTACATCTAAGGCGGCATCCATCATCACGCTTACCGTCTTGGCCGCTTCCCCGGTCAGGGCGGTATTTTCGTTCAAAATATCTTTCGCTTTTCGAATACACATTTCCTGAATTTCAATCAGTTCTGCGTTCATGCCGTCTCACCTCCCAGCGCACGGTGCAACTGTGCGTCCACCGCTACCATAAAATTATGGTGTAGGTGCATCTTTGTCCGAAGACTCCTTATTTTCTGTGACTGCTGCAACGCCCTCCGCGAATCCGATCAGATACTCACGTTTGTCAGAGGGAAGGGCCTTCACGGTTTCCGCCAGCTTTCTGGCTATTTTCTTTTCATCCTGTCCCATCCGTTCACCTCCATTTCTAAGCTGCTTATACTTTATCATAGATCACTTATGATGTCAACACAATTTCATAAGTGACTTATATTTCTCCTTGACTTCATAGACCACTTATGCTTTAATTAAGGCATGGGGGTGGAAATTATGGGATTTCTGAACGAACGTATAAACGCAATAATAAGAGAAAAGGGAATGACAAAAACAGCATTCGCAGACCGGATAAATGTTTCACAAGCATTTGTTTCTCAAATATGCTCAGGGGCATCTCAGCCCAGTGAACGTACAATCGCAGATATTTGCCGGGAATTTAATGTGAATGAACATTGGCTACGTACTGGTGAAGGCGACATGTTCGTACATCTTAGTCGGAACGAAGAATTGGCGGACTTTTTTAGCGATATTCTTACAGATGAAAATGGGTTTCGCACAAGGCTCATATCGGTACTAGCGCGACTCAACACCGATCAGTGGAAATTGCTTGAACAAGTGGCAGACAATTTGCTGCAAGAAATGCAAAAAGAAAAGGCTGACCCGTAAGGCCAGCCATTATCTTTACTTCGTAAGACGAAGAACAAAACGATAAACGGTTTGCAGTTTATTTTCGTCTAAAAGTTGTAATTTTTGGAGTATGTAATTGATTAGCTCTTGTTTTTCCATCCTATCCCGGCTCCTTAAAAAGCAGAACATTTGTTTGGTTCTTCTGATAGGATGATTTTACCACTTATCGTGCAGTAATTCAAGTATCATTTGTGATACATCACGGATATCGGTCCTCAAGGCAAGATGTATCTATGAATTTAAGACCTCGAGTGAATTGGCCCGTGTTAAGGTGATAATTATGCGCAAGTCCAAAGTCTCTGTCCCGAGTCAACGCAAAGGCGGTTGCCTGCGGTACGGGGTGACTGCATTTTTTGTGCTCGGTATTATTGTGTATATCAGTATGGCCGTAACCGCGCAAACCGCCGAGGAGAGGGATCTCCGCCCCGCTTTGCTCGCGACATCTGCGCTGTTTGCATTTTTCATTTGGCTGATGTGGAGGCCGTGGAAACGTAATAAAGTTTCTTCAATAATCAGTGCAGACAAAGTTTCGAAGGAATCGGAAGCACCATCTATATCAGATAGGACAGCCGCTTCATATATCAGTAATGGCCAGAGTATCGTGCGCGCTGACGGAGAAGATTTAACAAATGAGGATATTGAATATCTTCGCGAAACTGATTTTGAACGTGCGCAACAGTATTACGAAAACAGCCCTAATCCCAAGTTCCATCGCTCTTTCGAAGAAGAGAAGGCTCAATCGAAATTTCACTCTGCAAACGCAGAGTATATTGACCAATTAGAGCAATATATCTGGATGCCACATTTATACAGTTTTGATTCAATTGATGATGCCATTGCGCACGATCAGCAGGCGCTTATTGCAGCGCAAAAGCTTGCAGAATATTGCTCAAAAACATCTGCAGGCCGTCAATATTTTGAAGATAGTTGGATGCACTGTCATAATAGTCAAAATCCAGATTTCAATTTTATTGATAGAATAAAGGAGCGGTATTCAGACCTCACTTTGAATTACGACGAGCGAAAAAGGACTTTTGACCTTCACAAGAAACGGCAGGCGTTTCTTCAGCACGCCGATGATGCGGTTCTTCAAGTCATTGAAGAAAACCCTGGCGTGTTGCAAAGAGAATTGCACAAACACTTTGATCCTGATTTAAAGCCTACTATTGGGACAGCAGTTAGTCATTTGCTGAAAGCTGATAAAATAAGACGTGAGAAGCGCGGTAACAGTTATTCTCTGTACAAAAAAGAGAAAGGATTACCTTTTCATGTGGAATGAGAACTGCCTTTCCTCGAACTTTTTCGCCCGTTTGCATTTCCCGATTTTGCGGGCAGTTCGCAACCGTTTTGCGGGAATTTCGGAATACCGTTTTGCCCGCAAATCCCGTGCGGGCAGTTCGCTACCATGCAAAACATAAAAATCCGAACTTTTCTTTTCGGTTCAGCGCTGAAATATCCATCAACCCGCAAAACATCGAGATAATTTTTCGGCTTGGTTTTTCGCGAAATGCCGAACTGCGGCGCATATGGCGTAAAATCCTGATTTTCTTCCAGCATTCATGCCGCGCCGCAGCGAATTTGAAAAGAGCTGAAATGAGAACTTTTTGACCGGTTTGAGAAAAACCGAATCTTGAACCGTTTTCGACAAAAGGAGGCATTTCTATGATGTACCCGTTTATAACACTTGACGATAATACCGAGATCGTCCACTCCGAAATGCGGCCGGACGGCACGGTCAAAGTCTATATGGAACGGCCCGATGAGAAACTGGGCTTCCGCCATGCAACTTGTTACCTGCCGGGATACCGGTGGGAGGACATCGCCGGCTTTACCGATCAGGAGATTGCGCGTTATCAGGAGGTCATCGAATCCACAGCGCACCTGATCCTGCAGTTCTCACAGGAAGGCGGGTTCGACAATGCCGCAAATCTTTAAGGTCGGCTCTTACTGGGTCTATTTTTGGGCAAACGAAAATGAACCTCTCGAGCCGGTGCATGTTCATATCGTTCAGGGCGCGCCGACATCAAATGCAACGAAGGTGTGGATCACCCGCGCAGGAAAATGCTATCTGTGTCACAACCGATCAAAAATCCCTGAGCGCACCCTGCGGAACATCATGGAGATCATCGAAGCCCGCAGCAGCGAGGTCATCCAGAAATGGATCGGCTTTTTCGGTTCCGCTGATTTCTATTGCTGAATAAAAATCCCGCCCTGGTGCTACCAACACCAGAGCGGGACGGGGTACTGATAAACTTTGGACGGTCAATCAGTACCCCTATTTTACCACACTTTTTTACGGTAAGAAAGGGGTTTTTCTATTATGAACGGAAGTTTTCGAAAAAAGCCAAACGGCAGTTGGGAGCTGCGCGTATGGATTGACATGCCGGATGGCAGCCACATTCAGAAATCGTTTTGCCGACGGACAAAGGGGTTGGCCAAGGCCGCTTACGAAGAATTTGTCGAAAAAGGAAAGCGACAAAAGGAATCGCGGCAGACAGTAGATGGTTGGGGAAAAGAATGGCTTGAGCTCAAGAAGGGCTCAGTTTCTTATCGCACCTATGCCAATTACGAATTATACTGTAACAAATATGTGTTCCCGGCTATTGGGAAAAAGCAGATCGCAAAGGTCACCCCGGCAGATATTGAGCATTTAATGGGGCGGGCAGCACATCTTAGCAAGAGTGCCAGGCATCACATTTTCATTACGGTAGATCAGATTATGAAAAGCGCAGTTAGAAATGGCTTGCGGCAACAGAATCCGTGCGAGGGTCTCTCAGTCAAAGCTGAAGCACCGCTCAAAAAAATCGAATGGTTTTCTCTCGATGAGATCCAGACCATTATAAAAAATCTGGACAAGCCGTTTGGCGTTGCTATTGCGCTGATGCTGTATACTGGCTTACGGTCTGAAGAAATCATGGGGCTCCGTTGGGGAGATATCAATCAGAAAGAAAAGACCATCACCGTCCGCCGTGTAGTAACCCGCGTCGCAAAAGGCGAATTTCTGCCCGTAGAGCGATCCAAGAATGACAAGGTACGTATTTTACCTATGGGGACGAACTCGCTATGTGGCTCAAATCTGCGCTCAAAACGAGCATATACGTTGTGCCAGCCATTCGGAGTGGTGGATATATGACACCTGGTTCCTTCCGGCGGCAGTATGATAATTTCTTTGCCGGCCTTCCCATCCGAAAACTGTCACCGCACAAGCTCCGTCACACCTATGCGACCTACTTGATCAAGGGCGGTGCAGAGCTGCGGGCAGTGCAGACGTTGCTGGGGCATTCTTCCGTCAGCGTAACAGAGATTTATACGCATGTCGATACAAGCGATCAGCGTCGCGCTACGCAGAAGCTCGCTTATGCGGGCAGCTAAAATTGGCTTGATTTTGTTCCCTTGTTTTTTCCCTTGTTTGCCCCGTTTTTTCCCTTTTTGCCCCGTTTTACGGCGACTTTTCCAGAAAACCGAATTTTGCTGAAATAAGAACTTTTTTGAACACAAAAGAAGAAAAGCACTCCAGAACGAAGTGCTTTTGCAACTGGTGGGAGGTGGTGGATTCGAACCACCGAAGTCATAGACGACAGATTTACAGTCTGTTCCCTTTGGCCACTCGGGAAACCTCCCATATGAAATTGTAATGCCCACTCTAAGAGGTGGAGCTGGTGGACGGACTCGAACCCCCGACCTGCTGATTACAAATCAGCTGCTCTACCAACTGAGCTACACCAGCATTTCTCAGGTTTTCGTTGTCTCTCAGCGACTTATTTATAATACCACAGCTCTCGGGGTTCTGTCAACATTTTTTCTTGATTTTTTTATTTATTTTTTCTCGGCTCCTCCGCAGCATTGATCGCATCCGATACCTGCTGCAAAACAGTCAAAAAGGCAGGTGCCTGCTCCGGGAACAAATGCCCGATTTCATTTGGCGACATCGGAAAACGACGCACCGTTTCCGGATGCAGGCCGAAGCCCCCCTCACCCTTCGCCGCAGTGCGGATGCGAAGCTCATGCTCTTTCAAGCGGGCGTCGCACAGGTATTCGAACTGTTCCCGTCCGGAACGGAATACAGCTTCCACGCCAGCCGGATCTGCCATATACAGATACCGGTATACCTTATAAATCAAAAGCGATAAATAACTTTCAATCTCCCGTGTTAACTGTAAGCTGCCGGTTTTCTCCGCCAACTCAAGCAGCAGCGAGGCCGCCTGTATAACTTGGCATTTTGCCTGCTCTGCATTCGGCTGTGCATCCATACGCTCCGCCGGCACCGCCGAGCCATCCCGTGCCATAGATCGTCCCAGCAGATAGTCACAGGAAACCCCATAATAATCAGCTGCACGCACCACAAAGGACAGGCCCGGTTCACGCAGGCCGTTTTCATAATGGCTCAACAAGGCTTGCGAGACACCCAGATCCCCCGCTGCCGTGCGCTGGCTTATTTTCTTTTCCTTTCGCAACAGCGCAAGTGTGCGAGAAAAATCACTGGTCATATCTCTATTACCCCGTCATAAAACTATATCCATTATACAGCGTGTAATACGCAATGTAAAGATTGAAAACGCCCGCCTTTTCATCTTTCCCCTCGCTTTGATGCGTTTCGCCACACAATTTACACTATTTTGTTGCATCTTTGCCGCATTGCAACTATATATAGGGTCGCTTCTGCTTTTTTGCAATAATCACCATCTTGACCAGTTTCATTGGCTGGTTCGTGTGCACTTTGCCGCTTGACTGTACTGTTTCGGACTATTATAATGTGATTTATATGAGTTTCCGCAGCAGATATGTTCTCTGCCTGCCGAAAGGAAGATTGGAAATGACGATTGAAGAAATACTCAAAATGCGCATCGCAGCTACCGGACTGAACCAGTTCATGAAAATGAATGTAATCACACTGGATGAATCCGGCGGCGCTACCGTACAGCTTAAGGTGACCGATGAACTGCTCAACCCGCTTGGCATGGCACACGGCGGCACGATCTTCTCGCTTTGCGACATCGCCGCCGGTTCGGCTGCGGCAGCGCACGGTCTGGTTGCCGTCACGCTGGACAGCAACATCCACTACTACCGTCCCGGCCCTGCCGGACAAACATTGACCGCAGTGGCCTATGAACGCAAACGCGGCAAGAAAACTGCCGTATATATGGTAGAAGTGCATGACGAGCAGCACAAGCATGTGGCAGACGCTATCTTCACCATGTTTTATACCGGCCAAACGCTGGACGATATGCGCCATTGAGCGGCGTATCCTCTGCCATCATCCCACCGCTGCTCACGTGGTATGATGAAGGGCACCGCGAGCTGCCATGGCGCACATCCCCCACCCCATATCACGTTTGGATCAGCGAAATCATGCTGCAGCAAACCCGTGTAGAGGCGGTGCGGGGGTACTTTACCCGCTGGATGCAGGCCCTGCCTGATATCCAATCCCTTGCTGCAGCGGAAGAACCACTCTACATGAAACTGTGGGAGGGGCTGGGTTATTACAGCCGTGTGCGCAACCTGCACCGCGCCGCTGTACAGGTCTGCGAACACTATCACGGTGCGCTGCCGGCCTCTTACGACGCCTTGCTCGCCCTGCCGGGCATCGGCGAATATACCGCAGGTGCAATCGCTTCGATCGCCTTCGGGCTGCCCGTACCTGCCGTGGACGGCAACGTGCTCCGTGTTGCATCACGTCTGGAAAATGACTTCACCCCGATCACAGACCCTGCCTGCAAACGCGCGGTCCGCACCCGCTTTGCCGCCCTTATGCCCGCAGATCGTCCGGGGGATCTCAATCAGGCGCTGATGGAGCTTGGGGCAACCGTCTGCCTGCCGAACGGCGCACCGCTGTGCGAAAGCTGCCCGATACAGCATCTCTGTCTCGGCTATCACCACGGAAATGCCGCGATCCTGCCTGTACGGGCTGCTAAAAAAGCGCGCCGCATCGAACACCGCACGGTTCTGCTGCTCCGTTATCAGGGAATGGTCGGTCTGACGCGCCGTCCGGATACCGGTCTGCTCGCCGGATTGTGGGAGCTCCCCTCTGTCGAAGGAACCCTGTCCCCCGCGCAGATTCGCCGCGTTTTTACCGAGCGCGGTTGGCAATGTGCGGAATTGCTTTCCCTGCGGCCTGCCAAACACATTTTTACCCATGTGGAATGGCACATGACCGGATACTACGTGACGCTGTCCGCCCCACCGAACGAGCTTACCTTTGTCACGCCGGACGCGCTGCGCACGGCATACGCACTGCCCAGCGCATTCCGCCCGTTTTTATCTGTCATCGAGGAGGAAACATGAAGCTGCAAACCGTTGTCCACACGATCCCGCCGCTGTATGACAGCGAATCCCGCGTGCTGCTGCTCGGCTCGATCCCCAGTCCCAAATCGCGCGAGATCGGATTTTTCTACGGACATCCGCAGAACCGTTTCTGGCGTGTGCTTGCCGCTGTATTGGATGAGCCGCTTCCGCAGACCATTGCAGAAAAACGTGCGATGTGCCTGCGCCGCCACATCGCCCTGTGGGATACGATCGCCCGGTGTGATATTGCCGGCGCATCCGATACCAGCATCAAAAACGCGGTGCCGAATGATATCGGCCGCCTGCTGCGGGAAAGCCGCATTGAGCGCATTTTTGCCACGGGCGGCAAATCTGCAGAGCTGTACCGCAAGCTCATTGAGCCGCAGCTCCACGTACCGATCACCCAGCTTCCCTCTACCAGTCCCGCCAACGCCGCCTGGTCGCTGGATCGTCTGATTCAGGCATACCGCGTTATCCTCCCCTGATTTTCCCGAAAGAAGGCATCCCCTACGAAACAGGAACTTTTTCCGAACGCAGCACTGAAAAAACTGATCTGGCCGCTGGTGCTGGAACAGGTGCTGGCGATCACCATTGGTCTCGCCGATACGGTCATGGTATCCTCCGTCGGCGAAACCGCCGTATCCGGTGTTTCGCTGGTCGATATGATCAATGTGCTGATCATCAATATTTTTGCCGCGCTGGCCACCGGCGGCGCCGTTGTCGTGGCGCAGCTTTTAGGCGCCCGCGAACGCCGCCGCGCCTGTAATGCCGCCCGCCAGCTCTATTTGGTGGTCACGGTGATCTCTGCGGTATTTGCCGTTTTTATTCTGCTGCTGCGCACGCCGCTTTTGCGGCTGTTTTTCGGATCGATCGAACCTTCCGTCATGGAAAGCGCACGCACCTATCTTACCATCAGCGCTTTCTCGTACCCGGTTCTTGCCATTTACAATGCCGGGGCCGCCCTGTTCCGTGCACAGGGCAACTCCCGCAGCTCCATGCTGATCGCAGGGTTGGTCAATGTGCTCAACATCGCCGGCAATGCATTGCTGATTTACGGGCTACGCTGGGGAGTCGCCGGTGCGGCGTTATCTTCGCTGTTGTCCCGCACGGCAGCCGCGGTCGTCATCACGGTTTTGCTGCTGCATCCGTTCCATCGGGTATCCCTGCGGCTCGGCGGGGCGTTCCGGGCGGATATCGGACTCATCCGCCGCATTTTGCAAATCGGCATACCGAACGGGTTGGAAAACAGCCTGTTTCAGCTTGGGCGCATTCTGGTCGTCAGCATGATCGCCCTGTTCGGCACCACACAGATCGCTGCCAACGCGGTTGCCAACAATCTGGATGCCGTTGCCTGTATCCCGGGTCAGGCTATGAATCTGGCGATCATCACGGTCGTCGGTCAATGCATCGGCGCGGGCGATACCGAGCAGGCTCGCCGCATGGCACGCAAGCTGCTCCGTATTACTTATGTGATCCTCGCGGCCGCCTGTCTGCTGACCGTGGCCGTCACGCCGCTGGTGCTGCGCATTTACAGCCTGTCTGCAGAAGCGCTGTCCCTTGCGCTCGTGCTGATCCTGATCCACAACCTCAGTGCGATCGTCATCTGGCCGCTTTCCTTTACGCTGCCCAACGTGCTGCGTGCTGCCAACGATGTCCGCTATCCCATGGTTTGCTCGATTGCTTCCATGATGATCCTGCGCTTGGGCAGCGGATATCTTTTTGCCGTTGTGCTCGGCCTTGGCGCAACCGGCATCTGGATTGCCATGGTGGGCGACTGGCTGTGCCGTTCCCTTTGCTTTACACTCCGCTTCCGCAGCGGGAAATGGTTGTCCTACGCCCCCGGGGTGCAGCTTGTTGCACAACAGAAAAACTGATACTGCAAGTAAGCGGGAGGGCTCTGTTGAGTCCTCCCGCTTATTTTCTATGTCCTTAGTTCAACTCAAAAAAGGTATTGATCGAATCAACCACTTCGCCAACATGCTCCTGCGGCTTTGTCGCCAGACAAACTGCAACATAAACCACCAGCGCGGTTGCCATCGACCACAGACCCGCCGAAAAACCAAGCGGCGATACCTTGAACACAAACGTCATCAATACCATCATCGTCTCACCGATCACAGTGGAAACGATCGCTCCCTGCTTGGTTGCACGCTTCCAGTACATGCCGCCGATGATCGTCGGCACCAGCACGCCCACACCGCTGTTTGCCAAATTCAGCAGATCTGCCAGCATACCCGGACGAAGCAATGCAACAACGACTGAAACCAAGCCGACCACCAGCACGCCCGCGCGCGCCACGTTATACATGCTTTTCTCATCCGCATTTTTGTTGATATACTTCTTATAGATATCCGTTGAAATCATTGCCGAAGCCGCATGCAGCTGAGAGTCACCCGTAGACATTGCCGCAGCCAGCGCACCCGCAATCACCAGTGCTGCAAAAACCGTCGGGGTATACCGCAGCAGCATCTCCGGGAATACCGTGTCAGCCGCAGCCAGATCCGGCATCAGCAGCCGGCCGATAAAGCCGACACAGGGTGTCAGCACATAGATAAAGGTCAGGTAAATAGAAGAGAATACAGCCGACCATTTCATAACACGCAGGCTTTTACCCGCAAAAAAGCGCAGCGATACCTGCGGGAACATCATCATACCGAATGTGATGACCAGCCAGCGGCTGAGCCAGTCCTGCGGCGTTACCACACCATTCGGACCGGGCATCGTGAACAGCTCCGGGCAGTTGGCAAACGCCGCCTCAAACGCTACCGCGACCGAAGGGAAATTCGCCCGGATGACCCAAAGCGATCCGCCGAGCAGGCCAATAAACATAAATACACCCTGCGCCGCATCCGTGATGGCAACGCCTTTCATGCCGCCCAGCCAGACAAGGATGATCATAATGACAAAAAACAGTACCGCGCCCACGGTATAACTCAATTTTCCGCCCGAAATAGCCGTGAAAATATAGCTGCATCCAATCGCCTGCATGGCAACATACGGCACGGTAAACACCATCGTGATCGCCGTGACCAATATGCCCACTGTGTTGGACTGGTACACATCCGCCGCATAATCCGCCACCGACATATAACCGTATTTCTTTCCCATGAACCACAGCCGGCGGCCCCACACCCAAAACAGTACGCCGGGCAGCACCGTCCACAAGCCGTTTACCCACCAGCCAATGCCGTTGGAATAAACAAAACCACCTGCCCCCATAAAAGCATACGCGCTGTGATAGGTTGCACTGAAGGTCAGCGTCAGGACAAAAATACCCAGTCCGCCGCCTGTTGCAAAATCTTTAATATTCTTTTGGTCGCGGTGCGAGGCATATACCGCAATGCCCAGCAGAACGATCATATAACAAATCAGGATTACAATACCGACAGTCATCTCTCACCTTTCCCCTTTCACAACGGCTTGCGCTCAACCGGAACGATCTCTTTTTCGTCCTGATGGCAGTCCCATTCCTTGAGCGTGAACGCCGCGATCAGAAAATCGGCGACCATCACAATGTACCAGAATTCCAGCCACAAAAACATGGTCGGCCAGCCAAACAGCATCGGATGCGCCACGCAGTATTCATTGACCATGTAAACAACCGGCGGATTCACCATGAGAACCCCGATCAAAAGGATCAGGTAAAACCAAAACCTTCCCTTACTCTTTTTCATTCCTTCTCCCCCATTTTTCAAAATTATTTTTCCTGCAGGCTGCGAATCACACTGACCAGATTATTCACCAGATGCCCGTGATAAATCCGTCCCTTTTCCGGATCCGACTTGGAAGGCTCGCCTGTACAGCCGCCCGCAATTTCCGCATTCTTTTTGGCATGTTCATAGCTGCTGGGCACATAGCAAAGCGTATCGTGTGTAAAGCAGGGATCCACCGAATACAGCGGCGTCTGCCGGATCGGGTTATCCTTCGCCTTTTCCAAATGCACCAGATCCGGATAACGGTACATCATGTGCGAAGTCTCCACTTCTTCCGCATGCCCTACCGGACCGAATCCCAGTTCCCCAACAATATCCTTGGACATATATGCAGGATCGTATATCTTAATCGTTACCCCTAACTCACGCTGCGCACGCTCCGCACAAATCTGCATCCATACAACATTAACAATGCGGTGTCCATTCAGCAGGATCACTTTTTTCAATCCATGCTGCGCCAGCGAAGCGATAATATCATATGTCAGATCCGCCAATACCTCCGGCCGAATGGTAATGGTTCCCGGACGCACCATGTGATGGGGGCTCCATCCAAACCACACCGGCGGTGTAACAACCGCGCCGGTCTGATTTGCCGCATCCTCTGCCAATGTGATGGCCACATAAGTATCCGTACCCACCGGCAGATGTAAACTGTGCTGCTCCACGCTGCCAACCGGTATAATTGCCACGCCGCCGCTTTGTGCAATGGCTTCCTTCGCTTCCGGCCAGCTCTTGGTTTCCAACCAACAACTCATTTTCTTTCGTCCTCCCTTGTTGCAATCCAAGCGCAGGGGATTTTTTCTTCTGCGCTCTACCTTGTTAGTATATCATAGAACGCAACATCCGTCGATATGCTTTTGTGATTTTTCAATAATACATTCCGGTTTTCCTGATTCGATTTGGATATTTTCACCATACACCGCCCAACATGTTATCCTGTTCTTCTTCCCTTTCCAATTTGACCGACTTTGCATAAAATGTACCGGCAGGCAAACCGCAGGCACGCGCCGCCTGCTCCAGTGTTATTTTTTTTGCCCGCCATGCCTGATGCATCTCTTCGAAATTATCCGGCAGGGCACGCGGCGGACGTCCAAACCGCACACCGCGCGCTTTTGCTGCAGCAATCCCTTCTGCCTGCCGTCTGCGAATATTCGCACGCTCATTTTCTGCAACAAAAGACAATATCTGCAGTACAATATCCGCAATAAAGGTACCCATCAAATCTTTTCCCTGCCGCGTATCCAGCAGCGGTATATCCAGTACGCAAATATCAACTCCGATCCCTTTAGTCAAAATTTGCCACTGCCGCTGAATCTCCTTATAACTTCGTCCCAAGCGGTCAATGCTCATCACATACAACAGATCGCCCCGCCGAAATTTCTTAACCATACGCTTGTAATTCGGCCGCTCAAAATCTTTTCCGGATTGTTTATCCATGTAAATGCATCGCTCCGGAACCCCTTTACTGCGCATTGCAATGCGCTGCCGATCCTCATTCTGATCCACGCTGGAAACGCGAATATAACCATAACTGATTCCCACTTATCATCTCTTCCTTTCTGCACGCAGGCATTTTTCTAATGCCATTGTACAAAACCAGATAAACTCCATACAAGCTTTCCTGTTGCGAGAGCACGCTGAAGCACCATGTTTTATATGCAGCATCACCCACTTGTGCCGTCTGCGCTATATTCCTCATATAGCAGCAGAAAAATGTTATCAAGCCCGTAAAATTCACTTGACATTTCCGATGATATTTGGTATCCTATTTTGGAAGGGTTAAGGCTCTGTATTCATCCGGGTGTAGCGCAGTTGGTAGCGTGCTTGACTGGGGGTCAAGAGGCCGCAGGTTCAAGTCCTGTCACTCGGACCATGGCGAGTGTTCTTATAGCATTTGAAAAGCTGTAAGAACACTCGTCTTTTTTATTGTTTTCATCCGGCGATTTCGGCTGGGATATAGCTGACGAATATACCCTTTCGGGTATTGACGGTCACATCAGGGCTTGGCAGAGGCAGCATTTAGAGGATTATGATCTCTTCCTCGCAGTTACAATGGATGCGGTGCTGCCATTCCCACACATCGCTCATTTTCTCCGCCAAGCTCCTTATCTCGGGCAGGCATGATAAGCGCGTTTGTACTCACCTCGCCGCAAAGTCGTTCTGCTTCATAATAAAACGGGCATACCGCCGTTTAGACGATATGCCCGTTTTGCTTTGCACCCTGTATATGGCAGCTACCCCATTCCAGTTTGTTGTGATACTGTTTTATGAGCATCTGCCCTGGGGGTGGTTTTTATGTCAATTACTTTTGCAACGTCTTGGCAAAGCTGTCCTTCAGGGTGACGATCCGGTTAAACCGTCCCGGCTCCCGATCCTTAACATAGTATCCCATGCGGACAAACTGGAAGCGTTCGCCCTCCTTGGCTTCCGCCAGCGACGGCTCCAGCTTGCAGCCGGTCAGCTTTTTCAGCGATTCCGGATTGAGATAATCCAAATAATCCTTACCTTCGGGCAGATCATTCGCATTTTCAATGGTCAGCAGATTATCATACAGATACAGATCCGCATCGACC
>OFMK01001636.1_pt1 | contig 15221 bp, 17 predicted proteins | sample 1541781 | NCBI WGS metagenome assembly OFMK01 (sample SAMN04209250, study PRJEB22552) | human gut metagenome | biome: gut; material: feces | host: Homo sapiens | place: USA: Oklahoma
CTGCGCTTCCTCCTGCGGCTGCGGCACGATGGTATCAAGCTGTGCCAGCGTTTCCACCAGAAGCGCTGCACCCGCCGCCGCCAGCCGGTCGAACAGCTCGCCCGCGGTCTCCCGTGCGCCGATGGGGGTTTCGTATTTGAGCAGCATATCGCCCGTATCCAGCCCCTCAGCCATCTGCATGGTGGTCACGCCCGCCACCGGGTCGCCCGCGATAACCGCCCACTGGATGGGCGCCGCCCCGCGCCAGCGCGGCAGCAGCGAACCGTGCACATTGATGCAGCCGCGCGGCGGGATCTCCAGCACAGCCCGGGGCAGCAGCTTGCCGTATGCCGCCACAATGATCGCCTCAGGTGCAAGACCGCGCAGGCGCGCCTGCTCCTCTTCACTTTTCAGGGTGCCGGGCTGATACACCGGAATATCGTGCCGCAGCGCCAACTCCTTGACCGGCGGCGCTGTCAGTATCTGCTTGCGTCCCTGCGGCTTATCCGGCTGGGTGTATACCGCCGCGATCTCATGCCCCGCATCCAGCAGCGCCTGCAGGCTTGGCACGGCAAAATCCGGCGTGCCCATAAATACCAGTCTCATTCCGCGTCGTCTCCGTCCTCTGCCTGCATCTGCTCCACGTCCACATACTCCTCTACCTTTTCAGTAAACAGATGGCCGTCCAGATGCTCGGTCTCATGGCAGAAGCACTGCGCCACCATGCCCTCGCCCTCCCGCTCGAACCAGTTGCCGTTCCGGTCCTGCGCGCGGATCTTTGCCCATGTCGGACGGGTGACGTAGCCGTACACGCCCGGCACGGACAGACAGCCCTCGACCACACGATCCTCGCCGCGCTGCTCGATCACTTCCGGATTGACCAGCTCGACCATTTCCTCCGGCTCGGTGTTGACATCCAGTAAAACAACCACGCGGCGCAGGATGCCCACCTGCGGCGCCGCCAGACCGACGCCGCCCGAATGCTCCAGCGTTTCCCGCATATCATCGATCAGCGTATGCAGGCGGCCGTCGAATTTTTCCACCTTGCGGCTGCGTCTCAGCAGCTGCTCATCGCCCTGCGTTAAAATTTTGCGAAGTGCCATGGTTCATTCCTCCATATTTATCATTTCCGTATAGGTTTGCAGACATTCTTCGATCTCCCGCGGCGGCAGTGCGCCGAACGGCACGATCGGCTGCGGCGCCTGTGCACCGCCGAGCATTTTTTCAAACCAGCCCACATCGTGCCACCTGCCATGCTTCCAGCCCGAACGATGCCACACCCCCGCCGGCACAAAGCCCAGCGCGGTATGCAGTCGCTCACTGGCGGCATTGGGCAGCGTAACGCAGCCGTACAGCCGCCACACCCCCTGCCGTTCCAGCAGGTCGATCAGGCAGCGGTAAAGCACGCCTCCCGCGCCCTGTCCCTGCACGGCGGGCGACAGATAAACCGACAGCTCCGCGTCCCAGTCAAAGGCCGCGCGCTCCCGCAAACGGTGCGCATAGGCGTAGCCTTGCGGCACGCCGTCCCTCTCCAGCACCAGATACGGGTAAACCGCCGCCGTTTCTGCGATCCGACCGGCAAATTCCGCCGCCGGCGGCACGGTATATTCAAAGGTCACCGCTGTATCCCGTATATACGGCGCGTAGATATCCAGCAGTGCCGCCGCATCACCCACTGCCGCCTTACGTATGGCAAACTGTCCTTTCATATTGTATCCTCCGCGCCCCAGCGCGCATTTCATAGGAAATTGCGGCATACCGTAATTTCCATCAAAAGTCAGGACATACGCCTGACTTTTCTTGCTTTTTATTGTTTACCGCTACGGCAGGATGCCCAAATGCTCGAGCAGTATCTTCCCGCCCATCAGCACCAGCACAATGCCGCCAAAGCGTTCAGCACGAGCCTTATATCGTACACCGAACATATGCCCAAGCTTAACGCCCACACAGGCAAGCGCAAAAGTCACCAGACCGATCAGACTGACCGCAGGCACGACATCCACCTGCAAAAACGCAAACGTGACACCGACCGCCAAAGCGTCGATGCTCGTCGCAACAGCCAGCGGCAGCATGGCTGCCGGGGCAAAGGAGCTGTTCACCGTGTCCTCCGCCTGCCCGAAGGACTCACGAATCATGTTCAAGCCGATCAGACCGAGCAGCACAAACGCGATCCAATGATCCACGTTGGTGATGACTGTCTGAAACCGGATGCCCAATGCATAGCCCACCGCCGGCATCAGCGCCTGAAATCCGCCGAACCACAGGCCGGTCCACAGCGCCTGCTGCGGCCGCAGCGCCTGCACGCCCAGCCCCTTACAGATGGACACGGCAAACGCATCCATCGCCAAACCGACCGCGATGATGAAAAGCTCCCATATCTGCATCCTGTATCCTCCTGTTTCCGTCGTCTTTCCGCAGAGTAAAACGCGCTCTCCCCCCTGCGGAAGCTTTATTACGCAAAGCAGGAAAAGTCAGGCACGTGTCCTGACTTTTCCAAGCAAACTGAAGCATATATACTCCCAAACGACTCCCACGCAGCACTATGCGCTGTTGCATTGCATCATCATAGCATATGCGATGGAAAAAGGCAATATACCGGTCATTCCCGTCGGCCGAACAAGCGGCCAAACCACTTGTGCCAGCCTGTCTCGGGCGGCACAGGCTGGGCAGCCTGCCCCTGCGCCTCCGCCTCGGCCTGCTGCATCAATAGCGTCTGCGCGCAGACCGGATCAGGCACCGAAGGCTTTTGAGCATAGCTGCCGTCCGGCTGTAACACACGGGCCTTGATGGTATCATGCTGCATGGCATACAGGATCTCATGCAGCCGCGCACGCACCTCGGGTGCATCCACCGGACAGGCGATCTCCACACGGCGCTCGGTGTTGCGCGTCATCAGGTCAGCGGAGGAGATATACATTTTTTCCTCTGCCCCGCGGCCGAACACATAAATGCGCGAGTGCTCCAGAAAGCGGCCGACAATGCTCGTCACCGTGATATGCTCGGTATGCCCCGGCACGCCCGGCTTGAGACAGCAGATGCCGCGCACGATCATTTCGATCTGCACACCCGCGCAGGAAGCCTGCCGCAGGCGCTCGATCACATCAATATCGGTGAGTGAATTGAACTTGAGCAGGATATACCCCTCGCTGCCGCGGGCAATCTGCTCGTCGATCAGGGCAAGTATATTGCTTTTGAAGCTGTGCGGCGCTACGAGCAGCCGGTCATACCGTCCTTCCAGATTGCCCAGCGCCATGTTATTAAAAAACGCACCCGCATCCGCGCCGATCGACTCATCCGATGTGATGAGCGATACATCGGTGTATTGTGCGGCGGTTTTTTCGTTATAGTTGCCGGTGCCGACCTGTGTGATATGCCGCACGGCGCCGCGCTCCTGCCGGGTGATCAGACAGATCTTGGAGTGCACCTTGTATTCCTCAAAGCCGTAAATGATCTTGCATCCGGCCTCCTCCATGCGTTCCGACCAGTCGATGTTGTTCTGCTCGTCAAACCGGGCGCGCAGCTCGATCAGCGCGGTCACATCCTTGCCGTTTTCGGCGGCGGCGCACAGGTATTCGACCAGCTTGGCCTTGCGCGCCAGACGGTAGATCGTAATGCGGATGGAAAGCACAGCGGGATCGTTGGCAGCCTCGCGGATCATCTGTAAAAACGGCTCCATGCTTTCGTAGGGATAGGAAAGCAGCACATCGTGCCGCAGCGCGGTTTTGAGCAGGCTCTGCCCTGCGGGCAGCATGGCGGGCTGCTGCGGCGTAAAAGGCGGATCGGACAGCGCCGCGCGCTGTTTTGCCGAAAAGTGTTCGCCCAGCGAAAAAGCATAACCCAGCTTGAGCGGCGCCTGGCGGGATAAAAAGATCTGAGTATCCGACACATCAAAACGGGAGCGAAAATACGCGCGGAAATGGTCGCTGACCGGACGGGTCAGCTCGACGCGCACCACCGCCATGCGGCGCCGCCGGCGCAGCAATTTCTCCATTTTCTGCCGAAAATCCCCTTCTTCCGCACCGAAGGTTTCGTCATCCGGATTGATATCCGCATTACGCGTCACACAGAAAACGGTTTTTTCCAGCACATCGTACATTTCAAACACGCTGCCGGTGTATGCCAGCAGAATCTCCTCGGTCGGCACGTAGCGCTTGCCGCTGCCCGGCAAAAACACCAGCGGCGGCAGCGAAGCGGGAACGGGCAGCAGCCCCAGCCGCTCGTTTTTTTTATGACCGAGCAGGGCGGCAATATGCAGCACCTTGCCCTCCAGATGAGGAAACGGATGATGCGCATCCACAATTTGCGGGGAAAGCACGGGCGCGACCACATTTTTGAAATACTGCTTGATGTATTTTTGCTCATCAGGTTCCAGTTCCTGCATGGAAAGACGGCACAGCCCCTCCGCGCGCAGGCGCTGCACCACATCGGCAAAGGCAGCATCCCGCCGGGCATACAGCGGCTCGACCGCCGCGTAGATATGCCGCAGCTGCTCCTTGGCGGTCATGCCGGATTTGTTATCGACATGGTTTTTATCCACCGCCGCCATATCGCACAGGCTGCCGACTCGGATCATAAAAAACTCATCCAAATTGCTGGTGAAGATCGCCAAAAACTTGCACCGCTCCAGCAGGGGGACGGTTTCATCCTCCGCCTCGGCCAGCACACGGGCATTGAACTGCAGCCACGAAAGCTCGCGGTTTTGCGTATAGCCCTGTTCCCAGATCGCTTGTGTCATGGCATGTCACCCCCTGTATTTCAGTTCTGCCGCCGCACCGGGCGCAGAACAGCCACATTATAATAGTGTATACGGGTATTATACTGTTTATCAGCAGCAGGTACAATGTGTTTTCTGTAAAATATGCGTAAAATCCATGTGGAATCCTGTCCGGCTTGCAGGATAAGAAGGCATCTGCTATACTGAAGCTATACCATAGAAAGGGGATGCGCCTATGCGCAACATCTGGCATGATATCGACCCGCGCAGCATCACGCCGTCCCATTTCACCGCCGTGATCGAGATTCCCGCGGGCAGCAAAAAGAAATACGAGCTGGATAAAGCCACCGGCCTGCTGCGGCTCGACCGCATTCTGTATACCTCTACCCATTATCCGGCCAATTACGGGTTTATCCCGCGCACCTATGCGGATGATGGTGATCCGCTGGATGTTCTGGTGCTGTGCACGGAAGCGCTCGACCCGCTGATCGAGGTGGAATGCTATCCAATCGGCGTGATGCGCATGATCGACGATGATGAGATTGACGACAAGATCATCGCCATTCCGTTCGGCGACCCCACGTGGAACTTTTACCACGAGATCGATCAGCTTCCCCCGCATTACAGCAGCGAAATCACGCATTTTTTCGAAGTATACAAAGGTTTGGAGCACAAGCACACCGCCACTTCGGATGTGCTCAACCGCGCACAGGCAGAACAAATCATCTGTGACTGCATGCAGCGCTATGAAGTGCATTTCTGCGGCCGCCGTCCGGAAAAGGAATCGCCGCAGGAAACATGACTGCGATCCCGTCTGCCACCCATTTGTCTATCAAACAGCGTCCTTTTAGTCTGTCGAAAAAGTATTTTGTTATGAAGCGTGAGCAACACGCGCGGCAGCGCGCATCAAATAGAAAATTGCAGCAAGCTGCGATTTTCATAAAAACCCGCGACATGCGCGTGGGTTTTTTATACAAAACGACGGAGAATTGTGCCCGAAGGGCGCGATTCTCCGTCGCAGATTCGATCGAAAGCGTGGTTTCGATCGAGAGACTGCAAAGGACGCTTTACAGCGTCCTTTTGGTTTGTTATCCGATTATTCGGAAAGCAGCATCCGGTCGTTTTCGATGTTGAACTTTTCCAACAGATCGCGCACGGTCAGGTGCTTTTTCTCCTCGCCGCGGATATCCACGACCACGCGGCCGGCGTCCATCATAATCAGGCGGTTGCCGTACTGGATGGCGTTTTTCATGTTGTGCGTTACCATCAGTGTGGTCAGGTTGTCGCGCGCGACGATCTCCTCGGTCAACTGCAGCACCTTATCCGCTGTTTTGGGATCAAGTGCGGCGGTATGCTCATCCAGCAGCAGCAGATCCGGCTTTTGCAGCGTGGCCATCAGCAGCGTCAGCGCCTGGCGCTGTCCGCCCGAGAGCAGGCCGACCTTGCTGGTCATGCGGTCCTCCAGCCCAAGGCCAAGGGTCGCAAGCCGTTCACGGTAGATTTTACGCTCCTCATTGGTGATGCCGCTGCCCAGTCCGCGCGACCGGCCGCGGCGATAAGCCAATGCAAGGTTTTCTTCAATACCCATGGTAGCAGCCGTGCCCATCATGGGGTCCTGAAACACCCGGCCGAGGAACCGGGCGCGCTTGTGTTCAGGCAAATGGGTCAGGTTAAAACCATTCAGACGGATCAGTCCGGCATCCACCGGATATACGCCTGCGATCAGGTTAAGCGTGGTGGATTTGCCCGCGCCGTTGCCGCCGATCACCGTGACGAAATCGCCGTTTTCCAGCGTCAGATCCAAACCGTCGATCGCACGTTTTTCATTCACTGTGCCGGCATTAAAGGTTTTATAAATCCCTTTCAGTTCAAGCATTGCCGTCATCCTCCTTTCGGGCTGTTACTTCACCGGCGGCACGCTTTTTGGCATGCCCGTGGAAATATTTGCTCTTCCAGTAAGGAATGGCAAGGAATACTGCAACCACTGCCGCTGTGATGAGCTTGAGATCGTTGGTATCCAGTCCCGCAGTGAGGACGATCTGGATCACGATATAGTAGATCACCGCGCCGAGCGAGACCGACAGCAGCTTGAGCGCAAAGTTCTGGAAAATGCGGCTGAACACAACCTCGCCGATAATGACCGCCGCCAGACCGATAACAATAGCGCCGCGGCCCGCGTTGATATCGGCAAAGCCCTGATACTGGCAGTAAAGCGCGCTGGAAAGCGCAACAATACCGTTGGAAATCATCAGGCCGAGCACCTTGTTAAAGCTGACATTGATGCCCTGCGCACGGCTCATGTTCGGGTTCGCGCCGGTCGCACGGATCGAGCAGCCGAGCGATGTGCCGAAAAACCAGTACAGCACGGCAATGGCAAGAATGGTAAACACCGCCGCCACAAAAATCGGATTTTCGAGCGTCATCCGGCGCACATTGCGCAGCGAAACCAGCAGGTCGTACTGATCCGGATTGATCGCCATATTCGCCTTGCGATCCATGATGCGCAGGTTGATCGAAAACAGCGCCAACTGGGTCAGGATACCGGCCAAAATAGCCGGAATGCCCATAAAGGTGTGCAGGATACCGGTGACCAATCCCGCGAGCATTCCCGCGATAAAGGCACACAGCAGCGCTACCCACACATTGGCGCCGTTCATCATCATCACGATGCAGACCGCGCCGCCGGTCGCCATGGTGCCGTCCACAGTCAGGTCGGCCAGATCAAGCACCTTAAAGGTGATATACACACCGATCGCCATCAGGCCCCAAATCAGGCCCTGTGCCACCGCGCCGGGCAGCGCGGCCAACAGGTCGGAGAAGAATTCCACTTTTAATTCCCCCAATATGTAATAATCTGATAAAGCGCAAAAGCACTTACCATAGTATAGCAAACAAAAGCGGAAAAGGGAAGCCCTTTTCCGCTTTTCGGCTACCGTTTTGCTGCCGTTTTACGCCTCGATCGCCTGATACCCCTCGGGAATGGTGATGCCGAGCGCATCGCAGTTGGCGGCATTGTACATCTTGGTAAAGTTCGGCGCGGGCTGCACTTCCATTTCGCCCGGGTTCTGGCCGCCGACAAGGATGTCATACGCCATCTGTCCGGTGATCTCGCCCAATTCATAGTAGTCGATCGACAGGGTGGCGACACCGCAGCCCTGACAAATGCCCTGCTCACCGGCCACAACCGGCACCTTGGCGGGCAGCACCACATTGGCGATCGCTTCCGTGCAGGAAGCGGCAATATTGTCGGTGGGAATATAGATCACATCGCTGCCCGAAGCGGCCTTCTGTGCCACCGATGCCACATCATTCGTATCGGTAAAGGCATATTCGGTGCAGGTATATCCCATTTCCTCCAGAAGCGGCTTGATGGTGTCGATCTGGTAGCGGGAGTTCGGCTCCGCCGAGCAGAACAGCAGGCCGACGTTCTTCGCCTCCGGGAACAGCTCGTGCAGCATTTCCGCCTGTCCGTCCAGCGGTGCCAGATCGGTCGTACCGGAAATGTTGGTGCCGGTCTTACCGGACCAGTCGGATACGCCGAGCGCAGTGCCGTAGTCCGAGATCGAGGTGCCGAGCGTCGGGATATCCGCCGTGGCGGACTGCGCCGCCTGCAGGGCTGCAGTCGCGTTGGCCATGATCAGATCCACGTTGGAGGAGACAAAACCGCTGACGATCGGCGCGCAGTTGGCCGAATCGCCCGATGCGTTCAGCTCATCAAATTTAACCGTGCCGCCGTCCGCCTCTACCAGCGCGGACAGCTTGTCGCGGAAGCCCTTGGTGGCCTGATCGAGCGCCGGATGCTGCTGGAGCTGCACGATACCGACCTCATACTTCCCCGCCTTGGCTGCATCGCCGCCGGTCTCTGCGCCGCCGTCGGGTGAACTGCCGCAGGCAGTCATGGTCAGAGCCATAGCGCCAACCATCAGCGCAGCAAGCAATCTCTTTTTCATCAAAACCCCTTCTTTGCCATTCAGATAATATGGATCCAGCGGCGCCGGCAGCGCCCTGAATACTTTTTCAGTTTAGCAGTTAAAAGGAGGGAAGTCAAGCCTGTACCGCATATTTTTGATGTGTGCAGCACCTCATTGTCAACCTGACCAAGCATACCGCCTGTAATTGTTAATAAATTGTAAGTGATGACAAAAAAGAGTTGACCCGCGTGCGTGTCCATCGTACAATGGTAGAAAGCTGATACGGAGGGAGACCGGATGAATATTTCTTTTTTTCTTAAGCCAAAAATCGAGGTTTCGTACTTATATAGCGACTGCCCGGTGCGGCAGGCGATGGATGATATGATGCACAGTGGTTTTACCGCAATCCCGGTGATCGACCGCAAGGGGCTGTATGTCGGCACCATCACCGAGGGAGACTTCCTGCGGCTGGTGCTCGGCCACAGTGCAGAGCAGCTCGACCAGATCACGGTAGGGGAAACCGAGCGCCGGGTGCGGCATCATTCCGTGCGGATCGATGCCAACATGGAGGATATGGTCGATCTGGTAACGGCGCAAAACTTTGTGCCCGTACTGGACGGGCGCGGTATGTTTATCGGCATCATCACGCGGCAGGATGTGATCAAATACCTGCGTGACCATTGCACCGAAGAAAGAAACGAGCGGAAACAGTAAAGGGGGGCCGATATGGGCAGATCAGGGGGCGGCGGAGGCGGCGGCTTCTCCGGCGGCGGTTTTTCCGGCGGCGGACGTTCGTCGGGCGGCTTTTCCGGCGGCAGAAGCGGCGGGCGCAGCGGCGGATCGTCCGGCGGCGGCTGGGGCGGATTCCACGGCGGATACCGCACCGGGCCGATCTTTATCAATAGCACACGGCGCTACTACGGCAGTGGCGGCGGCGGAAACAGCGGCGGCAATGGCAACAACAACGGCAGCGGCAATACCGGCTGCGGCACGACGCTGGTGGTCGTTTTGATCCTGCTTGCGCTGTTTTTCGGCATCCGGCTGTTCACCTCGGGCGGCGCAAGCAGCGATGCGGTCGCGCGCTCCACGGTAGAGCGTGAAAAGCTGCCCGCTGCCGCTGTGCAGCAAACGGCTTATTATACGGATGCGGACGGAAGCTGGATCCGCAGCGCATCCGAACTGGAAAAAGGCATGCGCGCTTTTTATGAGGATACCGGCGTGCAGCCCTATCTGTATATTCTGCCTAACGGCACAAGCACATCGATCAGTGAACTGACCGCAAAAGCCGAAGCCCTCTACCCGCAGTTGTTTACGGATGAGGGGCACTTCCTGCTGGTGTTCTGCGATGACGGAAACGGCTCATTCCACTGCGGCTACACCGTAGGCAGTCAGGCCAAAACCGTAATGGATGATGAGGCAGTCGGAATCCTGGCGGACTACCTTGACCGGTATTACAGCGATTATTCGATCAGCGAGGAGGAGATCTTCTCCAACACCTTCGCCAAGACAAGCGCCCGCATCATGACGGTGACGCGCTCGCCCGTGGTGCCGGTGGCGGTCAGCCTTGCGGTGATCGTTGTCGCAGTCGTGGTGTTTGTCACGCTGAAAAAACGGCGGGAACAGCGCGAGCGGGAACGCAAACAGGCGGAGGAGATCCTCAAAACCCCGCTGGAGAAATTCGGCGATCAGGATGTCGAGGATCTGGCAAAAAAATACGAAGACCGATAAAACCTGAATGACGGCAGCAAAAAACCGGCGGGATACAGCCCCGCCGGCAACGGAAAAGGAGACGCATCATGGGAATTTTGGAACGCTTTACCGACATTGTCAAAGCTAATATCAATGACCTGCTGGACAAGGCGGAAGACCCCGCCAAAATGATCGACCAGTACCTGCGCGATATGACCGAGGATCTGGCCGAGGTCAAGCGCGAAACCGCGGGTGTCATGGCGGAGGAAAACCGCGCCAAGCGGATGCTCGATGACAACGCCCGCGAAACAGAAAAATACGACGGTCTGGCGCGCAAAGCGCTGCAGGCCGGCAACGAGGGGGATGCACGCGTCTTTTTGGCGAAAAAACAGCAGCTGGCAGACAAAGCAGCCTCGCTGCAGGCCACCTATGACGCGGCGCACAGCAACGCCGAGCGGATGCGCCAAATGCACGATAAGCTGGTGGGCGATATTGAGTCCTTGCGTGCGCGCCGGGAAATGATCAAGGCCAAGGTAGCCGTCGCCAAAACCCAACAGAAGGTCAATGAGTATACCGCGGGCGCGGATAAGGCGGCGGGCGCGATGAGCGCTTTTGACCGCATGGAAGCCAAGGCGGACGCCATGCTCGACCGGGCCAATGCCATGGCGGATCTCAATCAGCCGGCCAAGGATGAAGCCGCCGCACTGGAAGAAAAGTACCAGTCCGCCGGTGCATCCTCCGCGGTGGAGGATGAGCTTGAAAAGCTCAAGCGCGAGATGGGGCTGTGATCCCCTCCGGCATCCATGCACACAGAAAACAAAAAGGCAGGCCAATGGCCTGCCTTTTACTTGTCGGAAAACTTCGTTTTTCTGACAAGCTATGTTTGGATTGCGTGGGTCACGGACGAGAAAAAGTGCCTGTACAAAAACTTTTTATGCGTTTGCATTGCAAATGCTGTTTTATGCGCACTGCCGCGCGTATTATGGTCATCCACATTGACAAAATACTTTGCCGACAAGCTGAAAGCAGACGTCCGGTGCGTGGGTTTTCATACAAAACGGCGGAGCATTGTGCCCAAAGGGCGCGGTTCGCAGCCGCAAATTCGATCGAAAGCGTAGCTTCAATCGAGCGACCGCCGATCAGCCTTCGTAGTCGCCCTCATTCTCCCAGTTGTGCCAAACCGCCTGCACATCATCGTTATCCTCGAGGTTGTCGAGTAGCTTGCGCATCTGCGCCATATCCTCTTCCTTTTCAAGGGTGATATAGTTCTGCGGCACCAGCTCGACCTCAGCTTCCACAAAAGCGTAGCCCAGCGTTTCCAGCGCTTCGCGCACAGCAGAGAAATCGTCCGGCGCGGTGTAGATCTCAAAGGTATCCTCGTCCGATTGGAAGTCCTCCGCACCGGCTTCCAGCGCCTGCATCATCACGGTGTCCTCATCCAGCTCGCCGCGCTCGATGATGATAACGCCCTTTTTGTCAAACTGCCAGGAAACACAGCCGGCGGAGCCGAGACCTGCGCCGTACTTGTCGAACCAGTGGCGGACATCGGCAACCGTGCGGTTTTTATTATCCGTCAGCGTTTCCACAACAACGGCTACGCCGCCTACGCCATAGCCCTCGTAGTTATTGGCTTCGTAGTTGACCTGACCGTTGGCGCCCGAGTATTTATCCAGTGTGCGCTTGATGTTATCATTCGGCATGTTGTTGGCCTTGGCCTTGGCGATGCAGTCGCGCAGGCGGGCGTTGAAATCCGGATTGGCGGAGCCGCCTTCCTTAATGGCGATCGCCATTTCACGGCCGATTTTGGTGAAGATCTTGGCTTTTTTTGCATCGTTTGCGCCCTTGCGCTTGGCAATATTATGCCACTTGGAATGTCCCGACATGAGATATGTCCCTCTTTCTATCAGAATAATATAAAATAACAACAGGAAAAACGCCATACGGCGCATAAAAATTTTATCAGATTTTCCACCTTTCCGCAAGACCTGTGCGTATATTTTTCGCGTTCCCGTGCAAACTATGAGCGAAAACTTCAAAAAAGAGGTGACACCATATGAGCAAGCAGAACCGCAGCCAGAATCCGTCCACTGCCAACCAGCAGCAGAACGGCGAGCAGAACAAGAACCAGCAGAACACCCAGAACAAAAAGAACAACGAGCGCCAGTTCTGACGGCAGCCTGTACGGATGCACAGGAAACAGGGGGGATCGGAAATGCTTTCCGGTCCCCCTGCTTTTTGCACAAAAACAGCACCGCTGTTTCGGCAGATTTTATGGTTGATTCAGACAAATGGACGGACTATCCTTAAACAGAACAAAATTTTTGTGCCAATGCCCCACGGCACAGGAAGGAGTACCATATGCCGTATCATATCCATGCAAACCCGTATATTACCAACTATTCTTCCAAGGATTATGCGGACAACAAACCCGAAGGCCCGGTCAAAATCGACTGTTCGCTGGGCGTCAACGCCGATCTGCTGGGCAACTGCATTTTCAGCCGCCTGCATGCCTTTCAGCAAAAAACCGATTTGCACCACGGGAATTACGACGATATTAAATTCTATCCCCACGGCGAATCGCTTAAAGAAGCGCTGGCCGGCTGGTACCATAAGCATAACCTAGGCAATGGCTGGCTGACCGGAGAAAACTTCATTCTGGGCAATGGGTCGTACGATATTTTGTGCGGCCTGAACCTGCTGTGCCTGACGCATGGGAAAACCGTATTCGGACATGCGCCGCAGTTTACCGCATATGTGGACCATGTGCATTGCAGCGGCTCTGCTTACGACTGTTACTATCTGGATCGGGCGCAGAATTACCGGTTCGACGCTTCTGCGTATATCGCGCAGATGTCCGCAGCGCATGATATGTTTATTGTGGAAAACCCGAACAATCCCACCGGTCAGGTCATCCCGCTGGAAGATATCCGGCAAATCGCGCGCCGCGCATACGAGCTGGACCGCGTGCTGGTGATCGACGAGGCCTATGCGGAATACATGCCGTTTGCCAACAGCGCGATCCATCTGGTAAAGGAGTTTCCGCAGCTGATTGTGACCCGCAGCTTTTCCAAGGGGTGGGGCATGGCCGGCGTGCGGCTGGGATATGCCGTGGCCTCGTCGGACAGCGATCTGCTGCCGCAGCTTAAAAAGCTGGTGCTGCCCTTTAACAGCAACGGGATCGCGCGGGTTCTGGTGCAGACCGCGCTGCAAACCCGGCTGGAAAATGAAGAGGATCCCTTTGGCATCCGTGCCGTGCGGCGCAGCAAGCAGGAATTGTGCGCTGCGGTGCAGGCCCTTCAGCTGCAATACGGCGCGCCCCTGTATGTAGCAGAAACCTTTGCAGACACCCCCATCCTGACGCTGTATTGCGGCAGCAAAGCGGGCATACATCTACAACGGCATTTGATACGCGTGGGAATTATGACGGTGAGCTGCGAAACCTATGAAGGGTTGGACAGCAGCGCGGTGCGGCTGATGCTGCCCGACCGGCAGTATATGCCGCTGCTGCTGGAGCTGACAGAACAAGCCGTGCGTCTGCTGTGACCTCTCTTTTCCTCTTCGAGCAGATCGGCGCTGCCTTCGTCGATTTCATAATACGTTGAATAAGGCAGAAAAACAGATTAAACGAAAACCGAAACACAACTAAGGACAAGCATAATGAAAAATATATATAATATTGCACTCAGTATGATAAATCCTGTCAAGCTAAAGCGGCATGGCACAGCGGGTCATGTGGCTTGTGCTTTAGAAACTGCAAGCGGCGCTGTTTATACCGGCATCTGTATTGATGTGCCCTGTTCCATCTGCATCTGGCCGCCATTGCCGAAATGCTGAAACACGGGGAAACAAAAATCAAAAAAATTGCAGCTGTTTATGAAGACGGGTAAATTGCATTCCCTGATGCAAACCATTCGATCGATTGCAGGCACTGCATGCTGAGCCATTGCGAACCGCTCGGCAGGGAGGATTTGCTTGCCTATTTGCAGTCGCTATACAGTTAGAAATTCCAACTGAGCAAGCAGCTACCAGCTATGAGCACCCCCCTCTTTGTCCTTTTGACAAACCGGGGGGATTTGTTCATATCCCGCATCGGTTCAAGGAGAAATCGGAAGCCGGCAAACCACGGCTTGCGCTTTGCACGGCAAAATGATATCATGGATGCATTCTGTGAAACCGGGAGGGCTGGGGCAATGGCAACCGCACAGCAAATATTACAATCCTATTTCGGTTACGACAGCTTCCGCCCCGGACAAGCGGAGCTGGTGCATGCCGTGTTGGCCGGGCGGGATACGCTCGGCATTATGCCGACGGGCGCGGGCAAAAGCCTGTGTTATCAGGTGCCCGCCCTGCTGTTCGACGGACTGACCATCGTCATTTCACCGCTGATTTCCCTGATGAAGGATCAGGTCGGCGCACTGCATGAAGCAGGGGTGCCGGCCGCCTGTCTGCACAGTGCCATGCCCCCGGCAGAAATGTATGCCGTGCTGCGGGAAGCGGAGCACGGCGGCTGCAAACTGCTCTATGTCGCCCCTGAACGGCTGACCGCCCCCGCCTTTCTCGATTTTGCGCGGCGGGTGCCGATTGCCATGGTCACAGTGGATGAAGCGCACTGCATCTCGCAATGGGGACAGGATTTCCGTCCCAGTTATCTGAAAATCGCAGACTTTCTGGCAGCGCTGCCGGTGCGCCCGCGCCTGTCCGCCTTTACAGCCACCGCCACCGAAGCGGTGCGTGCGGATATCGTGCAGGCGCTGGCGCTGCGCGATCCCTTTGTGCTGACCACCGGTTTTGACCGCCCAAACCTGTATTTTTCGGTCGAGCGTCCCTCCTCCAAGGCGCAGGCGCTTCTGCAGACGCCCGAGGCCCAGAGACTCATCGAGCAGATCCTCGGCAAGAAATAATCCGCCGGTCACCGGCAGACAGGAGGT
>OFMK01001639.1_pt1 | contig 15191 bp, 10 predicted proteins | sample 1541781 | NCBI WGS metagenome assembly OFMK01 (sample SAMN04209250, study PRJEB22552) | human gut metagenome | biome: gut; material: feces | host: Homo sapiens | place: USA: Oklahoma
TAAAGTTCCCGCAAGCATAGCATTTTGGGTACCCAAATTGCAGCTTGTTAAGGGGCAAAGCCCCCTAAAACCCCCGGATGGACAGAACGGAGCGGATAGCAAAAATGCGGACACGGGAATATCAAGTCAAATTTTATTTGAACACAAATGAGCTTTCTTTGTTAAAAGAAAAACTGGCAGGAACGCACTTGTCAATTTCAGCTTTTTTCCGTCAGATGCTCACCAGCCCTAATACAAAAAGCATCCCACCGGAAGTCCTGCGGGATGTGCAGAAGCAGGTGCGTGGCATTGGCCGAAATGTAAACCAGATCACAAGACTGGCGCATATCTCTGGCAACGTGCCAAGGGATGCGTTGGCGCAGCTTGCGGCGGCTCAGGAAAAAATCGAAGAACAGCTGGAGCGTCTGAAGTAATGGCAGTGCTGGAGATACATGCAATCCGTTCGCGTATGGATGACCGGATTAAATACGCGCTCAATCCGGAGAAAACCTCCTGCATAGGTTTTTCCAACCACAACGGTCTGCCGGACACGCTGACGGACGCTGTGAACTGTTTCTGTGACACGGCCTATGAGCAGATGGAGGGCACAAAAAGCTATTTCGGGAAAACCGGTCAAGTGCTGGGATACCACTTCATCCAGTCATTTAAGCCGGGTGAAGTGACACCACAGCAGGCGCATGAGATCGGGCGGCAATTTGCGGAGCGGTGCTTTGGTGAACGGTTTGAAGTGGTGATCGGGACGCATACGGATAAATCCCATCTGCATAATCACATCATAGTCAATTCTGTTTCGTTTACAGATGGACACAAATACCGCTCTACCCCGGAAACCTTTTATGAGCTGCGCCGGATATCAGATGAGATATGCCGCACACATGGGCTGTCTGTCATAGAGCAGCCAAAGCATCGAACCGGAAAGCACTATGCGGAGTGGATCGCAGAAAACGAATACCGTCCAACGATACGCAGTGCAATCCGGGAAGATATTGATGTGGTTTTGATGCAGGTACGCACCTTGGATGAATTTTGGGAGCACCTGCGGCGGCGCGGCTACGAAATCCGGGTCAATCCAAATCGCAAATACGTTGCGATAAGACCGCCGAACGGCAAGCGGTTTATCCGCTTGAAATCCTTGGGCGATGCGTATACGCCAAAACAGCTTGCCAACCGGATCGCAGCGGGACGCGGTGCGGTGGTCGAAAACATCCGCAAGATCAAGGTCAGACGAAAACAGCTTGAAACCCGCAAAAAATACCGTCCGCGAAATCCGTTCAGCATACCGAGGGGACGGCTCACACTGCGTGGGATTCGCGCCTTGTACTGGAAGTACGTTTATATGCTCGGTAAGGTGCGCACGCGCAAAGCACCGCGCGTTGTACGCGGTGTGATGCTGGATGAGCTTCGGAAGCTGAAACGGTATACGGAGCAGTACTATTTCCTGCGAGACCACAAGCTGAATACGAAAGCGGATATCACCATGTATGCACAGATGCTGGATGGCAAAATCACTGCGCTGACCGAAGAGCGCAGAGCGGTTTACAATGAGAGCCGCAAGCCGGATGCAGCACAAGGCGAATTGCAACAAGCGTCACAAAAGATAACAGAAGCGCTGCGGGCATTACGCCGGGAACGTCGTATTTGCAATGCAATATGCGACACTGCACCGGAAATGCGCCAGAGGTTGGCAGAGGTACAGGAAATAGAACAGGATATGACAAAGACAGGAGTGAAACAGCATGAATCCAGAGAGCGCAGCGGCAGATCAGATGCTGCGTATGGAATTGATGGTAACTGAGGCCGCGGTACGATTGGCAGCAAGCGGCGCGGTCAATCTGGCCGCGCTGCTGATTGCGGTACTGCGCGGTGAAAAGCAGGTCAGCGGCAAAATGTCGATCACCAATCTGCTGAAAGAAGGAAAACCGCTTACCACCTTTCCGCTGCAAGCGGATAAAATGAAGCAATTTGCCGGGATGGCAAAGGAACAGGGTATCAAATGCTCCCTTGTGCGGGATAAGAAGAATCCCGATACGGTGGATGTGATCATCAAGGAGGAGGACGCGCAGCGCACAAACATAATCCTTGACCGGATCGGCGCAAAAAAAGAGGTGGCCGAAAAAAACGGATTGGCCGGTCCGTCCGGGATCGCATCCGGGACATCCGGGTATACGATGGAGAACGGATCGGGATCGATGAAGCAAACGACTAACCTTGCACCGGAGCTAACGGACAAGCTGCTGGGGCGGCTGGGTGAGATCTCGTCCGCGCTGAAATACGGCGCTGATCCGGCACAGTGCAAAGCAGCTTTGCGCGATATTCAAAATGAGCTGGGCGATGCGCTGGGAATGCCTGCCCGGGAAAAAAGCGCCGCAGCCGATAAGGGCGCGGAACAGAAAACCGCAGGCAAGGCCGGTAAGAAATCCGTAAGGGAGCGGATCGGTGAGATCCGCAGCCGTGCAGCGCATGAGCCGCAGCACCTGAAGCCCAAAGTCCCTACACCGGGAAAAACAATAACAAACCAATCCCCTATGAAATAACGAGAGGAAGGATCAGATGCCAAGAGAAATGAAATCCTTTTGCGCGTGCGCCGCCGTGCTGACGATGTGCCTGCTGCCATCGGCACATGCAGCGGGCGCATCGGCGCAGATGCCGCCAACACCGGCAGTACAAACGCCTGTGCCGGCAGCAGGCAGCGCAGCGCCGCAGGACAGCGGAGCAGGGCAGATGATGCCGGTCGATGTACAAACCAGCCCGGACGGTACCGAGCTGAAAAAGATTTATGACGTGGATGCAAAAACCTCACCGGATCAGATCCCGCAGGATGATTTTGAACGCGGTGGGATGCAATACACCTTTCAAGACCTGCTGCGGATCGAAATGCCGGATATAGACCGCCGCGTCCACTCGGAGACCGTGACCGTAAGCTCCAGCTCCAATAACTCCAAGGATGTGTTGTCCCTGCTGCCGGAGAGCAAGCAGGTTACAACAGCAGATGGATATGCCGGTACGGCCTATCTGGATATCTCCAGCATTTCCACCAAAGTGGCCGGAACTGCGCAGGTGTCGCATGACCTGAGCGCAATCAGGGAATACCCTGATCTATCCGAAATGGATATGGACAGCATCCCCAAAACCATTACCGAAAATGGAAATACGCTGCGGTTTGCCAGTGTCGATTGGAAAACCGCCAATGAAGAAACGGACAACTTCGGCACGATTGAGCCGTCCTATACCGCCGTGGTAAAGTACACCGGTACCGCTACCTCCTCACGAACGACCGGTTACACGATCACGGCGGTTTACGCCGGAGAGGTGACCCACCGGAATAATGACCGGGTACGGTACATTGCGGTGTACAGCGGTGCGCCTGCCGTTCCGGCAGATGCGCCGGCGCTGCAGGAAGATCTGACGCCGCCGGATATGACCGGCCTGATCGACGAGCCGCAGGCAGGCGTCCCTGCCAGCTGGGTGCTGTGTGCCGTGTTCGGCGTTTTGATGCTGTTATTCGCGCTGCGTCCGCCGATGTGCCGCAAAATGATGCGCCAGATGCAGTACGCCTGCGGGAAGGCCAAAGAAGGGGTGCAGCGTTTTCAATACGAAAGAGAGAGGATTGTCAATGAGAAAAAAGCAAAGAGAGCAGAAGAAGATGCCCGCGAGCATGAAAGACAGCAGGTGTTCGGCCCGTTGGAAAAGCTCAAAGCGGCCATGCGCAATCGGCGGCGGAAACGGGCGGAACGGAACGCAGTCCGCGCCCTTGCCGCCCCGCAAGATCAGGATAATGAACCCGATCTGTTTGATGATGAGATATCAGAAGATGACGGCATCGATGAGATCAGCGTCATGCCTGATCCGTCCGAGCCGGAGGTCGTTCCTGCAGACAGCAGCGTGCAGCGCTATGATGCTGACGATGATGATGAATACCCCGGCATCAGCGGGGAATCTGAGCTATAATTACAGTGGTGCAGATGGCGGAAATTTTGGTAAGCCCACCTCGACAGAGCCGGTGACCGTGGTAGACGGTGATGCCGTCAATGTTGATATCAGCAAAAACAGCGCGTTCATCCCGCCGCTGTTTGGATCACCGGAAGCGGATGTGCTGGGCATGGGTGAGCTGCTGACACCGGATATTTCCGGTGTGGAGCCGATGTTCCCGCACAGCACGCAAGCCGGTTTTGCGCCGGGTGTCACGGAAAACGGCGCGGAAACAGGCGGCGGCCCCATCGTCCTGCCGCCGGATGCAGCAGGCAGTGAAGTAAGCGGCGCACCGATTTATGACAGCACGCCTTCGGGCAATACCGGGGATTATACAGGCGGCTTTACTGGCGGCGGTGCGGATGCAGCCATCGGGTCGGGCTACACCCCGGTGGATGGGATGCACTACAAGGATGGCAGCATCGGTACGCTGTCCATCCCGTCTATCGGTGTAAACCGCAAGGTGTATGACGGGGAAACCGTGCAGAATATGCGGCTGGGTGTGGCGCACTTTGAAGGCACCAGCGCATGGGACGGCAATGTGGCCATGAGCGCCCACAATCGCGGCAGCTATGGTTATTTCAGCCGTATCCACGAGCTGAAAGCCGGTGATACCATCACCTATTCCACTGTGCACGGTACGCGCAGCTATCAGGTATACAGCGTGCGGAAGATCTCCAAGTATGAGATAGACGTGCTTGACCCGGCTAACGAAAACATGATGACGCTCATCACCTGTGTGCGTGACCAAGCGCATACCTACCGTTGGTGCGTGCAGGCCGCAGCGGTGTAGTCCGGTTTATCGTACAGTGGATCTGCTAATTTAGAGATACAGCAAAAAACCTTCTTCAGAATGCTTGACAGAATATGGAAATTATGTTATGATATAAGTACAGAAATAGTACCCATATCAGGGTAAAGGGGGATAAAACATGGGAATCGAAGCATACGCGGTAAGGACTATGATGCGGATTGTGTTTATAGGAGCACTCATCCTCTTTAGGATTTGTGTGAAAACACGGTTGCTCATTCCGGTGCTCTACTGTATCGCACTGGAAAGCGTCTGGAGCACGTTTGAGGCCGAACACACGATGTTGGCACATGGCATAGGCTATGGGATGCTGGTCATCGTTGCCCTTTCGTGGATCGTAAGCATCGTTTGCTTTATCCGTCGGATTATCCGTTCTGTCTGATTAAAGAGGAGGAAACAGAATATGAAAAAGCAGATCACAGCTGTATGTGCAGCGGCAGTTATGGCAGGCATGATGGTTTCTGCCGGCGCGGCAAACACTGTTACCGCCACCCCTACCCGTGATAAGGGGCAAACAGTTTACGTCGATAACACCCGCGTCTATCCTACGGGCTACAATATAGCGGACAACAATTATTTCAAACTGCGCGATATTGGCAAGCTTGTAGGCTTTGGCGTGGACTACGATGAAGCTACGCAGACCGTTGAGATCAGCACGACGCGCACTGCACCCAGCACGGAGGGCATCACAGATACCTCGGTAAGCGGCGCGGTGGCCCAGGTCAGCAATCAGCGCATTGCGGTGGATGGCATTTATGTCAACATGAAAGCCTACCAGATCGACGGCAACAATTATGTGAAGCTGCGCGATGTCGGCTTGCAGGTCAACTTCGGTGTAAACTACGATGCGGCAAACAACCGTGTAGTGATTTCGCCTAAGCTGTTCTATGGTGAAGAAGCCGAGCAAACGCCTACTATGGTGACCGACGAAATGCTGCGCCAATGGGAGGATGAGATGCTTGACTTGATCAATAAAGAACGAGTAGCTCGGGGGCTGGAGACTGTAGTTTCCAACGAAAAGTTGAAAGAAGTCGCACGAGTTCGTGCAGAAGAAATAACAATACAGTTTTCGCATGATCGTCCCTCAGGAACCAAATATGATTTATTAGATGAAGTTGGGATACCCGCAAAGAATTATAAGACAGAAAATATTATTCAGGGTACAGTTTCTTCTACACCAAATTCGTTAATGAATACTTTTATGGCATCGCAGGGGCATTGTGCATGGATTTTAAGTGATGAGGTAAATGCGGTTGGAATTGCATTAACCCAAAATCAGTATGGTCAAATATATGGTGTCCAAATCTTTGGTATGTTTTAGACATATACAACATAGGAGCGGTTAGTTTACCTAATCGCTCTTTTCTATTACTCGGAGCAAAAAACAAATGAACACGTTACAGCGTGCGCCGCCTTCTTTTTGAAAGGCGGCTTTTTTATTCCAGACGAGGAGAGGAAGAAATGCTAAAAAATATTTTCAAACGGACAACGGCGGGCATTTTGTCCGCACTTACCCTGCTTACCAGCGTGCCGCTGGCAGGTGCAGTAGACGGCGGGATCATGCCGCTGGCAGAGGAGGACGACAAGGCGTCCAGCGTTGAGATCAAGGTCGGAGAAGTGTATAACATTGCAGACCGCGGCGTAAAGAAGGCTTGGTTCCAGCAGAACGGCGCGCCGCGCAACGTCTGGCCTATGTTCACCAAAGCGTCAGACGGTACGGAGATCCGCGCATACTGCGCAGATCACAGCAAGGGCAACCCCGGCACCGGCGGTATGCCGTTTACCGTTACCAGCCGCATCACAGATATGCACGTGTACGGCGTGGCCGTGCGCAGCGATTCCCGCATGACGCTCAACGAATTTATCTCTACCGTGGGTGGATCGCTCAACAAGGGCAATTTCACAGCGGATATGTATTTCAGCGCATCGCAGGCAGCGATGTGGGCGGCGCTGGGCGATGTGCAGATCGCGGCGAATAACGGTTACGGCGTGAATTACGTCAGCTCCACATCGCTCGGCTACCGCGCTGCCGGTAAAACGCTCAGTGCCAGCAGCACTTCAGAAGCGCTTACCCTGTATGCCGCTATTGAAATGCTGAAATACGGCAATGAGTTCTACAATGTGTGGGGGCCGAACGGCAAAGGCCACGCGCCGTGGGTTGGTGCAACCATCAACTACACACCCGGCAACACTGAGTACGCGCCTGCCGCGCAGAAAACCGGCACGATTGACGTTGGCGGCAGCATTGTATCCGGCGGTACATTCGCAGAAAAGGAAATAGATGGCCAGCAGTACATGGTGCTGCCAATGGCGGCAGCAAGCGCGACTTTTGTACGCGGAAAAGGCGAATACGGCCAGATTTTCGTCCGCGCAAACAACGTGCCGTCCGGGGCATTCCTCATGGATGCAGCCGGCAACAAAAGCTATGACGATAACGGATCGCAGCGCCTTACGCTGCAGGCGAAATCCAACAAGGAGCTGTACAAGAATGCCAACGGTGTGGCGTATGGAGATACCTTCCTGTTCTGCATCCCCAAGGCCACTGCGGAGCAGATGGATGCAGCAGACCAGCATCTTCAAACGAAATTTCTTACCAGCATGAATGTAGACCGGTATAACGTGTATGCCGCCAGCACCAAAAACTCCGGCGTGCAGCCGGTTATCATGGTGGAACCTGCAGTAAGAAAAATGAGTGTGACTGTTGGATTTGCAGCAAATGAAATTCCACAAGATCTTACTCAGCTTAAAATATTGAAAACTGATAAAGATGGTGCACCATTGCAAGGATGTAAGTTTAAGATTACTTATCAGGATAAAGGGCAGCAGAAAACCGATGAACAAACAACAAACGGCAACGGAGAAGCAATTTTTATCGACTTACCCTTAAACACGGATGTCACTATTAAAGAGACAGAAGCCCCGGAGGGCTACACGCTGCTGCCGGATAAAGTAGTCAACACCGGTACGGGCGGCAAAACCGTCGAAGTCAAGCTGGCCAACTCAGATGACCACGTATTCAAGGTGCATAAGACCAGCTCAGCGGATGGCCGCAACCTGATGGGTGCAAAGTTCGAGGTTAAGGGCATAGACAACGATTTTGTCAATACTTACGTAACGGACGCGCTGGGCGAGTTCACGATCCAAGGCCGAGACCTGCCGAACGGCTCTTTTGAGGTATACGAGATCGCCGCACCGGAGGGCTACGCCACAGACGGTTCGGATATCCAGACCTTCAGCTGGGACAACACCCGTGATATCACCCTGTCCTTCAAAAACGCGCCGCTGGCCGGTATCCATATCTACAAGTACGACAAGGACAGCAAGGAGCCGCTGGCAGGCGCAACCTTTGAGATCCGCCGGGACGGACAGGTGCTCCAGACCGTTAAGACGGATATCAACGGCTATGCCAAGGTGCACAATCTCCCCAAGGGCTTTTATCAGGTGGTCGAGGTGGAGCCGCCGCAGGGCTACTTAAAGGATGAGGTTGCGCATGAGGTCTATATAGACCCCGGCGCAGATCCCACGCAGATCATCCGCGAGGTCAATGTCCCGAACACGAAGAAACTGTCCATCCGTATCATCAAGCAGGACAAGGACACCAAGCTCCCCCTGCAGGGCTGGAAGTTTGATGTGTATTACAACGACGCCAAACTCACCACAGTTACCACAGATCAGGACGGCGAAGCGATGCTGGAAAACCTGCAGCCCGGAACATACCGTGTTGTTGAGGTGGACGGCGATAAGGAACACTACAATCTGGACGCACCGGAGCAGACCATTGAACTGCACAAGGATCAGGCGGAGATCCCCACGCTGATTTTCCAAAACACCATCAAAAAGCATTTCGGCATTTACAAGGTGGATGAGGAGACCCGTAAGCCGATCCCCGGCGTCACCTTCGAGATCTGGAAGGACGGCAAGCTGCTGGGCAACTACACCACGGACGAGCATGGCCGTATCTGGTTGCCATATGCAGAGCCGGGTACCTATCAGGCCAAGGAAGTGATCACTGATTCGCGCTATGTGCTCAACGAAACCACCTTTACCATTGAGAACAATTCGGAGTATCCCACGTTCTTCACCATCCCGAACAAGCGGAAGAAGGATATCACGGTAAAGAAGATCGATCTGGATACCGGCAAGCCGATGCAGGGCGTGGTATTTGAGGGCTTCAAGGACGGTAAGAGCATTGGTATGTTTACCACCGGCCCGGACGGCACCTTTACCATCCATTACGCAGATCCCGGTACATACAAGTTTGTGGAGCGGCACACCCTTGCAGGGTATGAGCTGAGTACACAGGTGCTGGAAGCGGAGCACACGACCGAGCGCGATCTGGTGCTTACGATGGATAACGTCGAGCAGAAATCCTTCATTGTGAAAAAGATCGACAGTGAAACCAAGAAGCCGCTGGCAGGCGTCCAGTTCAAGATCTGGCGGGACGGCGTACTGCTGGGTGATTACACCACGGATGAAAATGGCCGCATTGAGATCAAGAACGCGCCCGCAGGAACCTACAAAGTGCAGGAGATCGCCACCCTCAAGGAGTACATCCTGAATGATGAGGTGCTGGAGATCGAGCACACCACGGACAAGGACACGGAGCAGCTGATCGAGAATACCAAGCGCCCCGGCCTGCTGATCAAGAAGGTAGACAGCCAGACGAAGAAGCCGCTGCAGGGCGCGGTGTTCAAGATCACGCGCGGGGACGGAACCGTAGTGCGCGAGAGCGCTGTGACCGATGCAGACGGCCTGATCCATCTGCCCGGGCTGGATACCGGCACATACATCATCACGGAGATCTCCGCGCCGGACGGCTATGCAATCGACGAAACGCCTAAGACCGTAGAGATCCGCGCCGGTCAGACCTATGAGGTCACGTTTACCAACACGAAAAAGGGCGGCTTTACGATCAAGAAGGTGGACGAGGATACCAGACAGCCGCTGAAAAACGCGGTGTTTAAGATCACCAAGTCGAACGGCGAGTTTGTTAAGGAAGCGGAAACCAATGCAGACGGTGTGATCATTCTGGACGGCCTGCCGGAGGGCAGCTATATTGTGACCGAGATCAAAGCCCCGGATGGGTATATCCTGCAGGATACGCCCAAGACCTTTGAGATCAAGGACGGCGGCAGTATGGAGCTGGTATTTACCAACAGGAAGGCATACGGCCTGCAGATCCGCAAGGTGGTCAAGGGGACGGGCGAAGCGCTGGCCGGTGCGAAGTTCCGTGTAGAAAAGGCCACCGGGGAGCTGGTCGGTGAGTATACCAGCAATTCCGCCGGTCTGGTCACAGTGAATGGTCTGGAGGACGGCGTGTATGTCGTGACCGAGATCAAAGCGCCGGATGGGTACCGCATAGACGGCACACCAAAAAATATTATTGTCAAAGCTGGTGAGCTTGCTACCGTAGAGTTCGAAAACGCCAAAATGTCCAGTGTCCGCATTAAGAAAATTGATGCGGTGACAAGGAAAGGCATCCCCGGCGTGCGGTTTATCATCAAAGACGCGCACAAGAACCTGATCGGTGAGTACACCACGGACAGTGACGGATACATTGAGTTGGAGAAGGAATTGGAAGAAGGAAAATACTACGCAGAGGAAGTACAGGCGGCTCCGGGCTACATCCGTGATGAGCAGGAAAAAACCTTCCGCGTGCGCAAGGGCGAAACAACAGAGATCGTGTGGGAGAATACGCCGCAGCAAGGTCAGATCCAGATCATAAAGAAGTCTAAGGATGACAACCCCTATAACGGCCTGCCTGCCGGCACGCTGCTGCAGGGCGCAACATTCGAAATTTACGATAAGGCCGGAAATATTGTTGATACGGTCATCAGCAACGAGCGCGGCCTTGCCGTATCCAAACTGTTGCCGCTGGGGCGCTATACGATCAAGGAGACAAAAGCGCCGCCGTACTACGGTGCATCCGGGCAGACGATTGAAGCGGAGATCGAGTTCCCCAGCCAGATCGTGCGGCTGGAGGTGCTCAATGAGAGCGTCTATACCAACGTGACGATCGGCAAATCCGGCCCGAAGCAGGTAGTGCCTGGTCAGCCGATCCGCTGGACGGTTTCGCGCATCGCCAATAACTCTACCGTCCCGCTGCAGTCGTTCTATTGGCGGGATAACCTGCCGTATCATGCGGTCAGTCTGGACAAGATCGTGACCGGCACATATAATGCGCGCCTGTCCTACAAAATCGTGTACCGCACCAATCTGGACAGGAACTACCGCACCTTGGCGGATAACCTTTCTACGGCGCAGAACCGCACGATTCAGGCCAATCCAACCGTGCTTGGTCTGAAATCCGGTGAGGTGGTAACAGACTTTATGTTTGTGTTCGGCAATGTCCCGGCAGGCTTCCGCTGCGTATCCGATCCGTATGTGTTCGGCACCGTGCGGAAGAACGTATCCGGCACCGCGTTTGTTAACAAGGTGGACGTAGGCGGTCTGCGAAATGAACAGTGGATCATGTCCAATGACGCATGGACAACCACGCTTTATCGCGCGCCGGTTTATCCCAAGCCCAGCCTGCCGCAAACGGGCTGGTGATCCCATATCAAAGGGAGCTGTACCATACAGCTCCCTTTCCCTATCGAGGAGGTTTGTGTAATGAAAGTAAAACGGTTTGCAAGTGCGGCCATGGCGGTGCTGCTCACACTCAGCGAGCCCGCCTTGGCGGCAGACATGGAGAAAGGTGCAGAGCGCATCATCACAACGCAAAACGGCACGGGCTACACGGTTTCATCCCTTGGGCGGCATGTGATCCCGGCAGATGACGGAAGCCACACATTTTCCTTTGCCCCAACGGATGATTATGACCTTACCGCACTGGTTGTGACGGACGGGCAGTTTACAGACCGTGCGGATGTGGCCGGTTTGGATCAAGACCTGTCGCTGCACGGCGCGGTATATCCCATCCGCTACGAATCCAAAACCGATGCGCAGGGCGTCAGCGTGATCCGCGCCACCGTCACCATCCCGGCAGCGCCGGACAGCGTGACGCTGCTGGCGGAAGCTGCCGGCACATCGTACACAGTCACAGCGTCTGCGCAGCAGGGCGCGTCGGTGTCTGCCGGCACGACGAAGCTGAGCAAGGGCGATACCTATACCATGACCGCAAAGCCGGTCAGCGGCCTGTATCAGATCACGGGTGCGGACGTGACCGTTGGGAAGAATCGGACAACGGTCAAGCTGTTCCGCGGCTGTGACCAAACAACACAGGGCTATCGTTTCCGGGTGGGTGCGGAAGGCGTGCTTACCGTAGACTGCGGCGGTGTATTTGCCAATGCAGAGATCGCCCTGCAGACGGCGGAGCGCCAGCCGGACAGCGACGAAGTGCTGATCACTGCCTATGCCGGCCGCGGCGTCAGCAGTGAGGTGTCCAAGGATATCGTTAAAAAAGGCAGCAATTACACGGTTTCCTTCTCCGCAAACAAAGGCTATGCCATCGACGCGCTGACCCTTGAAGCGGAGGGCAAGACCGCGTACAGCACGCCGGGTACAAATACCGTGTTTGTAGGCACCAATGCCTACCATATCACCGGCAATCATCACGCCTGCACGGTGTACCTTACCGATCTGCAGAGCGATATAACCGTGCGCGCAGACGGCAGCTATGACAGCAATAACCTGCTGGTAGAAACCTCTGCCGGAACCGGCGTCCGCATTGAAAAGGACTGCGGGAGCACAGTGGACACCGGAACCGATGTGGAATTTGAAATCAGGGTGACAGACGAAGATCGTTACCGGCTGGATCGGATCACCCTGCGGGTGGGTGACAGCAGCAGGACGGTTGAAGCAGGCGCTGATTCTGTCCGGGTAAACGGCGTTACCTATCGCATGACAACCGATCAGGACGGCGCGGTACATCTGTATGTGACAGATGTGGATCAGCCGGTGCGTGTGTCTGCAGCTGCAGAGCGGATCAATACCAGCCACAAAGTCACGGTGAAAAGCAGCCCCCACCTGAGCATCAGCAAAAATACCGGATCTGCGGTATCGCATGGCAAGGATGTGAAATTTACGGTCAAACCGGACAGCGGCTATGCCGTGGATACCGTAACGCTGCAGGTAGGCCCGGAGTCCGCCACTGCATATGCGGGTGCATCGCATATCATCGTGGACGGCACAGCGTACCGGATGGAGCGCAGCAGCAGCGGCATTGTCTATGTTTACGCGGACAACATCCGCGCGGACGTTACGATCTCCGCAGCGGCGCGGAAAGCAGGACAGTCTGGCAGCGGTGCAAACGGGAAAATCTACATGGATCGGTCTGTGAAGTCCCCGTTCCTTGTAGGCAGCGGCTCCCACTTCTTCCCGAATAATTCCATGACACGTGCAGAAGCCGTGCAGATGCTGGCGCGTATGACCAACGCATCGCCGCAGGGCGGGTATCCGGTATCCGGCTTCAGCGATGTACCGGCAAATGCGTATTATACCGCCGCGCTGGATGCGTTTGCATACGGCGGGATCGTGGAAAGCACCCGGTATTTTAACCCGTCTGCGCCGGTCACACGCGCGGATTTTGCGGAATGGATCTACCGCTTGGATAACGTGGGCGGCGGGAACAGCTCCACAGCGCTTTTGTTTTATGATGTCTCGCCGTATTCGCCCTATGCTGCGGCAGTGGCCTATTGCGCCGGGCGCGGCTATGTAGACGGCTATCCGGACGGCACCTTCCGGCCGGACGCAGGTATCACCCGTGCGGAAGCGGCGGCAGTGGTAAACCGTGTGATGGGCCGCACGCTTGCATCCGGCGAGCTGTCCGGCGTCCATTATGCCGATGTGCCGCAAAACCACTGGGCCTATCAGGATATCCTGATCGCGTCCGCTTACCAGAGGTAATGCGCTATGCGTCCGGATAAACAGAACGTACCAAGCACGGCATTTTTTGTCGTGCTTGGTATCCCGGTGATATGGTTCGGCCTGCTGTGCGGCAGCTGCGCTGCGCCGGGACGGTCGGTGTTTGAGTGGATGGATGCGGTGATGGCGGCAATGCAAACACCGTTTCAGATCACCGTGACTGCATACAGCGCACGGGCGGTTTTGATCGCCCTGCTGGCATATGTGTGCGCTGCGATGCTTTGGGTAGATAGTAACCGGAGACGCAGGCCGGGTGTGGAGCATGGCTCGGCGGCATGGGGCAAGGCAAAGCAGCTTTGCGCGAAATACCGGTATCATATCCGTCCGCGGGAAAATATCCGCGCCGGTATTACACGCCTTTTGGATTTTCTGCGGTCACTGATGGTTTTCTTGCATCGTGGACGGCAGACGGAGGAGGAAAAGGCGGAAGCCGAAGTGCAGAAAGCGCTGCACCTGCCCTGCGATATGAACTTCCCGTTGACGCAGGATGTGTGCATCGGGCTGGATATGCAGCGCCATAGACGCAATCTGAACGTTATGGTAGTCGGCGGCTCCGGCGCTGGTAAATCCCGTTTTTTCTGTAAGCCGGGACTGATGCAGGCGAACTGTTCGTATCTGGTCTGTGACCCCAAGGGCGAACTGCTGCGGGACTGTGCGCCGCTGCTGATCCAACGGGGCTACGATATCAAGGTGTTTAACCTGTCTGAACGGCGGCGCTCAGACTGCTACAACCCATTTTGCTATATCCGTTCGGATGCGGACGTGATCCGTCTGGTGACGCTGCTGGTACGGAGCACCACCCCGAAGAATGCGAATAGCAGCGACCCGTTTTGGGAAAAAGCCGAAACATCACTGATTACTGCGCTGGTCTTCTATCTGCACTACGAGGGGGCGGACGAGGATAAAAACTTTGGTACGCTGATGTACTTGCTTAACAATGCGGAATCCGTCGAAAACGGCCCAGCCTGCCCGACAGACCAGCTGTTTCAGCAGTTGGAAGCCGAAAAGGGCGAAAACCATATTGCGGTACAGTATTACAAGCCGTTTCTCAAAAGCCCGGAGAAAACCCGTGATACGATCCGCCAGATGGCCACGTCCCGCCTGTCCTATTTCCTGCTGGACGAGCTGCAGGCCATTACCAGTACGGATGAGATGGATCTCGGATCGCTTGGAGACCGCAAACGCGCGGTCTTTGTGGTGACACCGGTAAACGACCCGTCCTTTAACTACTTGGTGAGCATGATGTACATGCAGGCATTTCAAGAGCTGTACGCACGGGCAGAGCAGCATAAAGGCGGGGCGCTGCCGGTTCATGTTCGTTTCTTAATGGATGAGTTTTCAAATGTGCCGGTACCGGAGGATTTCGAGCTGACGCTTTCCACCTGCCGGTCATACAACATTTCATGCAGCATCATCCTGCAGAACATCGCACAGATCAAGGGCAAGTTTGAAAAGACGTGGGAGAACATTGCGGGCAACTGCGTGCGCCCAGAAGTCGCCAGCGCAATATAAATTGGCGACGTGGTACTTACAGGATACCGCCTTT
>OFMK01001647.1_pt1 | contig 15139 bp, 13 predicted proteins | sample 1541781 | NCBI WGS metagenome assembly OFMK01 (sample SAMN04209250, study PRJEB22552) | human gut metagenome | biome: gut; material: feces | host: Homo sapiens | place: USA: Oklahoma
ATGCTGTCATTGGATCTTGGAATCACTGCTGCAATGGCAAATGCTCCGGCAAAGATTAAAAATGTATGCTCTACTATTGCCCCCTCCAACGATCAGGATGGAGTTGCCGCACTGATGGAATCTCTTCTTTATGAGCGCTGTTTTTACGAAACCAAGTATTCTCGCTCACCACTTTCTCTCCTGTCCGATCTCAGTTAATTCACTGGTCTTATTTTTGATTCCTCCACTTTTTATTGATGTTTTCTTTGAAAATATGGTACTATAAATATAGACTTGTTATGCGGCAAATATGACCGCAATCCCAAAGGAGGTTGTTTCTATATGATACGTTTAATTTCATCGGACATGGATGGCACGCTGCTTGACAGCTATCGCCAGATTACAAAGGTAAATGTTGACGCCATCCGCAAACTTCAGGAAAATGGCATTGAATTTATTATCAATACCGGTCGTGAATACCCAAATGTTGTCGGCATTTTAAAAGAAGCCGGACTGAAATGCGATATGATTTGCTGCAATGGCTCCTGTGGTTTTGATAAATCCGGTCATCTATTGTTTGAACACACAATCCCAAAGGAGACTGTCCGAAAAATCTTCGATACATTCCGACGTTTCGGTATGGTCCCTTCTATTTTTACAAAAGACGGCCGCATTTCTCTGCTTCCGCAAGAAGAACGGGAAACATACACACGTGAGGTTTTGGTTCCGGCAATTCAGATCAATCATCCAGATTTTAAATATACCGAAGAAGAATTCCGTCATCTCATTGACGAGGTTATTTATGTGGATGGAGAAGACACACTGCTTGAAAGTTCTCATCGTATTTTAAAAATAACGTCCAACTCCACAGAAGTTGAAACACTCAAAGCGCTCCGCGCCGAATTGGAAAATATCCCCGGTCTCGCAGTGGTATCCACAGTTTCCACGGATATTGAAATTACCTCCGAAGATGCACAGAAGGGAATTGCTCTTTTACAATATGCCAAACAATTCGGATATCGCCCGGAAGAAATGGTCGCCATCGGAGACAGTGAAAATGACTATTCCATGCTTTCGATTCCGGGAATTCATTCCGTTGCTATGGAAAATGCCTCCGATGCCATCCGCAATATTTGCGTCTATCAAACCCGTGCCAACACACGAGATGGCATTGCATATATTATCAGTTGTATTCTTGCAGACCGCGAAAACTTTAAATTATAAACAAATATTCAAAACTTTCCCATATTACAAGAAACCAAAAGGAGTCAAACTTATCGTTGACTCCTTTTAATCGTTTTCACCTGTCTTCCCCGACAGAACTTTCCGTATTTTCCTCAATAAATTCCTGCATCCAATTTTTTTCTCTTAAGTATCCCTGAGCACTTTCTCCCGTTTCCCTGAGAACCTTGATTGCCTCTGCCGGATATTTCCCCTGCGCCGTTTCGCCGGTCAGCATCACCGCAGATGCCCCCTGTTTTACCGCATGATAAATATCACTGACCTCTGCTCTTGTAGGATACGGATGCTCCATCATCGAATTTAACATCTGAGTTACGATTAAAAATTTTCGGCTGCCATTTCTGCAAACCTCCGCAATATAATCCTGAACACACGGAAGCTTCGACAGGGGAACGGCATTTCCCAAATCTCCTCGGGCAACTACCATATAATCACAGTGAGGAATCAGCTCTTCCAAATGCCGAACACCCTGTATATTCTCTATTTTTGCAAACACTCGAAGCCTCCCGCACCCCAAAGACCGAAGTGTCTCCCGAAGACAAATCAAATCCTGTGCATTTCGCACAAATGGCAGCATAACATCCGTCACTCCATATTTTACCGCATCCGACAGATTGCAAAAATCTTGTTTTGTTAAGACGGGTGTCTCTACGTGACATCCCGGCAGCGCAATGCTTTTTTTGGAAGTCAGCTTCCCTCCCCGAAGCACCCTGGCACCCCATCTACCATCGCATCCCGTCTTCTGCACGGTCATTTGAATCTTCCCGTCATCCAATAAAATCAACTGTCCCGGCGATAATTTTAAAAGCGCTTCTTTTGGCATCGGAATTCCTTCTTCCCCAAGAATCAACTGCTGCCCCTTTTTCAGCTCCAGCTCTTTTTTCAACTTACCGATCCGCAGTTCCGGTCCCATCAAATCTATCATAAACCTGGGCTTACAGTTCACCTCACGCGCAGCGCGAAAATAATTTTGAATCCACAATGCACTCTCCTTTAGAGAAGTATGTGATAAATTCAGACGAATTCCGGTCATACCGTTTTCCAGCATCTTTTTTAAGGTATCCTGCCTGCAGCATGCCGGTCCAAGCGTCCCATAATACTCCATATTGTCCTCCCATCTCCTGTCCCCTGAGGGGCATGCGTTATTTTTACTGTACTCCACCGTCATTTTCTCGTCAATTCCTATTTTTCTGCATATATTAATAAGAACCCGTAAAAGGAGTCGCATTATGTGTACTGCAATGATGACAACCTCTCAGTCCGACAACATCTTCTTCGGAAGAACCATGGATTATTCTTATCCTCTCGACCCTGAGTTTTTTCTAGTTCCCCGAGAATGCAAATGGTCTCTTCACTCTGGCTCACATAAGATCACGCAGCGATATTCTGTACTGGGAATCGGTCACTCGCTTCTCCATCAAATTCAAATCGTTGGTTTCAAAAATCCTGTTACCGATTCCGTCGCTCCTTTACACTGGATCATCGGAGACTCCAGCGGGCGCTGCATGACCATTGAAAAAACGCAGGACGGTCTGCATATTCTCGAAAATTCAATTGGAATTTTATCAAACAGCCCTGATTTTTTCCCACCTTCCAGATTTGTACGCCGCGCATATTTGAAAAGCCATACCTTCTTTCCAGAACAACCGTCCGAAGCTTTATCTGCATGCTTTCACATTATGGAAAATCTCAGCATTCCAAAGGGTGTCGTTATGGCGCAGCGAGAAACTTCAGATTACACACAATATACCGCTTTCATCTAACGCATCCGTCTTACTTTTACGGAACTTATGATAACAGCCAAATCCTCCATGTCTCTTTTCCGCCGCACAGCGCTTTGAGAGCTCAGATTCATTCTCTTGGAAAACTAATCTCTTCAGAACACTGATAAATTCACAGAGCTTCGCCGGAAATCGCAGTTCCCCTGTTTTTTGCCTGTAAAATTTCGAGCCGTCCATTTCGGACGGCTCTTTTCATGCTCTAAAGACAAAGGAAGCTGACAGCGGACCCGATCTTTTGCCGCTATCTTTTTTCTACTCCCAGAGTCACATTCTCTCCATTAATTTTCCATTCTTTTGAATATCCGCTGCTTTCTCCTGCTTTTACTTCATCGGCAAGAACATCTCCGGCAATGACAGCCTCATTTTGTTCGATTACTTTTTCTGCCTTCTCGCTTCCCTCATAGGAAAGTGTTATATGGTCCGTCACTTCAAATCCCGCCTCTTTTCTCATAGACTGGACTTTGCTGACAATCTCACGAACAAACCCTTCTTCTAACAGTTCCGGTGTCAGATTCGTATCCAAAACAACCGTTACGCCATGATCTGCTTCGGTTACAAAGCCTTCCTGCTTCACCATCTCAATCAAAAGGTCTTCTTCTGCCAATTCCACAGGTGTTCCATCCATTTCAAATGCCAAAACGCCCTTGGAATCCAGTTCTGATTTGGCCGTATTTCCGTCGACATTGGCAAGATAATTTCTGATTCCTCCGACCAGCTTTCCATATTTCGGTCCCACGGTCTTTAACTGTGGTTTAAAATTGTAGGTTGTAAATTCAGAAACATCGTCGGTAAATGTCAGCGCTTTGACATTTAACTCATCTAAAATAATCTCCTGATCATACTCCGGAAGCTCTCTGTCTGCTTTCACATACATCTGACCGATCGGCTGGCGGTTTTTAATTGCCGCGCCGTTCCGGCAAGCACGTCCCAACACAACGATCTTTAATACCATATCCATATCTGCTTCTAATGTCTCGTCAACCTGTTCACTGCAGTACACAGGGAAATCACATAAATGGATACTTTCCGGTGCGCAGGCATCAACACTCTTTACAAGATTTTGATAAATTTCTTCGGTCATAAACGGAACCATTGGTGCAGCTGCCTTACATACTGTCACCAGCGCAGTATAAAGTGTCATATAGGCGTTGATTTTATCCTGCTCCATTCCTTTTGCCCAGAAACGGTCCCGGCATCGTCTGACATACCAGTTGCTCATATCATCGACAAACTCCTGCAGCGCTCTGGCAGCTTCCGGAATCCGGTAATCTCCCAGGTTTTCATCCACGGATTTAACCATCGTATTCATCTTGGACAACAGCCATTTATCCATTACGGATAACTGATCGTACTTTAATTCATATTTTGTCGGATCAAACTGATCAATTTCTGCATACAGCACATAAAATGCGTAGGTATTCCACAGCGTTCCCATAAATTTACGCTGTCCTTCTGTCACCGCTTTTGCATGGAAACGATTCGGAAGCCATGGTGCGCTGTTGGTATAGAAATACCACCGGATTGCATCTGCGCCATGCTCTTCCAAAGCCTCGAACGGATCCACGGCATTTCCTTTGGACTTACTCATTTTCTGCCCGTTTTCGTCCTGCACATGTCCTAATACGACGACATTTTTATATGGCGCTTTGTTAAACAACAGCGTTGAAATTGCCATCAAAGAATAAAACCATCCCCGCGTCTGATCCACTGCCTCTGAAATAAAGTTGGCAGGGAAATTATCCTCAAAAATTTCTTTATTCTCAAATGGATAATGCCACTGTGCAAACGGCATGGATCCGGAATCAAACCAGCAGTCGATGACTTCTTCTACCCGATGCATCGGCTTTCCGCAATGCGGACACTTTAAGGTTACTTGATCAATATACGGGCGATGCAGTTCAATTTCTTCCGGACAATTATCGGACATACTCTTTAATTCTTCGATGGAACCAATCGAATGCTGGTGCCCACACTCATCACACTCCCAGATATTCAAAGGAGTTCCCCAGTAACGGTTTCTGGAAATTCCCCAATCCTGTACATTTTCCAGCCAGTCTCCAAAACGGCCTTTCCCAATATTTTCCGGCACCCAGTTTACTGTATGATTATTGGCAATTAAGTCCTCCTTGACCTCTGTCATTTTAATAAACCATGATTCTCTTGCATAATAAATCAATGGTGTATCACAGCGCCAGCAGTGTGGGTAACTGTGCTCAAATTTTGGAGCATCATATAACAATCCTCTGGACTCCAAATCTTTTAATACTTCCGGATCTGCCTTTTTCACAAACAGCCCTGCAAACGGAGTTTCCGATGACATATTTCCACTTTCATCGACCAGCTGTACAAACGGCATATCGTATTTTCGCCCGACCTTCGCGTCATCCTCACCGAATGCCGGCGCAATATGAACAATTCCCGTACCATCGGTTAATGTCACGTATCCGTCACAGGTTACATAAAAGGCTTTTTTGCGTTGCTTTTCAGCCACTTTTGCGGCGCAGTCATAGAGTGGTTCATACGCTTTATATTCCAAGTCTTTTCCTTTATAAGTTTCCAAAACTTCATAAGCGGCAATTCCCGCTTCCTCATCTGCCAGTCTGCCAAGAACCGTATCCAGCAGTGCTTCTGCCAAATAGTAAACATGTCCGTCTGCCGCCTTTACTTTCGCATAAACCTCCTGTGGATTCACACAAAGTCCAATATTCGACGGCAAGGTCCACGGTGTTGTGGTCCATGCTAAGAAATAAGCATCTTCATCCGCCACTTTAAAACGCACGATTGCAGAACGCTCTTTTACATCCTTATATCCCTGTGCCACTTCCTGAGCAGACAGCGGGGTTCCGCAGCGAGGGCAGTAAGGTACAATTTTAAATCCTTTATACAGGAGCCCCTTATCCCAAATCTGTTTCAATGCCCACCAGACAGACTCAATAAAATTGTTGTCGTAAGTTACATATGGATCATCCATATCTGCCCAGAATCCAACGGTATTGGAAAAGTCTTCCCACATCCCCTTGTATTTCCAGACACTTTCCTTACATTTCTTGATAAACGGCTCCATGCCATATTCCTCAATCTGTTCTTTTCCATCCAGCCCCAGCAGTTTTTCTACTTCCAGCTCTACCGGCAAACCGTGGGTATCCCAGCCCGCCTTACGAATAATTTTATGACCTTTCATCGTCTGATAGCGCGGGATCATATCTTTAATGACACGCGTCAGCACATGCCCGATATGAGGCTTTCCATTGGCAGTCGGCGGTCCGTCATAAAATGTGTAAGTCGGATCATCCTTGCGTTCTTCAATACTCTTTTCAAAAATCTGATGTTCCTTCCAAAATTTCACGGTTTCTTTTTCACGATCTACAAAATTCAGATCAGAAGACACTTTTTGATACATGATTCATTCTCCTTCTATAAAACTAATATCAGACCCGCCAATGTGCGGAGCGTTTATGCTATAGGTAAGTGAGAACTTCCCGATAGCATAATCACCGGAAGTGCCAAAAGGCACATTCCGGGATTGTAAGCGGTCGCCAAGGTCTCGGGCAAGCCCGGACTTTGGCTCATCGCTATCACAAAAAAGGCGCTGTCCCAAAATAGGACAACACCGTTGCTTACTACCACCTATTTCACATACTATCATATGTTATCCCATTAACGGAGGATACCGGCACAGCTTACTTTCTTCAGCCTGCAGCTTCGGAGTGATTTTCTCTATACCTTACTCATATCCGGCTCACACCGTCCCGGACTCGCTCATATTTTCAAAATATAAATACTGTCTCCATCATCGCTTTTCTATATGGATTTATATTAACACTCCGCCAACGGTTTCGTCAATATGGATTTGAAAAACTTTTGATGGTTGTCATTTTTTACATTTTCTTTACCTAGTCTTCTATTTTCTTTTTCCTTTTTGTGATAAAATATAGAATAGTTTTTATCCGATAAGGATACTTTAACAAAATCAAAAGATTTGGAGGTACAACGTCCATGTTGCGAATTGGATTATTAACAAGCGGCGGCGACTGCCAGGCGCTGAATGCTGCGATGCGCGGCGTCATCAAAGGATTGAGCTCAACAAGAGATGATCTTGAAATCTATGGATTTCAAGATGGCTATAAAGGATTAATTTATGGAAATGCAAAGCCAATGACACCAGATGATTTTTCGGGAATTCTCACCCGCGGCGGTACAATTCTCGGAACATCCAGACAACCTTTTAAGCGAATGCGGATTCCAGACGAAAACGGTTTGGATAAGGTTGAGGCAATGAAGCAAAACTATGCAAAATATAACCTTGACTGCCTGATTATTTTGGGTGGAAACGGAACCCACAAGACAGCCAACCTTCTCCGTGAAGAAGGACTGAATGTGATCACACTTCCTAAGACCATTGATAATGATTTATGGGGCACCGATATGACCTTCGGATTCCAGAGCGCTGTAGATATTGCCACAGATACCATTGATCGGATTCATACGACAGCCTCTTCCCACAGCCGGGTCTTTATCATTGAGGTTATGGGACACAAAGTGGGGCATGTAACTCTTCAGGCCGGAATCGCAGGCGGAGCTGATGTGATTTTGCTTCCGGAAATTCCTTATGATATAGATAATGTTGCCGAAGTCATAAAGAAGCGAACAGACGCCGGAAAATCATTTACAATTCTTGCGGTTGCCGAAGGTGCTATTTCCAAAGAAGATGCTTTGTTAAAGAAAAAACAGTACAAAGCAAAGCTCGCAGAGCGGAAATATCCGTCCATTGCTTACCAAATTGCAGCGGAAATCGAAGAAAAGCTTGAAAAGGAAGTCCGAGTCACCGTTCCGGGTCATACACAACGAGGCGGATCTCCCTGTGCATATGACAGAGTCATTGCAAGCAGAGTCGGAGCCGCAGCGGCAAAATTAATTTTAAAGAAAGAATACGGCTATATGATTGCCATCAAAAATGGAGATACACAAAAAGTTCCTCTGGAAGAAGTTGCCGGGAAATTAAAATATGTGGACCCAAACTGTAAACTGATTCAAGAGGCAAGAAGGATGGGAATCAGTTTCGGAGACTGATTCCCTTCCTGTCACAAAATCAAGGGTCTGCGGCACTAACTTTCAGTGCGACAGACCCTTGAAAAAAATTCAAATACAACACTTCTAAAATATTACTTCAATTTAATCGGGAAATAAACTTCTGTCTCCCATTCTTCCGGAGATAAGCTGTCAAATTGAGATTTTGTATAAAATTCAAAGGGCGCTCCATTCCACTCATACCCATTTTCTGCAATCCATGCTGTCAATGCCCCATAAGCATCAGAGAGAGAAGAATATGGTCCTTTATGCACCGTCACGGCACACTGTCCGGCATCCAGAATTTTATCTGCTTTGTCTTTTTCACGAATCCCGACAATGAGCTCAATATCGCTGCATTCATGATGAAATTCCTGATCATAGTAAACTGCCCCCACCAGGCCATCGGGAGTCACCCGTTCTTTTGGCACTCGCTCATATAAAGTACTATAATATTTCCCAAACTCATCCACTCCCATCATCTTACGGCAGGCAAGAACATTTCTTGCCGGAGTTTCTTTTACCTGAATTTCATAGCCTTTTTGATACGCCATCAAATCACCTGTCCTTTCAAAATTATAAAGATGCGATGTTAATTCACCTATCACAATCTCCATTTCCAGTTTTTTCTTCTTAATTTTTTCTCGTTGTTTCTGTAATTTTAAAAAGAGCTCTTCCTGATCTGTTTCCTCCAGAAATGATTTGACTTCTTCCAAAGAAAATCCATACCGCTTTAGTCGTTGAATCAGCAGCATTTTCTGCATTTGTTCTTCACTATAATAACGATAGCCGTTCTGCGGTTCCGTATAAACCGGTTTTAACAGATTGATCTTATCATAGTAATATAATGTCTTCACTGTCACCTGACATATTTTTGAAAATTTTCCAATGGAAATCATCTTTTCGTCTCCTTCTTTCTCTTCTTTGATCCGAATCTAAATCTAGTATAAGGTCTGACCTCAGGGGGGAGTCAAGCGCCAAACGATATTTTTCTTTCTTCGGCATAAAATACCCCCAGACAGAGTTTTACTTTCCGCCCTGCGAACGTTAAAAACATGTTGGATTTTTGAAAGCTATTTTTACAGCATGTAAAATCGCACGCATCCTGGGAAGCGTTTTTATGGGATAGGAAATCGGGGTGAATTTCCTATCCCATAAAAAATACACCTCCTTGAAACAAACAGTTTTATTCCCTCAACTGTCTTTTCCAAGGAGGAGTATCTCATTTGCTGAACAATATTTTTTTCTGCCTGATCAGACGTCCTATCTCAATTTTACTGCCTCGCCTTTTTCCAGACTTTCATGAACTGCCTCTGCAATTAATTCTGCCTGTAATCCATCATTTCCATCCGCGATAAACGGCAAATCATTCTGTAAACAATAGATAAAATCGTTGATTGGCTCAATTCCGAATCCACTTGGTCTTCCGTTATTATTCAAAATAAAATAAGAGTTCGGTGTGCGCTGTTTCTGATCATTAAACATTTCAACGCCCCGGTTCTGTGAATCAATACGGAACATTGCATTTTCACAGAGAATCTGTGTTCTTCCATCGTTGTTTTTTGCAAATCCTTTCGGAAGAATCCAAGAGTTCTCCACAGTCCAATAGCATCCGTTTTCCATCTTTAACGTTGCCTGAATAGAGTCGTAGGTGTCAATTCCCTTGCTCTTTAACAGTCTTTTGCTTCCCACTGCATATACTTCTTCAACTTCACATCCCATATACCAACGGATCTGATCATAGCAATGGGTTCCGAGGAAATGTACCGGACTTGATTTGTCCGCCCAGTTAAACCATTCTGTCGGCACATCAATAATATCATCCATACTCATGTAGCCTCTGATCGGCGCTCCGGACGCTTCCTTCATAACTTCATTTCTTACATTGATTGCTGCCGGGTCCCATCTTTTATGATAATCTACCGCAACCCGCACATGATATTTTTCTGCTTCTTCCAGAATTTTCTTTGCATCCTCAGAAGTTGTTGCCAGCGGCTTCTCCACCAAAATCGGTTTCCCATGACGAATTGCAGAAAGCGCCGGAGCCATATGAAATGCATCCGGTGTTGCAATGGAAACGGCATCAATATCCTCATGATCCAACATTTCATCTACATCATTATATGTTTTTACGTTGTACTCCTGTGCAATTTTATCTGTAATTTCTTTGTTCAGATCACAAACCGCAACCAGATTTGTATTTGGATTCCATGTATACGCATTCACATGATTGATTCCATAAATTCCTGCTCCGACAACTGCCACATTCATAACTTTCATTTTAAAATCTCCTTCTATCACTTAACTCTATCCTAAAAGATACCAAAGAACGCAAATACAATGGAAACTGCAATAATTCCTAAAACAATCTTTCCGGTTCCTACTTTTTTATTTCTTACCAGCCAGTAAATTAAGAACAATACGATCAGAGGGAAAATGTTCGGGAAGATGGAATCTAATTTTTCCTGCACATTTACGGTACTGATTTTTAATGTTGTTTTCAGTGTTACCATAGACGCGGTCATTGCCCCCATCATAAACATTGCCAGTACATTTGCGCCGGAAATTACATCCTGCATCAGTCCGGATCCCATAATGGATTTAATAGACTCACGACCTTTTTTATAGGTCATATTGGTTGTTAAAATCAGCTCTCCGATACAGTACCCTACAAATAGCAGAAGCACCACCAACGCCAAAGGATTTCCTGCCGCAGCCAGCGTTGCAGCCGCAATTTTCATTAACGTTCCGATAATTCCCCAGTCAAAACTGTCTCCAAGCGCCGCTACCGGTCCCATTAATCCTGTCTTTAATCCTGTAATAGCCTCCGCCGGCATTCTGGACGGATCCTGTGCTCTCTGTTCCTCCATGGCTATGGTTGTCCCGAGAATTAATCCTCCTGCTGTTACATTGCAGTTATAGAGAAGTAAATGACGCTTTAAAGCATCCGCCAGATCCTCTTTCGTAGTATATAATTTCTTTAATATATGTGAAATACTTCCGCAAAATGCAATGCCCTGCATATTTTCAAAATTCAGAGGCATTTCGGCTGACATATACCAGCGGAACATCGCTTTGTTTAAATCCTTCTGAGTCAGCACACTATTTTCCTTTGTGTTTGTTTCGTTACTCATATTATTCTACCTCCTCTGCCATTTCTCTTTTCTGGAATACAGTGATAAATGCAATACAAATTGCGATGATACCGGCAGTCAGTGAATTGACTCCTCCGACAGCAACCACAATATATCCTAAGAATACATATGGAATCAGTTTGTTCTTTCCGATCATATTCATAATTAAGGCAAATCCCAACGCCGGAAGAACACCTCCCGCAACCTCAAGTCCATGTGTTACAAACTTTGGAAGGGCGTTCATAACATTGACTACAACATCCTGTCCTACCATATTAATGATAAATACCGGAAGGAACAATAATGGAAGCGCTAAAAGCGCCGGATAAAGTGTTGCACATCTCCAAATTGCTTCTGCCTCGCCTTTCTCCGCATGTGCATTGGCTTTGCTGACAAAATAGGTATTGATTACTTTTCTTAGGTTTGTTACAAAAGAACCCAGAAGTCCAACCGGTACCGCCAGCGCAATCGCAGTGGTAGCGCTCATTCCGGAACCAATGGCAATCGGAATTACACAAGTTGCCGCCAGACATTCGTCTGTCGGAAGATTGGCGCCCGGAGCAAAAATTCCGGCAAATACCAGCGCAATTCCACCGCCGATTACCAAACCTTCCATTGGCTGTCCCATCAAAAGTCCTGCTACCAGACCAACCGTTACCGGACTGGAAATGAACAGAAATCCAAAATAAGATAAGATCATTCCCCGGCACCACCAGTACATAATTCCCATAACAATTGCAATAACTACAGTATTCATATATTTTTACCCCCTTCTACATTTTTCGTTTGACGGTCTCAAAGTTCAGAGCTGAAATCTCAGGCATCGGCTGAACCGTAACTTCCACTCCTTTTCCCTGAATTTCCTCTAAAATGTCTAATTCCTCTTTTGAAATTGCAACCCCGGTTGTAATCAGCTTTCTTCCTGCTTCATTTGGAACCGCCCCTACATTCACTGCCGGAATTTCAATTCCTTTTTCCATGAGCTTCTTACACGTTTCAATGTCTTTAAAAATTAAAAATACCGTGTCGTCCGTCTGATCTAAAACTTCTTTCGCCCTGTCAATGGTCACAATATCAACTGCCGTTCCCTTTGGAACTGCCATTTTATAAATGTCACTCATGAACTCGTCATTTCCAAGAACATCATCTACCAATACAATTCTTCTTACCGGGCTTACTTTCAGCCAGCGCGCTACAACCTGTCCGTGAATCAGTCGATAATCAACTCTTACCAATTTAATTTCCGCCATTTGTTTTCCTCCGTTCCTTCATAATCTTTGTTGGGCTCACAATTCCTACTTTTCCGGCATCTCTGCAGCTTTCAATTAACTGGTCTAAAGTTTTGTCTTCCCTCTCTGTAATAAACTGAATCATCATTTGAAGATTCACTCCCGTCAATGTTTCTACATTTTTTCTCACTGCAATTTTCAATGATAAATTGGAAGGGGTCCCTCCAAAAAGATCTGCCATTACCAGAACGCCATCACCTGTATCCAGCTCATCAACATATTGTTCCATCAGCTTTTCCCCCTGCTCAATATCATCTCCCGGATTCAGGGTCCACGCCCGGCATTGATTCAGCGGTCCCGAAAACATTTCCGCCGCTTTCATCAGCTCTTCACTGACATTGCTGTGAGTCGCAATTACTAATCCGACCATTGTTCCTCCTTTTCATTTAGAAATTCTTTATTTGTGTACACAGTCTTAAATTTAAGATCTTTTGTGTCCTCGCTTATTAATAAAGCAAAAGCCGTGCCACTTTTTCATTTTTATTTCAAATAAAAAAAGCTTGAATCTGCTTTTTTCGCATAAATTCAAGCTTTTTTCGCATTTTTATTTTTTAAATATTTTCTGCCAAATGATAAATCATTAAGATTTCCCGATCGTTCATCGACACATTATACTTGTGTTCTATGACAGAAAAGCTTTCTTTCAGGTTTTTTACAAAACTTTCCCGACACTTTATCTCTTGTGTCAACTCTGAATCTGAAAGCTGTCCTTTTTCTAAAATTAAACGCTCCACCATTACACACATATGGATATACAACATCTTTCTTAAGTCCATTGGGTAGTGGGTTCCCTCTAAAATTTCAAGCCTTGCCACCACATCTTCCACGTCCGCCATAATTTTATCAGGATTTAGAATGGTTAATTGCCCGATTAAATTCCGAATGGTAAAACTCCTGACGATATTCTCTATAAAATGCTGTATTTTTTCTTTCTCAAAGTATTTTCCTATTGTAGAATATATGACCTTCTCTCCACGTTCATCAATCAGCTCATTCAACATCAGTGTCATCATACCGCCTAATTCCAGCTTTGTTGTCGTGACGACAAACTGTACATCATATTTGCAGAACACCTCGCAGTGACTCCCTTTTTCTTTCAGCTCTGCATACGGAATCTCTGCTACACTGATCTCCATGCCCTCCAGGCATTCTTCCAGAAGGATCTTCATCTTATTTGTAGTTCCAAGCCCCGTTGTACAGCACAAAACAATCGCCTTGGCTTTTTGTCTGCTTGGAATGTAACACTTCTTGGTCACATGGTGTTCTAAAATCTTGTCCATAAGATCCTGAAGATCTTCATGTGCAAGAATCCTCTCTGCCGCCTCCAGCGCCATTTCTGTTGTAATATTATTGACAATCCCAAGATCCCCCTCCACTGCATCTTTTAAATCTTCGGAAATATCCAGCAAAGAGCCCATATCTACAAAAATCAAAAGCCCCTTAGAGGTATTTGTATTTTTCAGATACGTTTTAATTCTGGCTGCAACTTCTTTTTTTGGAGTGTCATAGGTCATATCGAACGCTTCAAACACATAGGTTTCAAACACCTTGTTCACTGTACTGGCAATACTGGAGGCAGTTGCCGGACCGTGAGAGACAATAATCGCATTGGTATAATCCATATCATCCCGGGCAATGCTGTAAAAATACAGGGTTGAAAACACTCTCACAAACCATGGATTTGTCTCATAATCTACTGCCTGATGAATTAATTCATAAAAAATCAGTCCCATTTTATAACTTCGATACATGACTGTCTGCAGCTGTTCTGCGATTTTTTCATATTTCTTATCATCCAGGCTGCGGTCCTGATTATTCAAAACATAAAGAAGCTTTACAAATACCATCTCCATCACTCCATTATGTTTCAATCCATAATTATCCCGCAGGTAAATTAAAATCTTGTTGATCGCCTGACTATACAAATTCTCAATATAGGGATGAATCTCCTGACTGATGACCAGATCAGAAACGCGGTTTACTTCATTATAAATGGTCTGGCGGAATTTCCCTGTGGAGACGTCCTTTTTTAAATATTTTGCGACCATACTGACAACAATTTCATCTGAAAAGTCAATTTCACTCTGCTCACAGGCTGATAATTTTACGCCGCTATTTTGTGTCGGGGAGATCTCAATGCTTTGATTTACATAGGGTATAAATTCATTTCCTTCACGGAAAAACTGTGTCTGTGATAAATGACTGAGACGCACCGGAATCTTCTCCTCTCCCGGCTTTTTTTCATTATAAGCTTTTGCGCAAGTCAACCGAAGAATATTCTTTAAAGTTCCGATATTTCCCTGACCCTGAAACGTCAGCACCCGATTCAGCACATTGCTGCTGACCGAAAAATGGCAGTTCATTGTCACTGCCTCCTGATGAATCAAAAACAAAATCAACTGGTACTTTTCCTCCAAAGTCCGTTCCTGAAACGTCGGCAGCGTCACATCCACCGGAATTCTTCTTAAAAAAGTTCCCAGCATCGTCTCTCTTCCCTCTGTGGTCGCAAAAATCAGCCGGACATTTAATTGGACGTTTTGTCCGCTGTCCCCCATTCTTGATACGATTCCCTTATCCATATAACGAAATAATTTTTCCTGCCCTTCCGGGGACAGACGATGAACCTCATCCAAAAATAAATATCCGG
>OFMK01001656.1_pt1 | contig 14997 bp, 12 predicted proteins | sample 1541781 | NCBI WGS metagenome assembly OFMK01 (sample SAMN04209250, study PRJEB22552) | human gut metagenome | biome: gut; material: feces | host: Homo sapiens | place: USA: Oklahoma
GGCGCAAACCATCCTGCAGGTCAACGACAGCCGGGTAGAAACCGACATGAACAAGCTGTTCGCCTCGTTCCTGTACGGCGATACCGTTGTGCTGACCGAGGGGGACGCACGGCCGGTCGTTGTCAATACCAAGGGGTTTTCCGTGCGCGCCTCTGCCGAACCGGAAAACGAACGGGTGCTGTCCGGCCCGCGCGAGGGCTTTACCGAGTGTTTCATGCCCAATCTGGCACTCATCCGCCGGCGGCTGAACGATCGGCGGCTGAAGTTCACCTTTCTGCGCATCGGCGGACGAACCAACACCGTGGTATGCCTGTGTTATCTGGCCGGTGTATGTGACACCCATCTGGTCAGCCGCCTGCGCCGCCGTCTGGAAGCGCTGCAGGTGGACAGTGTGCTGGATGCCAACTACCTCGCCGAGCGTATCCGCGACCACCGCTGGTCGCCTTTTCCCACCCTTGGCACAACAGAGCGTCCCGATGTAGTCGCCTCCCGTCTGGCAGAGGGCCGCTGTGCCATTGTAACCGACGGCAGCCCCGTTGTGCTGACCGCACCCTTTCTGTTTCAGGAGTGCTTTCAATCCAACGATGACTATTATATCAGCTTTCTGCAAGCCAATCTGGCCCGCGTGCTGCGGCTGCTGGGTTTTCTCTGCTCGATCACCTTTCCCGCGGTTTACACTGCACTTCTGCTGTATCACCGTGAGCTGGTGCCTGCGCGTCTGCTGTTTGCCGTTGCCGCCGCACAGCGCGGCGTCCCTCTGCCGGTCGGCTGGGAGACCTTCCTGCTGCTGCTCGTGCTCGAAATGCTCAAGGAGGCCGGCGCACGCACCCCGGGCGCCATGGGACAGACCATGAGCATTGTCGGCGGACTGGTGCTCGGTCAAGCTGCGGTTTCTGCGCGGTTTGCCGCAGCACCGACCGTGATCGTCATTGCCGTTGCCGGCGTGACCGGTCTGATGGTGCCCAAACTGCAAACCGCTGCTCTCTGGCTGCGGTTTGTGCTGCTCGGCGCAGCAGCAGCCTACGGCCTGTACGGTGTCGGGCTGACGCTCGCCCTTCTGCTGCTGTGGCTGTGCCGCATGCATTCCTGCTCGGTGCCGTACCTGCTCAATCTGGTGCCGCGAGTCCGTGCCGAGCAGGAGGATACCTGGCTGCGTGCCCCGTGGTTTTGGATGCGGTACGACCGTTTTGCCGTCAAACGCAGCCCAACAAAGGAGGACAAACCATGAATTTGTACAAGTTGCTTGTTCCGGTGCTGCTTTTGTCCACGCTCGGCGGCTGCGCCCGAGAGGTTTCCCCCGTCTCTGCGCTGGCGCTGGATAAAACTGCTGACGGATACCGTTTAACCGCTGAGGTCGTGCGGCAGGACAAGCCGGATGATGCCGCTTCCCCGGCATATCTGTCCTCCTCCGGCCGCGATCTGCCCGAGCTGCTCGACCGACTGGGCGCCTTGCTGCCCGGCGAGCTGTATCTCAGCCATGCACAGGTGCTGCTGCTGAGCGAACAAGCGGCTGCCGATAACATTCTGCCGCTTGCGGATTACCTGTGTACCGATCAAGAGGTGCGTCTCAGTTTACGCGCCGCGGTTGTGCGCGGCAGCTCGGCTGCTGAACTGCTGCAAAACGACGAAGAGGTATACGCACTCAGTGAGTTGCTCGACCGTGCCGCTCGGCAAGGCACACTGCCCGATATGCCGCTTTACCGCGCCGCCGAAGTACTGCATGCCAGCGGCACCGCTATTCTGCCGGCGCTGTCCATCGATGCATACGGACAAACCGCCCCCGCCGGCACCGCAGTATTTGCCGAGCATCGTCTGTCCTGTTTTCTGGACGGCAGCGAGATCGGAGGTGCCTCCGCCCATGCGTGAACGACTGTTTCCCCGTTGGGACGCGGCACTGTTCGCCCTGCTGCCGTTGGGCGAAGTGCTGTATACGCCGGTCAACGGCCAAACCATGTATGCTGCCGCGCTGGCCTGCCTGTTCTGCGCCCTTTTCTGTGCAGGGGCAGCACGGCTCGCTCCCCACTGCCAGCGCTCACGTCTCATCCGGTGGCTGCTTGCGCTGGCATCGCTCTGGCCGCTCTGCCGCACATTGGCACGCATGGGGCTGTTTCTGCGCAATACCGTCTTTCCCACAAGGCCGGTATGGAGCCTGCTGCTCCTGCTCGCAATCTGCGCCATCCTGTGCGCCACGGCAGGCTTCAACCGCTGTGCTATGTGGGCGCTGCCCATCGCATGGCTGGCCGGTGCAATCGCCGTCCTGTCATGCATCCTGACCATCAGCCAGCTCACCCCCGCCCACTGGGCTGCACCGGAGGCCGGTATGCTGCAGCAAACCAGCGCGTTGCTGCGCGCACTGCTCCCCGCGGCGCTGATCCTCTCGCTGTCGCTGCCGGAAGCATTATCCGGTGCCGCTTCACGCGGTTTGGCAGCGGGCGGCGCATTGCTTGCCTTGCTCTCCCTGCGCACGCTCCTGCTGCTCGGTCCGCACACCGCAGCGCTGCTGTCCTACCCGAACTTTTCTGCTGCCGGTCTGGCTGCTGTCGGCGACTTTGCCCGCCACGGCGAGGTATTTTTCGCCGTCCCTCTGCTGCTCTGTGATTTGGGACGCTGTGCCGCGCTCACCTGCGTCCTGCTGCTGCCACTAACCAAAAGCTATGGCATCCTGCCATACCGGCAGAAAAAGAGGGACGCATAAGCGTCCCTCAAAGACTGTCGAAAAACTGGTTTTTTCGAACAGTCTTTCGATCGAAAATGCTGTCTTATGCGCACTGCCACGCGTATTGCTGATACTCATCTACCGAAATGCACTACTCTTTTTATCAGCCCCGGCCGAGCAGCCATGTAAGGATCGCCAGCGCATACACATGCGCTGGATAATACGCATAAAACAGATATTTCATCCCGCGTCCGCGCTGCCCGTTGTACAGCAGAAGCAGCGGCAGCGCCAGCCACATGAAAAACAGCGAGGGCGCTACCGACAGAAACGCCTCCCGGGAGGAAAGCAAAAACTGCACAGCCGCCATCACCAGCAGGAATGTGGTATAAAAGACAGCAAGTGCCCGCTTGCTGTTCCGACAGTAATAAAACCCTATGCCGATCGCCACGATCAGGAAACTGCCCTCGCACAGCACCGGGCTAGGCAGAAATATAAGCGCAATACGCATCAGACCCATCTGCGTTTCCGCCAGCATCAGAATCGGGACGTATGAGACAAAAAGCGCAACCATCGCTATCACATACAGCACCGCGCGTCCCTTTTTGCCTTCACGCCAGCGCTTTTGCATGTTTTCAATCCACCACAGGTAGATGACAATGACCGCCATTGTGGTAAAAATACCGTTTATCACCATAACCCCGCCCGGCAACGGACAGTAAGTGTTGACGAGCATATTCGCAATGTACATCAGCACGCCGCCGGTATACAGCCGCAGCAGATACTTTTTGCGGCTGCGCGTATGCGCGAAGCCCTCCGCCACGAAAAACACAAAAATCGGTGCGGCAATGCGGCCGATCAGCGTCAATATTTCCGGCATGGGGCGTAAAGCCGAACCGAAATAATAGATATGGTCAATCGTCATGATGATCAGCGCCAGCAGCTTGAGCTGAAACCCATCCAGCCCGCGCCGCCGCTCCAAGGTATGTGTTGCTTCCATTTGTAAATCCCCTTTTGTATTATTGTTTGATTTGTATAATACAATAATCCAATGTGTTTGTCAAGCCTTGTTTTGCAGCCAAACCTCTGCTATAATGCAAACAAAGGAGTTCGATGTGATGAATATTCAGATTTTCGGCAAAAACAAATGCTTTGACACGAAAAAAGCCCAGCGTTGGTTCAAAGAGCGCGGCATCAAATTCCAGATGATCGATCTGGCACAAAAGGGCATATCGCGCGGCGAACTGGACAGTGTGCGCAAGGCTGCCGGCGGGTTGGACACGCTGATCGATGAAAAAAGCAAGGCGTATGCTTCGCTTGCCTATCTTGCCTATGAGGAGGACAAGATCCAAAAGCTGCTGGAGGACGGTACGCTGCTCCACACCCCGATCGTCCGCAACGGGCGGCAGGCAACCGTAGGCTACTGCCCCTCGATCTGGGAAACTTGGGAATAACGCCTTCGCCCCGGGCGCTGCAAAACTACAAAAAAAATCAGGCAGACGGCTTAATTTTTTCCGGCGGTTCTCAACGCCCTGCCAGCGCAAACCGTCCTCAATACCACGCATACCAATAAAGCACAGCCCCCTGCGGTTAACCGCAGGGGGCTGTGATGCTTTCACGCTGAAAATGGAAGTTATTCTTTTATGCGTTGACCGATTCTGCGATCGCATCTGCCAGTGCGTCCAACTCCGCCGCCTTATCCGGCAGCAGTGCCGAAGCCATGGACAGGCGCTCGTTGAGCACGGTCATATTCTTCATTTCTTCATCGATAAACTTCTGCATCAGGTCACCTGACTTAACTGCCCACGAACCATTCTCAATGATGGCAAAGGTGCGGTTCTGCAGGTTGAGCGCCTTCATATCCATCAGGTAATTGTGCATCACCGGATAGATACCCAGATTATACGTCACCGATGCCAGTACGATATGGCTCAGGCGGAAGCTTTCCGAGATCAGATAGGAAACATGGGTGTTGGATACATCATACAGATGCACGTTGGTCACACCGCGTTCGCACAGCTTGGCCGCCAGCGCCTGTGCCGCCGCTTCGGTATTGCCGTACATCGAGGCATAGGCGATCATAACACCCTTTTCCTCCGGCTCATACCGGCTCCAAAGGTCATACTTGTTGATAAAGTATCCCAGATCCTCCCGCCAGACCGGACCGTGCAGCGGACAGATATACTTGATTTGATCCAGAATACCGCCGGCCTTTTTGAGCAGCAGCTGTACATGCGGGCCGTATTTTCCTACGATATTGGTCAGATAGCGGCGTGCATCATCGATCCAATCGCGATCAAAGTTGACTTCGTCCGCAAACAGCTTGCCATCCAGCGCACCGAAGGTGCCGAACGCATCCGCGGAGAACAGCACGCCGTCCGTCAGGTCAAAGGTAACCATCGCTTCCGGCCAATGCACCATGGGGGCTGCTACAAAGGTAACGGTATGCTTACCAAAGCACTGGGTATCCCCCTCCTTAACCTCGATCAGTTCATGCGAATCGACTGCAAAGCCAAACTGCCGCATCAGCATAAAGGACTTTTCGGTAGAGATCACCTTAACGTTCGGATAACGCAGCAAAACCTCTTCGATCGACGCACCGTGATCCGGCTCCATATGGTTGATGACCAGATAGTCTAGCGGACGGCCGTCCAGTACATGCTCCATATTCTCCAGCAGCTGGCGGCACGCCGACCAGTCCACGGTATCAAACAATACGGTCTGCTCATCCATCAGCAAATATGCGTTATAGGAAACGCCGCGCGGAATCGGATGAATATTTTCAAACAGAGTCAGACGATGGTCATTTGCGCCGACCCAATACAGATCTTCCGTTACATTGCGTACACAGTACATAGTTCAATCCTCCTTTGTATTCGGTCAGCCTTCGATAAACATTTCTCTGCCTTCGCCGCACTCCGGGCAAACCCAATCCTCGGGCAGCTTTTCAAACAGCGTACCGGGTGCGATCTCAGCATCCTCATCGCCCAGCTCCGGCACATACTCGTAACCGCAGCCGCCGCAGACATACCGCTTGCCAATGGGTTCCGGCTTGGGTACCGGCGGGCGCTTCATCTTGACCATCGGCGGCGCCGGCTGCTTGTCACCGGTATCGAGCGCTGCCGTCAGCAGCGGCAGGATCTCATTCACATCGCCTACAATGCCGTAATCACAATTCTTAAAGATCGGCGCATTGCCGTTTTTATTGATCGCCACAATCGTGGAAGCATCCTTAATGCCCTTCAGATGCTGGATCGCACCCGAAATACCGCAGGCGATATACAGATTGCCCTTGAACTTCTGGCCGGACATACCGACGTATCGGTCAAGCGGCACATATTTGAGGGTTTCTGCCACCGGACGGGACGAACCCACCGCCGCACCGGCTGCTGCCGCCAAATCTTCCACCAGCTTCATATTTTCCCGGTCACCAATGCCCTGACCCGCAGAAACCACACGCTCGGCCTGCGTGATCGGCGTATCGATCGGGATACCAACGGTGAAATCATGGCCGTCCTTCTTAAGCGCTTCCACCAGCGCTGCGACCTTTTCCTCCGCCGAACCTTCCTTCAAAATGTTGCGTTTGCGCACACCGGTAACCGGTGCAGGCTTCTTTGCACGGCTGGATGATCCGCCCTCGCTCTTGGGCGGCTTGCCCAGAATACCCGCCGAGATGACCACACGCTGGATCTCGTTGGTGCCTTCGTAAATCGTTGTGATCTTGGCATCGCGGTACATACGCTCGACATCCATACCCTTGAGGAAACCGGTGCCGCCGAAAATCTGCAAGGCATCGTTCGTGACCTCAAGCGAGATATCCGATGCGTACATTTTGGCCATGGCCGCTTCGGTTGCATACGGCTCGTGCGCCTCCTTCAGCTCCGCCGCCGAGTAGACCAGCATCCGCGCACAGCGCAGCTTGGTCGCCATATCCGCCAGCTTAAAGCCGATCGCCTGCTGGAAGCCGATGGGCTTGCCGAACTGGATACGCTCCTTCGCATAATCCACCGCCGCCTCGTATGCGCCCTGCGCAATACCGAGCGCCTGCGATGCGATGCCGATACGTCCGCCGTCCAGCGTCGCCATTGCGATCTTAAAGCCCTGGCCTTCCTTGCCGAGCAGATTTTCCTTGGGAACCTTAACATCGTTAAAGATCAGCTCCGCCGTTGAAGAGGAACGGATGCCCATTTTATCGTAATGGTCACCGAAGGTAAAGCCTTCCCAACCTTTTTCCACAATGAAAGCGGAAATACCGCGCGTGCCGATATCCGGTGTGGTGACCGCAAACACCACATAGGTATCCGCCTTAGGTGCGTTGGTGATAAAAATCTTATTGCCGTTAAGCAGGTAATAATCGCCCTTATCGATCGCCGTCGTTTCCGTGCCGCCGGCATCCGAACCGGCGTTCGGCTCAGTCAGACCGAATGCGGCGATTTTTTCACCCTTGGCCAAGGGTACCAGATACTTCTGCTTCTGCTCCTCCGTGCCGAACGCGAAGATCGGCCACGAACCCAGCGAAACATGGGCGGACAGGATGACGCCCGTGCCGCCGTCCACGCGGGACAGCTCTTCCACCGCGATTGCATAGCTCATAATATCCAAACCGGCGCCGCCGTATTCCTTGGGATATGGCAGACCCATAAATCCCAGCTCGCCCATCTTTTTAACCGCTTCGGTCGGAAAACCGTTTTCCTTATCGAGCAGGAAAGCCAGCGGCTTCACTTCGGTCTCCGCAAAAGAGCGGATCTGAGCGCGTAAGTTTTCGTGCGCCTCGGTAGTACGGAACAACATAGGGGAACCTCCTTATTTGAGCATATTTCAAATAGTATTTATTACTCATTAGCTTGATTAAAGAATACCATAATCGTATCTTTTCAGTCAACTGCGATTTGCACAAATTTTCTAATTTTATTTTGTATATTCATCCTTTTTATATCGATTTGCACAATATAAATATACTGTTTTTGTATTGTTTTCTTGTATCAAAACGAACTGTTTGTCAAAATAAAAAAAGAACTGCCTTTTGGCAGTTCCCAAACGATCGAAACATCTTTGCCTGCAGCACTCTGCGCTCCTCCCCACGGCGGTTAAATAGAAAAAGTCAGGCACATGGCCTGACTTTTTCTGCATTTGCATCGCAAATACTATTTTATATGCGCTGCTGTGCATAGGATTTGCTTGTCAATCAAATGCCGCCGCGCAAAATAATCAGTTCTTAAGGCTTTGGATCGGTGCAGGGATACGACCGCCGCGGCCGATAAATTTCGCCGGCGAGCCGGTTGCGATCGGCATAATCGGCGCGCTGCCCAGCAGACCACCAAATTCCACCACATCGCCGACACCCTTCCCAACCGCAGGGATCACACGCACTGCGGTTGTCTTGGTATTAACCACGCCGATGGCGATCTCATCCGCAATCAGGCCGGAAATCACCTCGGCCGTTGTGTCGCCGGGCACCGCAACCATATCGATTCCCACCGAACAGACCGCCGTCATCGCTTCGAGCTTTTCCAACGTCAACGCCCCCGACTGCGCTGCGGCGATCATGCCTTCATCCTCGGATACCGGGATGAACGCACCCGAAAGGCCGCCGACCGACGAGGACGCCATCACGCCGCCCTTTTTGACCGCATCGTTCAGCATCGCAAGGATCGCCGTCGTGCCGCAGCAGCCGCAGACCTCCAGACCAACCTCTTCCAGAATCCGCGCAACCGAATCACCGATCGCCGGCGTCGGCGCCAGAGACAGGTCGACAATACCAAACGGCACGCCTAACCGCTGGCTTGCCAGTGCGCCGACAAGCTGCCCCATGCGGGTGATCTTGAACGCGGTCTTTTTGATCACGTCCGCCACCTCACCGATCGAGCAGTCGCCCGCGCGGCGGATCGCCGACTGCACTACGCCCGGGCCGGATACGCCGACATTGATCACGGTTTCCGGCTCACCGATGCCGTGGAACGCACCTGCCATGAACGGATTGTCATCTACCGCGTTGGCAAAGACGACCAGCTTGGAGCAGCCCATCGAATCGTTATCCTTCGTTAACTCTGCTGTCTGCTTAATAATGCGTCCCATCAGCGCAATCGCATCCAGATTGACACCCGCCTTGGTAGATGCAACATTGACCGATGAGCAAACCAGATTGGTTTCCGCCAGTGCTTCCGGAATGGAGCGGATCAGAATCTCATCACCCTTGGCAAAGCCCTTCTGCACCAGCGCGGAAAAGCCCCCGACAAAATTCACACCGGTCGCTGCGGCGGCGCGGTCGAGCGCCTTGGCCAGCGGCACATAGCTGTTTGCAGACGAAGTGGCGCCGATCATCGCAATCGGCGTTACCGAAATCCGCTTGTTGATGATCGGGATGCCCAATTCGCGCTCGATCTGTTCACCTGTGGCGACCAGCTTTTCCGCGCGGCGTGTCACCTTGTCATAAATCTTATCCGCCAGCACATGGATATCATCCGCCGCTAGATCGCGCAACGAGATACCCATCGTAATCGTGCGGATATCAAGGTGCTCCTCCTCAATCATCTTAATGGTTTCCAGAATATCTTTTGTATTGATCATTGACATGGCAAAAACTCCATTTTTTCATTGAAAATGCAGAACCGACAGCGCCTGCACTGTGCGCCGTCCTCATTCGTTTTCTGCTTTACACTTTGTGCATCGCGTCAAAAATATCCTCATGCATGGTATGGATCTTCATGCCCAGCGCCTCGCCGTCCCGGTCGAGCACATCGGCCAGCGCATTGAACTCCACCGTGCAATGATCGATATTGACCAGCATGACCATTGCGAACATATCCTCCATAACATTCTGCGAAATATCCACAATATTGACCTCATGCCGGTACAGCGTATCCGAAATTTTGGCAATGATACCCGTCCGATCCTTACCGACCACCGTAATAACTGCGCGCATACTGATTCCTCCAAAATGATGTTTCGTTATATATTTCATGGAGCACCGCTCCCTTTAACCGGATCAGGACGTCATCTGCTCCTGCCCCGCCGCGACCACGATATTGATGATGCTGTTGGATACCAGAAAGCCTTTTTCCGTCAAATACCACCGGGTACCCTGATGCGCGACCAAACCGTTTCCCATCAGGCCGCGGAACGCTTCCTCATACGGCGTGGAATCGATATTATACCGTTTTTCCAGATCGAGGAAATCCACACCGTCCGCGGTGCGCAGGCGCACCATCAAATACTCGCCCTGCCGCTGAAAGGTCGGCACCTCGTCTTCATCCTGCACGATATCCTCCCCGCCGATATAGGCCTTCAGATCGCGTGCAAATGCAAACCGCCGTCCGTTCATAAACGAATGTGCTCCCGGGCCCAGTCCGAGATATTCGGACAGATCCCAGTATTTCATATTATGACGCGAGCGGCAGCCCGGCTTGGCAAAATTCGAGATCTCGTAGTGTTCATATCCCTTGTCCCGCAGCCGCTCACACATAGCAAGATAGGTATCCGCCTGTGCACCGTCATCCGGCAGAACAGGATTTTCGCGTCCCATCGGCGTCCCCGGCTCCAGCTTCAGCCCATAGCAGGATAAATGCTGCGGTTCCAATCCCAGACATTGCTCCACCGAGTCCAAAAACATTTCCTGCGTCTGTCCGGGCAGACCGTACATCAGGTCCAGACTGATATTGGCAAAACCCTTTTCCCGCGCCAGCTCCACCGCTTCCTTCGCCTGCGCAAAGGTATGGATCCGGCCGATGGCACGCAGCTCTTCATCATGCGCGGACTGCACACCAAACGACAGCCGGTTCACGCCCTGTTTTTTCATCACGTCCAGCACTTTTTTATCCGTGCTTTCCGGATTGCACTCCACAGTGATCTCCGCATCCTCTGCCAGCGGAAACTTGTTGCGTATCTCCTGCAAAATGCGGCCCAAATATTTGGGTCCGAGGCAGGTCGGCGTGCCGCCGCCGATATATACCGTATCCACCGTATAGCCACTGCACACCTTGCCGTATGAGCGGATATGCAGCAGCAGCGCGGATACATATTCCTTCATCAGCTCCCGGTCCTCGACCGAATAAAAATCGCAATATCCGCATTTTTTCACACAGAACGGGATGTGCAGATACAGCCCGAGCGGTTTATTTCTGTAACTGAATTTACTCATTTTGCCCACCCAGTTGTTATTTTTGCCGCTGCACCTGCGGCAAACGGCGCGGTTACTCCTCGTCCAGCTTGAGCACCGCCATAAACGCCTCCGTCGGCAGCTGCACCGTGCCGAGCGAACGCATTTTCTTTTTGCCTTCCTTCTGCTTTTCCAGCAGCTTCTTTTTACGCGTGATGTCGCCGCCGTAGCACTTGGCAAGCACATCCTTGCGCATGGCCTTTACGGTTTCGCGGGCAATGACCTTGCCGCCGATCGCCGCCTGCACCGGGATCTCAAACAACTGCCGCGGGATGTTCTCCTTGAGCTTTTCACAGATCCGCCGCGCACGTCCATACGCTTTCTCGCGGTGTGCAATAAAGGACAGCGCATCCACCTGATCGCCGTTAAGCAGCATATCCACCTTGACCAGATCGCTCGGCCGGTAATCCAGAAATTCATAGTCCAGCGACGCATAGCCCTTGGTACGCGCCTTGAGTGCATCAAAGAAATCATAAATGATCTCATTGATCGGCATTTCATAATGCAGTTCTACCAGATTGGCATCCAGATACTGCATATCCTTGAACACGCCGCGCCGTTCCTGACACATCGGCATGATATTGCCGACAAACTCGTTCGGCGTCATGATCGTCGCCTTAACAAACGGCTCGCGCGCCTCCTCGATCACGGCCGGATCCGGATAATCATGCGGATTATCACAGTGTACGGTCGTGCCGTCCGCCTTGGTGATCTCATATACCACCGAAGGCAGTGTGGTCACCAGATCCAGGTCAAACTCGCGTTCCAACCGTTCCTGAATGACCTCCATATGCAGCATCCCGAGAAAACCGCAGCGGAAGCCAAAGCCCAGCGCGACCGAGCTTTCCGGCTCAAAGGACAGCGCTGCGTCGTTGAGCTGCAATTTTTCGAGTGCGTCACGCAGATCGGGATATTTAGATCCATCCTCGGTGTAAATACCGCAATAGACCATCGGCCGCGCCGGACGGTATCCGGGCAGCGCCTCCGCTGTCGGGCGATCCGCCTCGGTAACCGTATCACCAACACGGGTATCCGCCACATTTTTGATCGATGCAGTGAAATAACCTACCTCGCCCGCACGCAGCTCCTGCTGCGGCGACAGGCCGAACGGCTGCAAATAACCGCACTCGAGCACCTGAAAGACCGCGCCGGTCGCCATCATCTTTACACGCATCCCCGGACGGATGCAGCCGTCCATCAGGCGCATATAAACGATAACACCCTTATACGGATCGTACTGGCTGTCAAACACCAGTGCTTTCAGCGGCGCTTCGGCATCCCCCGACGGCGGCGGCACATCGGATACGATGCGCTCGAGCACCTCGTGGATGTTGAGATTCATTTTTGCCGAGATCTCGGGACTATCTTCCGCCGGGATACCGATGATATCCTCGATCTCGTTCTTCACGCGTGCCGGATCGGCCGCGGGCAGGTCGATCTTGTTGATGACCGGCACGACCTCGAGTCCGGCATCGATCGCCAGATAGGTATTGCCGAGCGTCTGCGCTTCAATCCCCTGCGCCGCATCTACCACAAGCAGCGCACCCTCACACGCAGCCAGCGAGCGGGAAACCTCGTAATTGAAGTCCACGTGCCCCGGGGTGTCGATCAGATTCATCTGATAGGTGTTGCCATCATCTGCCTCGTATTCCATGCGCACCGCGCGCGCCTTGATCGTAATGCCGCGCTCACGCTCCAGATCCATGTTATCCAGCAGTTGTTCTTCCATCTCGCGCTGGGTGACCGCTTTGCACTGCTCCAGCAGACGGTCAGCCAGCGTGGATTTGCCGTGGTCGATATGTGCGATAATGGAAAAATTGCGAATTTGTCCGCGATTGTTCACACCAAAAGCTCCTTATCTGTTCCGTAATTGCGTATGGTTTATTATAGCACGTCCCTTGTTTTCCCACAAGCATTCTTTTGCATAACGGAAGACCGGCAATGCGCCAAAATACCCATCATTTTCACAAATCCTTTCACCGGTACATTCTGTTTCAGAGGAAATAAAAATGCAGCTTGCGCACCGCGGCTGCGGCGGCCGCAGCAACCTGTTTTCCGGCATATGGCACTTCTCTTCTGCTGCGCGGAAACGCAATGTCATGCGGAATTTTTTTCTTAATACAAAAAAGCCGGGGTTAGGCACAAGTACCTGACCCCAGCTTGTATTGCAAATGCTGTTAAACACACGCTGCTGCATACATTAAAACCTGTCAACAGGTCATTTATGCGGCATGCTGTCTTCCCGTGTGCCGACCAAATGGCACAGTGTCATCATACTGTCGGACAGGTGCACGTTTTCCACCGGCACACCCAGTCCTTCCAGATGCAGATCCTCGCCCGTAAAGTTCCACAGGCCGCGGATGCCCCGCTCCACCAGCTTGCGTGCCAACGCCGGCGCATTTCCGCGTGGGATGGTCAGCACCGCCACATCCGGCTTGCGTTCTTCCAGAAACGCGCTCAGCGTATCGCTGTGCCGCACCTCAAACCCGCCGAAGCGCTGGCCGGTCAGTTCCGGATTGGCGTCAAACGCACACAGCAGTTCAAATCCGCTTGCCGCAAAATCGAAGTTGTTCAGCAAGGCCCGGCCCAAATTGCCCGCGCCGATCAGGATAGCCGTCCGCCCTGCGTGCAGGCCGAGGATCGCCCCCAGCTCATCCAGCAGCTTATCCACATTATAACCATACCCCTGCTGTCCAAAACCGCCGAAGCAGTTGAAGTCCTGCCGGATCTGGGAAGCTGTCAGTCCCATACGCTCTGCCAGCGCGCGCGACGAAATACGCTGCACACCTTCTGCTTTCAGCTCACAGATATTGCGGTAATAGCGCGGCAAGCGCTGAATCACCGCCTTTGAAACCTCTTGCTTGCGTTCCACAGATCCCTCTTCCTCCCTCTTCGTCTAAAGCGATTTACAGCCCGGCGATCGTGTCGAGCACGTAATCCGTAAACTCCTGTGCGGTCGCTCCCGTAGCGCGGCCATTGACCACAACTTTCTTCTCCTCGAACATGCAGATATCCAGTGCGCGGTCGAGCTTACCGGCCAGCTCGATCTCACCGATATGCTCGAGCAGCATCACCGCTGCACGCAGCACAGAGGACGGATCTGCATACTGAGCGCGGCCCTCCTGCACCATACGCGGCGCCGAACCATGGATCGCCTCAAACATTGCGTAGCGCTTGCCGATATTGGCTGAGCCCGCCGTGCCGACACCGCCCTGGATTTCCGCCGCCTCATCGGTGATAATATCGCCGTACAAGTTAGGCAGCACGACTACCTTGAAATCACGGCGGCGCTTATCATCCAGCAGTTTTGCGGTCATAATATCGATGTACCAGTCGTCGAACTCCACCTCGGGATATTCCGCCGCGACCTTCTGGCAGGTATCCAAAAACTTTCCGTCTGTCGTTTTGATGATATTGGCCTTGGTCACGCAGGAAACACGGTTTTTTCCGGTCTTGCGCGCATAATCAAAGGCCAGACGTGCAATGCGCTCGCAGCCCTGCGAGGTTGCAACGGTAAAGTCGATAAACAAATCGTCATCGATCTGCACGCCCTGCGAACCGACTGCATAGCCGCCCTCGGTATTCTCACGATAAAATGTCCAGTCGATGCCAAGCTCAGGCACCTTAACGGGACGCACGTTGGCAAACAGATCGAGCGCCTTGCGCATCGCCACATTGGCAGATTCCACATTCGGCCACGGGTCGCCCTTGCGCGGGGTCGTGGTCGGCCCCTTGAGGATCACATGGCACTGTTTGAGCTGCTCCATCACGTCGGGCGGGATCGCGCAGCCAAGCTCAGCGCGGCGTTCGATGGTCAAGCCGTCGATCACGCGAAACGCAACCTTGCCGGTCTTTACCTTGTCGGCCAGCAGCGTTTCCAATGCGTGCTGCGCCATGCCGGTAATCATCGGGCCGATGCCGTCACCGCCGCACACGCCGATAATCAGCTTATCCAGCTTGGAATAATCAATAAAATCGTCCTGCGCTTTCATATCAAGAATACGCTTGCGCTGGCTCTCTACCACTGCTTCAAATTTATCTAAAATGGACTGGTCGATCGACATTTTCCTGTCCTCCTGCTACCATTGATATTATTTTAACAAAAATGCGCCGCTTTGTCAAGAAAGCAGCCACAGCCCTTTACTGCGCCTGCTGCCGGGCATCGTTGAGCGTACCGCCTGTCAGCAGC
>OFMK01001663.1_pt1 | contig 14903 bp, 10 predicted proteins | sample 1541781 | NCBI WGS metagenome assembly OFMK01 (sample SAMN04209250, study PRJEB22552) | human gut metagenome | biome: gut; material: feces | host: Homo sapiens | place: USA: Oklahoma
AACACCGGTACAGGGCTGTGATGCTCTGTACCGGTGTTTTTTTGCCGTTAACGCTCCAATACCGGCTGATCCAAAGCCTTGTCCTTGTCTGTCTGCGCGGAATGGCTCATTTTATAACTCAGTTCATTGAGCCGCCTAATTTTGCGTTGGTACTCATCCTCCATTGGCCACGGTTTACCTAATTCCTCTTTCGCGCCGGCCAGCTGCTCCTGCAGGCGGCTCAGGCTATATTCCTGGTCCGTGATAAACTTATCAATATCCTTGAGTGCGTTGTTGATGCGCCGGATGCAGCCGGATTCACTTTCACCCGGCTCAACCTTCCGGATGGTTTCGCCGCAGATGCGGATGCGCAGATCATCCGCAGCGGAGCGCTCCAGTTCCAGACGGAAGCCGCAGTATGAGCCAACCGGACGCAGCTCATCGTAGGAGAGCTTGCCGTTTAGATTGTTCGAAATCTTTTTGCGCTCGGCATCCAGCAGCGTAAGCAGCGCTGCACCGGCCTTGTCCTTTGCGGTATATGCCGTGCCGCCGATTTCCATACGGAAGGTTTCCCCATCCGCTTGTGCGGTGTTGGCGCGGAATACACTGCTGTCCTGACGGAGCGCAGCAAGCATCTTTTCCTTTTTAACAATGCTGTCCGGTATGTTTTTGTTCACATCATCCTGCAATTTGTATTGATCGTTCTGATATGCGCTGCGCAGGACAGTGAGCTTGTTCACATCCACTTCCAGCTCCATCCGTTCCTTGATCTCCGGATCGCCGGCAGCAAGCGCCTTGACCTCGGCATACGAAAGCGCGGCATCGTCAATATCATCACAGGTACGCGCAGGGGATTTGCCGGTCACCACCTGTGAAATGAATTTCTGCTTGTTTTCTACGGTCTGCCAGTTGTAGCTGTCAAACGTGCCTTCCGTCACATAGCGGTAAATATGCACTTTTTTGTTGGTGTTGCCTTGACGGAGGATGCGGCCTTCCCGCTGCTCCACATCGCGCGGACGCCACGGGCAATCGACATGATGCAGCGCGATCAGCCTGTCCTGTACGTTAAAGCCAGCCCCCATTTTGGCGGTGGAGCCGATCAGTACGCGGATCGTGCCGGATTTCATCTTGTGGATTAACGCAATTTTCTTTGCCGGCGTATCTGCATCATGGATATAGGCGATTTCCCCGGCAGGCACGCCCTTGGCGATCAGCTTGTCCCGGATATCATCATAGGCACAGAACCGGTTACCGCCTTTACCGGATGCAGACGGTGTCGCAAGGTCGCAGAAGATCAGCTGTGTGCCTTTGGTATCTGCGCTGCGCTCCCACGTATCATACACATTTTTCACAACCAGATTAAGCTTGCTGTCCGGATCGTCCGGCAGGGACGGATCGGCAAGCCGCTGATCCAGCGCGAGCTTACGCCCGTCATTCGTAATGGCCAGCATATTGTCCTCATATGGTGCAACCGCCCCGCTGCGTACATGGTCGGCGCGCTTGCCAAGGGACTGTACCATTGCCTGCTGCTCCGGCGTTGGCTGCGCCTTTACATTGTGGTATTCTGCTTCCGGACGCGGCAGATGCAGCATATCTGCCGTTTGGATATCTGCGGCCTGACGCCACAGACTGATCAGCTCGGGTAAATTGCAGAATTTCGCAAATCTGGTCTTGGTACGATAGCCGGTGCCCTCGGGGGCAAGCTCCATTGCGGTCACCGTTTCGCCAAAGTTAGAAGCCCAACTGTCGAAATCCGACATGGCGATGTTCTCCAGCGTGTCAGCCTGTAAATACCTCATCATGGTATACAGCTCGGTCATGCTGTTTGATACGGGGGTGCCGGTTGCAAAACATATGCCGCGATAACCTGTCTTTTCATTCAGATATTCACATTTTGCCAGCATATCCTCACTCTTTTGGGCTGCGCTGTTGCTGATGCCGCCTACATTGCGCATTTTGGTATACAGCGCCAAATTCTTGAATTCGTCCGCTTCATCCACAAACAGATGGTCTACGCCCAGTTCTTCAAAGGTGATTACATCGTCCTTTACCTTGGCGTCCATCAGTGTTTTCAAACGGGTTTCCAGCTTCTTTTTAGAGGATTCAAGCTGCCTTACGGTAAAATTCAGATCTTTTGTGCGCTTTGCTTCCGTGATGCTGAGTTCGAGGGTGTCTATCTGCTTTTCTATGTGCTTGCGTTCGTTTTCGGGGGAAAGCGGGATCTTCTCGAATTGCGTATGGCCGATAATGACCGCATCATAATCGCCGGTTGCGATCCGCGCACAAAACGCCTTGCGGTTTGCCTTTGCAAAATCCGCTTCGGTTGCAACAAGGATATTTGCGCCGGGATATAGCTGCTGGAACTCAGCGCCCCACTGCTCGGTCAGGCTGTTCGGTACAACAAACATAGGCTTGTGGGACAGGCCGAGCCGCCGCAGCTCCATTGCCGCCGCAGCCATCGTCCACGTTTTGCCCGCGCCAACACAATGCGCCAGCAGCGCATTGCCGCCGTACAGCACACGTGCAACAGCATCCCGCTGGTGCTTTCGCAGCGTGATCTCCGGATTGATGCCCGGAAAGGTTAAATGTGATCCGTCAAATTCACGCGGACGGGTAGTGTTGAAATGCTCGTTATAGTATCCGACCAGACGTTCACGGCGTGCAGGATCGTCAAATATCCAATCCTTAAACGCCTGACGGAGCGCGTCCTGTTTGGCGCGTGCCTTAACGGTTTCCTTGGTATTGGGGATACGCTTCTCCTTGCCGTCCACTATTTTCACGTCCATGACCTGTATGTCGCGCAGGTTCAGGGACAGTTCGAGCAATTCATATCCGCTGACACGGGAGGTGCCGTACTTGGTGTAGGCAAGGGAATGTGTATCCTTGTCATAGAATTTGTTTGCTACATACCAGCGTTTTGCGGCATTGGAGTAGGAAACGTTGATCTTATCCGCGGCATACAGCGGCGGATGCAGCACCTCCCGGATGAATTGATTGATATCCTCCGGCGGAATCCATGTGGTACCAAGCCGCACGCTGATATCCGATGCAGTGAGCGGCGCAGGCTGCACCTGCTCCAGCATTTTCACATTAACGGCAAACGAAGGGTCGTTTTCCGCTGCACGGCGCGCCGCATCGAGCTTTGCGCGTACATTGCCGGACAGGTACTCGTCTGCCGGCTGCCAGCTATCGGTGGACGGGTCACGGAAGATCTGCTGCTGCAGTGCAGCTGTGATCTGTTCCTGCGGCATACCGTCCAGCAAAGAGGACATATATGTAAAGTCGATTTGTCCGCGCTCCGTGAGTGATAATCCGAGCGCATCCTCCGGTGTATCGGCATGGCTGACGGCGATATGCGGACTGATGGTGCGTTTACTGAAAATATCGCTTTTGCCGGTGACGTTTTGTTCCTCATCCAGCTTTTCAAGCGCAAGAAGCAGCGGATAGCTGGCGTCATCATGAAATGCCAGCTTGTTCCCGCGCATATGGATATTGCCGAACGCTTTTACAAACGCATCATACCGCTGGTTCAGCTCCCCCTGCAAGGTATGCAGCCGGGCATCATTGCAGCCGTCGCGCTGGGCTTCGATCAGCTGGCGTGCCGCATCGCGCACAGCGATCAGTCCGACCGCGCGTTTGGTTGCCGTCGCGTTTTTCTCTGCCGGTATCAGGTTTTCCTGCGCATCCTTAAACATCAGCCTGCCGTCCTGCATGGTGTAAGAGTATGGGCGCAGCACTTCGGCAGATGTGTTCGAATGGAACACATCCATATTTTCGGGCAGGGCCGGTGCGGGCGTGTTCGACGGGAACACATCATCTGTAATCTGTGTGTTCGACCGGAACACATTCCCGTGTCCGAGCTGCCGGACGGCCTGCGTCAGCAGCTCATGCAGATCGCTGTCCGGGAACGGGATACAAGCGGTGTCTTTGCCGTACTGTGTTGTGACCTCCTGCATGGTGCCGAGTATTATTTCCGGGTGCTGCAGGAAATACCGGTTCAGCTCCATGCCGTCCTCTGTCCTGCCGGTTTCCGTCCAAGGCGGCAGCTGCTGCGGCGGCGCGTCACGCTTTTGCAGGAACAGGATATCGGCGGTGACATTGGTTCCTGCATTCGCCTTGAAAGCCGTGTTGGGCAGACGGATTGCACCGAGCAGATCGGCACGTTCTGCCATCAGGCGGCGGGCGGCAGGATTGGTTTTATCCAAAGTACCCTTGGATGTGACCAAAGCTACAAGACCGCCCGGGCGCACCTTATCGAGCGTCTTAATAAAGAAATAATCATGAATGAGCAGGTGATCCTTGTCATACCTGCGGTCATGCAGGCTGTAATCACCAAACGGCACATTGCCAACAGCAAGATCGAATGAATGATCCGCAAAGCGGGTATTCTCATAGCCGGTGATCTTAATATCGGCATTGGGATACAGCTTGCGTGCGATCCGTCCGGTAATGCTGTCCAACTCCACGCCGGTGAGCTGGCTGTCCGCCATATGCTCCGGCAGCAGGCCGAAGAAGTTTCCGGTACCCATAGCCGGTTCCAGTATCTTGCCGCCGTCAAAACCCATGTGATGGACAGCGTCATAAATCGCACGGATCACCACAGGGGCGGTATAGTGTGCATTGAGGACGGAAGCGCGTGCTGCTTTGTATTCCTCCCCGGTAAGCAGGCTGCGCAGCAGTTCATACCGCCGGTTGCCGGGACTGAATGCGCTTGCCATGCCGCCCCAGCCGACATACTGCGAAAGCAGCGTCTGCTCCTCTGCGGTTGCGGGGCGGTGTTCCGCTTCGAGGGACTTCAAAAGCCGGATGGCAGCAATGTTACCGTCAAACTTTTGGGCAAGCGTGCCGGTGCCGAGGGCGTCATCCGTAATGCGGAAGTTCTGCGTGTTCGGATGGAACACATCGTGGGCAGGATCAGCGGCAGCAGCCTGTACCGCTTCTTCGGGCGTGTTCCCTTGGAACACATCATGGGCAGGATCAGCGGCAGCGGCCTGTACCGCTTCCTCTAACGTGTTCCCTTGGAACACATCATGGGCAGGGTCAGCGGCAGCAGCCTGCACCGCTTCCTCCAGCGTGGGCATGATATCGGCATAGGTGGAATACTGGCTAAGGAAATCAAGCAGACCGCCATGTCCATCACCGATATCCTGACGTTCGGTAAATGTCCTGCCGTCCGGCAGCAGTAAAGTGAATTTGGTTTTATCATATCCAAAGTAATGGATCGCTTCCGCATCATCCGCTGCAAGGGCGTTGTCCCATGAGCCGTACATCTTCATAGCGGCTGCCCGTCCTTCTGCGTGGGCATCCTCCGCATCTTTCATTAAGCGGTCAAATTCTGTGACAGAGTAAATTTTTCCGTCCACAAACGCTGCGTTTTCGCTCCAGTCACAGCGCACCATAATGGTATTGTCTGTTGATGTGTTCCTTTGGAACACATCGTAGTTTGGTGTTTCCTGCGGATGCTTTTCATAGTAGAAGTGTTCCGCATCTGCAATCATTTCAGAGAAGGATAGGTTTGCAAGATAGGTATTAAGCTCGGACAGGCTGTCGCACTGTATCGTGTGGACAACATCCTGATCTACTGTGTAATAGATTGCTCGTGCAGGAAGGTTTGCGGTAATCTGTATCTCGTGCTGCTCATCCTCGGTAGTGCTGTACCCCAAGCCGATGTTGGATGAATCAGAGAGATCGGCATCCATGCCGAACTCTTCATGATAATATGAATTGATCAACTGTGCGGATTTTTCTAATGCATCCAAGTCGAACGCGCTGCCATAAGGCAGATCAGCGGCAGCAGCTTGTACCGCTTCCTCCGGCGTGTTCCCTTGGAACACATTATCCTGCACAGCGTCCTTTTGCGGCTGCGCACGTTGATCCGGAAAAGAGCCATAAGCGTTGAGATATCTCTTTTCCATCAAATCATAGACGGCTGCACCATCATAGGCAAAGCCATCACTTTCCATAGTGCCGTGGACATACGCTTGTGCAGCGCGTTCCGCTTCTCCCTGCGTTTGATATTCCAGTTTTTCATCAAAGCCGTTTTCCGTATAATGATAAACTACCACTTGATAACGCGGGGACATGCGCTGTTCGTAGCTGTCAATGGCATCGGAAGTAATCCACTCGGGTTTGACAGGCAATGCATCATACAATTCCCGCATCTTATGAATCTGTGCAGAGACCGTGCCGGCCCACAAGTGCTTTTCGCTGCGTCCGCCAGCATTGAGGAAATAGTCACAATCCGACTGTAGACGGCTGAGCAACTGATAGTCCGCAGTATCCAGAGGAAGGTTGACCGGTGTGTTCCCTTGGGACACATCGTGGGCAGGATCAGCGGCAGCGGCTTGCACGGTTTCCTCCGGCGTGTTCCCTTGGAACACATTCGCCTGTGTTTCAGCAGAAGTATTGCGGAATGCCCGCAAGCCGTCTGCACCGAATTCAGCTTCGTAAGCGTTTATAGCATCTTCTGCTTCATGGTCGATGGAACGCATCGTATAGATATGGCATTCAGTGCTGTTATCTTTGGTGGCGGAAATCGTTACATCATGTTTGTCGCGCAGCTTCTCCACATACCGCTCCAAGCTGTGCACCGGGATACCGCACATCTCCACACGACCAGTACCGGGCAGTTCGCGCGTGGTAAGGTTCAATTCAAGCAGAGTTGCAGCCTGTTTTGCATCCTCACCAAACATTTCAAAGAAATCGCCTACTTGAAACAGTACGATACTGTCTGCGTAAGACGCATTCAGTTTAATGGAATTATAGTCATTCAGTGTGTCAACCGGCGCTTGCTGCCTTTGCGTGTTCCCTTGGAACACATTATGGGCGGGATCAGCGGCAGCGGCCTGCATGGTTTCCTCTGGCGTGTTCCCTTGGAACACATCGTGAGTAGGATCAGCGGCATCGGCCTGCACGGTTTCCTCCGGTGTGTTCCCTTGGAACACATCGTGGGCAGGATCGGTGGCAGCGGCTTGCACGGTTTCCTCCGGTGTGTTCCCTTGGAACACATCGGGCTGCGGATCGGAAAGCGTGGCAGCATCGGTACGGTCACGCTCATATTTGGCCTGCTCTTCCGGTGTAAAATAACGGTTCTGACGTATGATCGTGCGCAGCTGATGCTCAACCTGGCTCCACGATAAAGCTACCTTATCATAGCGGCGTCCGTTTTCGCTGCGCTCAAATGATATGCCGCGCCCGTCATGGCTTTCGCTGTACCCGATGTAACCAAAGCCGCCAATTCCATATTCATCTTTCAAAAAGCGAATCCGATCCGCCTGTGTGTGATCTTCTGAGAAGTAGGAATAGATGCGCTGCTTGCCCTGTGAAACACCGCTTCCGCGGCAAAGCAGCTGATCAATTTCATCCTGTGTGATAAATGCCGCGCGTGCTGGCTGGAATCCATCCGCCGCGGCATATAGCTTCGTCATATGCCTCGTCCGCTGCAAGCGTGCTGCTGATGTAACAGCCGCATCTTTGCTAAACCGGAAGCGGTACAGTGTCCCATCGGTCTGAACGGCCTTTGCATATGCGTCCAGTTCGGCGGCTAACACGGCACGCTGGGCAGGGTTTTCCAGCGCATGTGTCAGCTGCTCCACGGCAGGCGGGTAGATGCCATCGGCCAGCGCAGCGGTTTGTGTGAAAAATCCACGCTGTACGGCATCTTCGCTGCGATCATGGTAGATGCTCCAAATAGACGAAGCAAGCTCATGATATTCGTTAGATTTGGCATTTGCAAGCTCTTCGGATGTGGCATACTGCCCGCTTTGCAGCAGAGCGGCGATCTGCTGTGCGGCCTGTTCATAGGACAGGACGGCAGCACGCGGGGTGCGCGTATCCTGTCCGCGGGCAATACGCAGCCCGTCACGGTCAAACCACAAGGCATAGTCAATGCCGTTTAGACGGATACCCTTTCCGCCGGTGCCGTACTCGCTGCGCAGGAAAATAGCGGCATCCTCCGGTCGAAATTCATCCTGCATAAAAAAAGCCGCGATCCGTTCGCGGCTTTGCTGGCCGTTGCCGCCTGCGGATAAAACGCGGCGGATCACATCATCAGGCACATCCCCGCTGCCGGGCTGATCCATCAGCGACATCTGTTCAAAAGAAACAGCAGCAGGCGCTTGCGGCCCTGCTGCTGTCTGCGTATTTAACGGATGATGGTTTCCTCCACCACTTTCGCGGCTTCGTGCCGGTAGTTGTTCATCAGGCCGACCCACTCCATCGGATTGCGGTCCTTCAGCTCCTCGGTCACGCCGTCCGCTTTCGCGTATTGGCTCACGATATGATCCATCATGGATATCGCCCGGCGCTCCACGAAGTTCAGGTGATGGTTCAGCGCGCCGTCCCGGAGAAGTCTCATGTACTCGTCCGGCAGGTGTGTTTTCAGATACTCCAACCGCATCCGTCCCCACATCCCGTACTCCGGCTGCTCCGCGTCGGGGTACATCCTGCCGTCCGGCCCCTCGTTGTAGCACAGATCCTCTATTTTCCCTGCCATCTAAAACAGCTCCTTCCTGTCCCGGTTCAAATTCATTTTTGGTACCTTTATTATACAATGTTTCGCCTTTGTCTGCAATACGATTTCGCGTTGTAAATCGAAAAAGTTTGCATCCATCCACGTGTTTCATTGTCTGCTCAATCGAGCTTAAACAGGATTTAGAAGCGGATTGCATTATGCTTCCGAGAAGCGCAAGTTCGCTGCCGGACAGCGTGTCAAGGGAAATGCGGCGCACATACGGGGCGGGATCTATCCCGCAGCGGCGCAGTACACAGTACGCCGTGGACGAAACAGCGGCACGGATAAAATCAATGTTGCGGGACTGTGCATTGGCCATGCGGAAGGCTATGGTTTGTGCGGACATAAACAGGTTATCGGCAAAGCTGTCCAGTATCTGCATATCCTCGCCAATGCGTGCAGACAGGTTCTGCATGACCGTTTCTTGTGCATCCGGGCGCAGCTGCCAGATGTACGGCGGCGGGACCGTATCAGCGCGCGGCGCGGTATCAGAAATATCAAAGACATATTTAACACGCGGCTGGCCGTTCTGCTGCGTCAGGATACCGATGCCGGTTGCACCGCGATTGATGCGGCGCTGGGTACGGTTGCCCCAAAAAGGCAGATCCGCGCAGGCGGCAGCGTCCGGACGCTGGCTGAAGATCATCACCTGCGAGGGAAAATCATACTTGTACAGCCGTGCTGCGGTATCCAGAAACCGCAGCCATTGCTCCGGCTGCTCTCTAAAGTTATTAAGCGTTTGTTCATATAGCTTTGTAAGCTGCTGCGGTGTGAATCGTGCCATGGCGGCTCCTTTCTCTGTGTGGCTTAGTTAAAATAAAAAATGTGTTCCATTGGAACACACTGATGACTAAACAGCTTTTTGCAGAAGCGTGGTTAACTGCTGGATATCACGCCATATCTTCATGCGATATGTTTTTTCTTCACGCGTGATCTCTGCAAGTGATTTCCCATGAATAAAGTAGGCGATAAAGCGCCTGCGCTGCACGGGTGTGAGCCGGCCGCTGCGGAGCAGCTGATGCGCAGCCTGTCTGGCAGTGCGCCAGTGCTCCAGCCGGATCACATGATCCAAGGGCAGCTCTTCCATGGAAGCAAGCAGTGCAGCGGCGTGATCGAAGTCCTCATCCGCCTTCCAGTTGCTGTACCGCTGGTCTGCGTGGTAGTCTGTCCGGTACATTTCGTCCGAAAGCTGCTTGATCCGTTTGAAGTCCTCTGCTGTATGTTCGGGATGCTCACGGAGATAATCGTCCATCGTGATAACCTTGGTTGTACCGTCTGCAAAGCAGTAAATAATATGTTCACTGCTGCGGTTTTCCTCCCATTCATATTTACTGAGCATGGGGCATCATCCTCCTGTTAATGGCATAAAAAAAGAGCATCCGGAATCATCCGATGCTCTTTGGGGGGCGCGTACCTGCGGGCTGGCCCGTAGGCTTCCGCCCAGTATATAGGTTATCATAGGCAGGGCGGACAAAACGGACAAGTTACAAGGAAAATGATGTCTTTTTTCAGTTTTCCATCCATGCGGATATTGGTATCAAAAGCGTTATTAAACAAGTATAAATGAATAGAATCTTATTATTTTGATCCCGATTGCATGATGCCGCAACAGCAAACCGCCCAATTTCCACAGACCCTTTTTTCTACCCACCCCTCGAAAACAGGCATATGGTATGCGGCAGGGGATGCAGCGGGTGAAAATCACGGTTCAGCGCCCGGATCGGTGGGTGGACTTCGGGTTTTGCGCATAAAAAAAGCACGGCCTTTAGCCGTACCCCCAAAGGGAAGTACGGCGGTCAGGTCGTGCTGAAATTTTGTCCGGCTTCATCTGCAAGGCGGCGCTTGCGCGTCTCACGCAGCTGCGCCAGCCAGTCTTTCTCCCAATCACGGAGCGGCTGGACGCTTGCGGCGTTTTGGGATGTACCGGATGGACGTTCCTGCATCCATTTGTACAGGATCGTGCGCAGGTAGGCGGCAGGATTGCCGGCGCGAGAGAGGTCTATTCTGCCCGCAGCAAGAAACGATGCTATGTCACCGGCAGACAGCTGTGCAGTGAGCTGCATACGCTCCTCCAGCGGCACCGTGCGCTTGCTGATCGTCAGCTCGGGTGCGTTGGCGATCACCGCAAGCGCATCCGTTACTGTGTCTACCAGGGCCGCACTGTATTGCTGCTTTAGGCTTGCGGCGTCGATACGCTGACGGATTGCATCCATTTCCGCATCAGATGGCGCATACGGCGTTTTCTTGGCAGGGGATGCAGTGGATACGGCTGCATTGGACTGATGCTTGTACGCCTTTGCAGCGCCGCTGCTGCGCAGCGCGCGCAGCTTTTGGTGCGCACGGCTCAAATACTCCGCAATGGTTTTGCTTGTAGATACTGATCCGTCCGCACGGTGGTTGGTGAGGTACGGCGCTTCCTGATCCGGTTCGTCCCGCAGCTCATACGCATATGTAAAACTGTTATCCTGACCGGTGGGATAGCGGTGCTGCTTGAGCAGGCCGCTGAGCTTGAGCGCGCGCCAGACGGACGTAAAGCGCTTGATCCGTTCTGCGCAAAACGCACGCACGCCCTCCGGGTGCAGGTAGAAATCCGGGATCGCAAGCAGGTGGGATACAACACCAAAAATCCCTTTGACAGACAAAGGGATTGTTTTGCTGCGCAGGACAGCGGTGGGGATACGGGTGAAGTCCCGCAGCGTATGGTCTGCCGGGATAAAACGGCAGTCCCCGCTGCTGCGGCCGGTTGGCTCGTACAGATAAGCGGGGGAATCATCCGGAAGCTGCAGGAGGTCATAGGTGTGCGCGAAAGCGCCGGTCTGGTTAAATTGAAAAAAGCGGTGCTTCAAATATCCGGCCTGCAGCAGCTCATGCCATGCCTTCTCCAGTGCGTAACGGCTTTCGCAGTATGCCGCCAGCTGGTTTTTGGACAGCCGCCAACCGGGCATACCGCAGAAAGACGATATGACAAGGTACAGCCCTTTGGCTGCGAGGGACAGGCTCTTATTGCGCAGCGCATGGTTGCAGCCCATCGTAAAACCGGACATAGAAGCCCCTCCCTTCGTTCAAAATGCTTGTAAGTTAGTTATTGTGTCTTTGCGGCAAGCGAATTCAGATACCGATACACGATTTTGCGGACGCTGCCGGCAGTGTTGTCCCCGCCGATCCGTGCGGCGATCTGGGGCCATTTCAGGTTATCCACGTAGCGGTATAATAAGATCTGCCGCAGCAGCGGATCGGTAATTTCATTGATAAACGCATTGAGCTTGGCATACTCCAGTATACTGTCCAGCACACGCTCCATGATAGCCTGCTTCAGCTCATCAATGATAGCCACATATAAGCCGGTGTTATCTTTCAGAATACCGGTATGCGGCAGACCGGATATGGACGATGTCCGTCCGGATAGTGCCGACTGCAATTCGTGCAGCCGCTCTAAATCACGTGCAATGGCGCGGTTAAGATGCCACAAATGTTCCAGATCGGCTTTTGTCACCGCAATCAGCCCTTCATGAAGTCATTAGATCGGGCTGTCCTTATCATTATCCGTGACGCCGTCCGGCAGCACATATGCCTGCTGTGCGGATGGAGCCGGCGCGGTATGGTTCGGTACAGCCGTGTGCGGGAAATGGATCGTGTGGTTGACGCCCGGTTCCAACCGGACGTTTACCGACCGTGCAACCGGACGGAAGTCTGCCGGGGTGCCTACTTCTGTGATCATGTAATCCCCGGGCTTCAGGCCGACGATGGATGCGATACCATCTATGTCCGTTGTGATATGCTGGCGGACAGCGTCTCCGTCCGGGGTGTACAGGTCATACGCCGCATCTGCCAGTACGCTGCCGGTGATGGAATCCAGCGCGAGGATCTGCAGGCCGCTGCGGTCTGCGTTGTCCTGTACCGGCTCCTGCACGGCAGGGGACGGGGCTGGGGGTGCGGCAGGCTCCGGCTGCTGCTCCCGTGCGGTGCGCTGCTTTTTGGTTTCACCGAACTGCACGCTGTCACAAAGGATCTCGTAGGCGATGTGGTTGCGGCCGTCTGTTTCATCCTGCCAGACACGGGAGGTGAGCTGGCCGATCACGATGGCCAGTGTCCCTTTTTGAAACCAACGGGCTGCAAACTCTGCGGTGCCGCCCAGCGCGACACAGGGAATAAAGTCTGTGATCTCTGCATTGCTGCGGCGCGATACCGCCAGCTTAAAGGTGGCTACGGGACGGTTGTTCTTGGTGTAGCGCAGCTCGGGATCGCGGGTAAGGCGTCCCATTAAGACAGAATTGTTGATGGAAATTGCGTTGCTCATGTGATGGTTCCTCCTTTTTTATCTGGTTCAATGGACTTTGATGTAGAAATACGGTATTATGATAATAATCTTTTAATAATATCCGGACAGCAAGAAGAATTAGGCGGATTTGCAATTTTTCCATAAAATCGTAAAATAGTGCGCCTAAAATAGCAAAATATCATTCTTGTGTAGCGTTGCCAAAACTTCGTCTGTGCTGGCTCGGATAAAATTATCTTTTTCTTGCTCTGCATCGCATCTCGCAATTGCTTCAGACAGATAATCTTTCAGGGCTGCGTTGGATATGCTGTCCAGTGCATCTAACGTGAATGGTATAAAGATACCTTCGGACTTAAAAATTCGGGAAGTATCCCAGCTATCGTCATGCGCCATCCCCCACAAAACAGTGCAATTCCAATCACCGCTGTAACATTCCAGTTGATAGATATGATCTGCACGAAAGAATAAAAAGCTGATCAGACCCTGATCTTGCGAACAGGCTGAAATTGTATAGTCCAAAGCTGAAAGCAGCTCTTTTACACGTGCTATACAGTTCATGTTTCACCTCAATCAGGTCTACAAAGTTTTCTTTCACCAAGTCCTGTTCGGTGCTTGACTTTTGTAGGCTTTATTGTAGTTAAGAGACTTTTGTAATTATAAGAACAAATCTTTGTCATTGTTCGAATCGACAAGGATAACATCGGATATATTGATCCAATCATCGTTTAGATAGCAGATTTCCTCGCCGATCGGCACACTCCCTCTTGGATGCCGGAGATACAGGGAATTACAGGAGCGGCTGGTTTTGCAGGCACAAACCAATATCTTATCGAAAAGATTAGTCGCCGCCAGCCTGTATATATCGCAATATCTCACCGGCTGTTCCGTGGCTTCTGTATGAACAATATGATCCAAGTTTAACCGCTCAGAGACCAACCGAATATATGTCGGGGGTATCATATTGTCATAGAATATAATTGTTTTTGGCTTCATAAGGAAATTTGCATTATGCAGTTTAGATTTCAAAACTTAGCACCTCTATGACAACACGTGAAATCAAAGACAAACCACAGCATTTGAATGATTGCTATACAGATCAGATCCCCTTGTCCGATATAGAAGGATCATGCAGGAGCTGGATGTTTTTGATGACAATAGACAAATTATCCTGATACCAAAATTTCAAAAGCGCTTGTTGGACTATATTTTCTTTTATACTTTTGAGCAAATCGGCATAATCGCTTGTAGCCTTTATTTTCTGCGGCCGTTCACAACAGCAGCACGCCTCGCGCAGATCCCCGCGTCTGTCATAAAAAGCATAATAGACGTGATACAGGTAATTCATGATGCTTCCTCCGCCTTACAGCTCCGGCCCATCAATGGTCTTTTGAGATCCGAGACGGGGAGAAGCAGGGGCATGTCCAGCAACGTGCGGCAGGCGATCCCGCACCTCGGCGCGTTTGGCGTTGTTAAACCGATCCAGATCGCCTACCAGATAGCCGGTGATACGGCGGATGCGCTCAAAGCCCACGCCTTCACCGATCAGCGGTCCAGATCCGCTGCATAATATAGCGTTATTTGCGGATTGTTGTGTATTTTTCGACATGGCGCTGTCTCCTTTGTAATTTTTTTCGAAACCGGCTGGAAAAAATAGCATTGTAATCGGGATCATATGCAGAAATATGTGTGAGGGCAAACTGCGCTTCGCGCTCTTGGCCGATACGGAAGCGCAGCTCCACAAGTTCATTATCCTGCTCGTGATAACGAATGACGGCAATTTCGCACGGTCTAAGGTGCAGATGCAATGCGTCAGGCATTATCAAGACCTCCTATCCGTATTTGCCGGGTTTGCGCCTTTTGGGCTTCAAGATCCTCCAGCAGCAGAGAGCGGCGCGCGGATTGAATATAACGCTGAATATGCTTGGGCGGCGCGCCTTCCGGCAGCTTTTTGTCTGTTTTCATCGTTTGGAAGGCCGCATCAATTTCAAATGTGAATTTCAAAGGTCGTTCACCTGCCTTGTCTTGATTGCTGCGCATCGCGCATGGTCATACACCGGAAGTTTGAGGAGGAAACATGCAGGGGGATAATCTGCGTAAGTGTTTCACCTTCCGGTGCATGACCACAGGCGATAGGCC
>OFMK01001676.1_pt1 | contig 14817 bp, 15 predicted proteins | sample 1541781 | NCBI WGS metagenome assembly OFMK01 (sample SAMN04209250, study PRJEB22552) | human gut metagenome | biome: gut; material: feces | host: Homo sapiens | place: USA: Oklahoma
GTCAGTAAAGATTCTTTGTAAGATATTCATAAGTCTATTATGCAGGAAAAAGGAAAAAAAAGAAACCCCTAACCCCTCAAGATTGAGGGGAAGGGGAGTTGAATAGGCGAAGCCTATTTTTTACGACAAGCTAACAGGATGTAAAGTGAATGTTTTTCATACTTTTAGTATTTCTTCAACATCCACTTTTCCAACCGATTGATGAGTGCATACAGTCCCATTGCCATGATACAGAGAAGTACGATACTCATAAGAAGCCAGTCGAGCTTGAACACCTGACTCGAATAGATAATCAGGTACCCGAGTCCGCTCCGCGCCGCAAGAAATTCGCCGATGATAACGCCTACAAGACAAAGCCCGATATTGACTTTCATGATGCTGACGATAGAAGGAATGGAGCTTGGAATGACGACTTTTGTCAAGGCGTGGAACTGATTCCCATGAAGCGTATAAATGAGTTTGATTTTTTCCGGGTCTGTTTCCTGAAAACTTGTGTAGAGATTCAGGATACTTCCGAACAAAGCGACGGACATTCCAGCCACGATGATAGTCGTCTGATTTGCTCCAAGCCATACGATTAGAAGCGGTGCGAGGGCAGATTTTGGAAGACTGTTTAACACGACAAGATAGGGCTCCAGGATTTCGGAGAGCTTCCGGCTGAACCAAAGCAATACGGCAACGAAAAGGCTGGCAAAAATGACAAGGAAGAAACTGACGATTGTTTCGTATAGTGTAATTCCAATATGAAGGAAGATACTTCTATCTGCCACCATGTCAAAGAAGCAGCGCAGAATCTGGGATGGGCTGCTGAAGATGAAGGAATCAATGATTCCGATTCGCGCCGTTATCTCCCACAGGAGGAGAAAGGCTGCAAGGATTGCGATTCTTGAATAGACTACAATGAGATGGTGGATTTTTCTTTTCCGAAGATATTGAAGCTGTGCTGTGGAATATTCATTCACGATACATTCATCTCCTTCCAGATTTGATTAAAATAGTCTTTAAATTCCGGTGCGTTTCTCCGGTGCAGCGGAGTGTCTTCATCCAAATGAAATGAAAGGAAAATCATCTGACAGATGGCAGCGGGACGAGAGGAAAGGATGATGACTTTATCGCCCAGGCTGATGGCTTCGGAAAGGTCGTGAGTGACGAGAATCGCCGTCTTTTTTTCTTTTCGGATAATCTGTCCAATATCGTCTCCTACAGTCAGCCGGGTCTGATAATCCAGCGCGGAAAACGGTTCATCCAAAAGGAGCAGGTCAGGCTCCAATATTAAAGTCCGAACGAGAGCTGCGCGTTGGCGCATACCGCCGGACAGTTCGGAAGGCCTGGAATTGGCAAATTCCGCTACCCCATAAGTCTCCAGAAGCTCATGCGCTTTGTTTTTGGACTTTGCGGTGAGATTATGCTGAATTTCCAGTCCGAGAAGGACATTATGGTAGATGGTTCTCCACTCAAACAGATGGTCGTGCTGGAGCATATACCCGATGTTCGTATGACTTTCTTTTAGCGGTTTTCCCATGAGTTGTATCGTTCCCTTTGACGGGATAAGAAGACCGGATATGAGGGAAAGAAGAGTGGACTTTCCACAGCCGGAGGGGCCTACGATGGAGACAAATTCTCCGGAGTTTACGTCAAATGAAATCTCTTTTAAGGCAGGAGTTTCACCGTCTTTTGTGTGATAGGTGTAGTGTAAATCTTTTATTTCCAATACTTTTTTCATAACAACCTCCTATGTTTGAAATCGATGAAGCAAAGGAATGTGAAGCTGCTTATAGTGTATTTTATGATATTCATGTAAATGAGTGCTTGATTGCGCGGAAAAGAGAGAGTATAATCTTAGAAAATGGATAGGCAGGGAGATGGATTATGAACTATCAGAGAGAATTAGATAAGTTGATTTCAGAATTGGAGAAAGAGGGGCGGGTACCGAAGCTTTTGCTGCATAGCTGCTGTGCGCCATGCAGCAGTTATGTATTAGAGTATTTGTCAAATTATTTTGAGATTACTGTTTTCTATTATAATCCGAATATTTTTCCGGAGAGTGAATATACGAAGCGGATTCTGGAGCAACAGACGCTGATTAGCGAGATGGAGACAAAGTATCCGATTTCCTTTATTGCAGGAAACTATGACAAGGAGAAGTTCTACGAGGTGACAAAAGGACTGGAGCATCTGAAAGAAGGAGGGGAAAGATGTTTCCGGTGTTATGAACTTCGTCTGGAAGAATCCGCGCGTCTTGCGAAAGAAGGAGGATACGATTATTATACGACCACATTGAGTATCAGCCCGTTAAAGAATGCGGACAGGCTGAATGAGATTGGGAAAAAGCTTGCAGGAAAGTATGGGGTGAATTACCTGCAGTCTGACTTTAAAAAGAAAAATGGATATAAACGTTCCATTGAACTTTCGAAAGAGTTTGGACTTTATCGTCAGGACTATTGTGGTTGTGTGTATTCAAAACAGGAAAGAGAAGCAGATATCCATAAGAAAAAGAAATAGAGCAAAAGAGCAGGAAAGAGAGGACACGAACGATGGATAACAAATTAAAAGTAGGAATTCTTGGAGCGACAGGTATGGTAGGGCAGCGGTTTATTTCCCTTTTAGAGAACCATCCTTGGTATGAGGTGACTGTGGTAGCGGCAAGCGCCCGCTCTGCAGGAAAAACATATGAAGAGGCAGTAGGAGACCGTTGGAAAATGACGACTCCGATGCCGGACGCTGTGAAACCGCTTGTCGTGATGAATGTGAATGAAGTGGAGAAAGTAGCGGAGAAAGTGGATTTTGTATTCAGCGCCGTAGATATGTCGAAAGAAGAGATTCGCGCGATTGAGGACGCCTATGCAAAAACAGAGACTCCGGTTGTATCGAACAACAGCGCACACCGCTGGACAAAGGATGTTCCGATGGTGATTCCAGAGATTAACCCGGAACATTTCGAGGTGATTGAAGCGCAGAAGAAGCGTCTCGGAACGACAAGAGGATTCGTTGCGGTAAAACCGAATTGTTCTATTCAAAGTTACGCGCCGGTTCTGACTGCATGGAAGGAATTTGAACCGACAGAAGTGGTAGCGACGACATATCAGGCGATTTCCGGAGCAGGAAAGACATTCAAAGACTGGCCGGAGATGGTGGAGAATATCATTCCGTATATCGGAGGGGAAGAAGAAAAGAGTGAACAGGAACCGCTTCGCATCTGGGGAAGGGTTGTGGACGGTGAGATTGTGAAGGCAGAGTCACCGGTCATTACGACACAGTGCATCCGGGTTCCGGTTCTCAACGGACATACAGCGGCTGTCTTTGTAAAATTTGCGAAGAAGCCGACGAAAGAACAGCTGATTGAGAAGCTTGTGAACTTCAAAGGACTCCCGCAGGAATTAGAACTTCCAAGCGCGCCGAAACAGTTTATTCAATATTTAGAAGAAGACAACCGTCCTCAGGTTACGCTGGATGTTGATTTTGAACATGGCATGGGTGTTTCCGTAGGGCGTCTGCGTGAAGATACCGTATACGATTTCAAATTTGTAGGACTTTCACATAATACGGTGAGAGGAGCAGCAGGCGGCGCAATCCTCTGTGCTGAGACATTGACTGCAAAAGGATATATTCAGGCAAAATAAAGAAGGCTTGAGACAGAAAGGAACAGTATGGGAATTTTTGAAAAGAATTTTGGGATGACATCCAAGGGAGAGGCAACGTTATATACGATTATAAATAAACAGGACATGAGCATTTCTGTGACAGATTTTGGCGCAACGCTTGTTCAGGTGCTTGTCCCGAAACAAAATGGAGAAAAAGTGGACGTTGTATTGGGATATGATGACGCAAAAGGCTACGAAGAAGGAACCGTATTTTTTGGCGCTTCCGTAGGAAGATGCGCCAATCGAATTGGAACGGCTTCTTTCACTTTGAATGGAAAGACATATGAGCTTACGAAAAATGATAATGGCAACAACCTGCACAGTGGACTGGACTTCTATAACAAGCGTATCTGGCAGGTCGCAGAAGCGGCTGAAAACCATGTGACATTTGTACTTCATAGCCCGGACGGAGACCAGGGCTATCCGGGAACTTTAGACATGAAAGTCACTTATGAATTGACAGATGAAAACGAAGTGAAGATTACATACGATGCCGTACCGGATGCGGATACGATTATCAACATGACAAATCATAGCTATTTCAATCTGGACGGTCATGATTCCGGTTCTATTTTAGAGCAGGAGGTGCAGATTGATGCGGATGCTTTCACGAGAGCGGATGCAGAGTCGATTCCGACGGGAGAACTGGTGGATGTGACAGGAACTCCGATGGATTTCCGTCAGAAGAAAGCGATAGGAAGAGACATTGAATCACCATATGAAGCCTTGATATTCGGCAGGGGCTATGACCACAACTGGGTATTGAACCAAAAACCGGGATTTAAAAAAGTTGCGGAGATGTGTGGAAAGAAAAGTGGAATTACGATGCATGTATTTACGGACCTTCCGGGAATGCAGCTTTATACAGCGAACTTTGTGGAACATGAGAAGGGAAAGAACGGTGCAGTGTATCAGATGCGCCATGCGGCATGTTTTGAGACGCAGTACTTCCCGGATGCCATTCACAAAGAGCAGTTTGCAAGTCCGGTTTGCCGAAAGGGCGAGCCGTATCATACATGTACCATGTATCAATTTGTTGTAGAGTAGGAGCGTATGGGAAAATCAGTATATATCGCGGAAAAACCGAGTGTAGCTCAGGAATTCGCAAAAGCATTAAAATTAAATACACAGAGAAAAGACGGATATCTTGAGTCAGGCGATGCGATTGTGACATGGTGTGTGGGACACCTTGTCACGATGAGTTATCCGGAGGTCTACGATGCAATGTATAAAAGGTGGAGTTTGGATACCCTGCCTTTTTTACCGAAGGAATTTAAGTATGAAGTCATTCCGGCTGTGAAAAAGCAGTTTCAAATCGTGCAGAAGATTCTCACAAGAGACGATGTGGATTGTATCTATGTATGTACCGACTCCGGACGGGAAGGGGAATATATCTATCGACTCGTGGAACAGATGTCCGGGGCAAAGGTAAAGAAAAAAATCCGAAAAAGAGTCTGGATTGATTCCCAGACGGAGGAAGAGATTCTGCGGGGAATCAAGGAGGCGAAGGACTTGTCGGAATACGATAATCTTTCCGCGTCGGCTTATCTGCGGGCAAAGGAAGATTATTTGATGGGAATTAATTTTTCCAGACTATTGAGCCTAAAATATGGGAATAGTATTTCCAGTTACCGGCATACAAATTATACGGTCATCTCCGTCGGACGGGTGATGACCTGCGTACTAGGGATGGTTGTGAGAAGAGAGCGGGAGATTCGGGAATTCGTGAAGACCCCATTCTATCGCGTACTCAGTAAGATACAGATTGGTGAGCAGATGTTCGAGGGTGAATGGAGGGCGGTAAAAGGTTCCCGTTATTTTGAATCTTTTGATTTATATAAAGAAAATGGATTCAAAGAAAGAGAAAAGGCGGAGGAATTGATTGCCTTCTTAAGCAATCCGATACCAATGAACTGTCAGGTGCTTTCCATCGAGAAGAAGAAAGAAAAGAAGAACCCGCCGCTTTTATTTAATCTGGCAGAACTTCAAAACGAGTGTTCCAAACGGTTTAAAATCAGCCCGGATGAGACGCTTCGCATCGTACAGGAATTGTACGAGAAAAAACTGGTGACTTATCCAAGAACGGATGCCAGAGTTCTTTCTACCGCAGTAGCAAAAGAGATTTATAAGAACCTGAACGGATTGTCGAAGTATGCGATGGCGGCTCCGTTTCTGCAGGATATTTTGCAGTTCGGGACACACAAAGGCCTGGCAAAGACGAGATATGTAAATGACAAACAGATTACGGACCATTACGCAATCATTCCGACCGGACAGGGGATTCAGGCATTGGCTTCGGTTTCGCATACGGCAAAGAATGTTTATGATACGATTGTGAAACGGTTTCTAAGCATTTTCTATCCGCCTGCGGTCTATCAGAAAATCAGTGTGGTGACCAAGCAGAAAGAAGAACAGTTTTTTTCTAATTTTAAAGTGCTTGCGGAGGAAGGATACCTGAAGGTGACAGGTGTCTATACACCGAAGAAAGACGGAGAAAACAGTGGAGACGAGACCGGGGAGACGACGCCGGAGAAGGAATTGTTTGAGGCGCTGCAGAAAATCAAAAAAGGGGACGTTCTCCCGGTAGATTCTTTGTATATCAAGGAGGGAGAGACTTCTCCGCCGAAGCGGTACAATTCCGGTTCTATGATTCTTGCGATGGAGAATGCAGGACAGCTCATCGAGGATGAAGAACTCCGGGCGCAGATTAAGGGAAGCGGAATCGGTACCAGCGCGACAAGAGCTGAGATTTTGAAAAAGCTGGTGCATATTAAGTATCTGGATTTGAATAAGAAGACCCAGGTGATTACTCCGACGCTTCTTGGAGAAATGATTTTCGAGGTGGTAGACCATTCCATCAAGTCTCTCTTGAATCCGGAGCTTACGGCAAGTTGGGAGAAGGGATTAAATTATGTTGCCGAAGGTGAGATTACATCTGACGAATATATGAAAAAGCTGGAAACATTTATTCAATCCCGGACATATGGCGTCCTGGGATTGAATAACCAGTATCAATTGCGCGGGTGCTATGACCGGGCGGCGCAGTTCTATAAGAAAGGGAGCAGAAAATGAAAGAATTGACAATCGAGGAACTTTATACATTGGAAGAAACTATTGCGAGAGGTATTTTTGAAGGGGCAACCTATCCATGGGAAGTCCTTCCGAAAATCGGAAGCTTTATTCTGGAACTGGGAGAGACGCTTGCGGAGGATGCGTATGAGAAACGTGGAGAAAATGTGTGGGTAGCAAAATCTGCACATGTGGCACCGACCGCATATATCAACGGTCCGGCAATTATCGGGAAGAATGCGGAAGTCAGACATTGTGCGTTTATCCGCGGGAATGCGATTGTAGGAGAAGGGACAGTAGTCGGCAATTCCACCGAGCTTAAGAATGTGATTCTCTTTAACAAAGTGCAGGTGCCGCATTACAATTATGTAGGAGATTCTATTCTGGGATATAAGGCGCATATGGGGGCAGGTTCGATTACATCGAATGTGAAGTCCGATAAGACGCTTGCAACAGTAAAAACGCCGGAAGGGGCAATAGAGACCGGATTGAAGAAATTCGGCGCCATGCTGGGAGATGAAGTGGAGGTCGGATGCGGTAGTGTCCTGAATCCGGGAACGGTAGTCGGAAAGAGGACGAATATCTATCCCCTCTCTATGGTACGGGGATTCATTCCGGCAGACAGCATTTATAAAAAGCAGGGCGAAGTTGCGGAAAAACGATAGAAACTTCAGGCAAGGAGGAAAGAAGCATGCAGGAAAACTATGTTACGTTTGAAATCGGGAAGACAAAGCACATTGCATTGGTTGCCCACGACAGGAAGAAAAAAGAACTGGTAGAATGGTGTGATAAGAATCAGGAGATACTGAAAAGTCATTTTTTGTGCGGAACCGGAACGACCGCCAGACTGATTGCGGAGAAAACCGGACTTCCGGTAAAGGCTTACAATAGCGGACCGTTAGGAGGAGACCAGCAGATAGGAGCGAAAATCGTAGAAGGGCAGATTGACTTTATGATTTTTCTGTGGGACCCGCTTGAGGCTCAGCCGCACGACCCGGATGTGAAGGCGTTGCTTCGTATTGCGGTGGTGTATGATATTCCGATTGCAAACAACCTGGCAACGGCAGACTTCATGCTAAAGTCCCAGTATATGAATGAGCCTTATTCCAGAAAAGTTGAAAATTTCAATAAGACAGTGGAAGAACGCGTGAAATCCATGAAAGATTAGGAAAGAGTGTTGTAAAGAATCAGAGATGAAGATTTACAACACTCTTTTATGGAATGGAATCCTATTCTATAAAATTGGACTATTTGTCCAATGACAGTCCGAAAATTTTGTTGTACGATAAGGAAAAGAACAGATACCAAATTAGGTGTTGACAACGTTGGGAAACTATAATACTATATTACTTAGTGAAACGAACATAAGTTCGCGATAAAGGAGAATGATTATGGCAACAGAGGATAAATTAAAAGCGCTGGATGCAGCGATATCGAAATTGGAGAAAGACTTTGGAAAAGGAACAGTGATGAAGCTCGGAGATGCGGGGGCGAATGTGACGGTTGAGACAGTTCCGACAGGCTCATTGAGCCTGGACCTTGCTCTCGGATTAGGCGGAGTTCCGAAGGGACGAGTGATTGAGATTTACGGACCGGAATCCAGTGGTAAGACAACCGTAACACTGCATATGATTGCAGAGGTGCAGAAGAGAGGCGGAATTGCCGGATTTATTGACGCTGAGCACGCGTTGGACCCGGTGTATGCGAAGAATATTGGGGTAGATATTGATGAGCTTTATATTTCGCAGCCGGATAGTGGAGACCAGGCATTGGAGATTGCGGAGACTATGGTGCGCTCCGGAGCGATGGATATTATTGTCATCGACTCGGTAGCTGCCCTTGTGCCGAGACAGGAGATTGAGGGAGACATGGGAGACAGCCATGTGGGACTTCAGGCGAGACTGATGTCCCAGGCGCTTCGTAAGCTGACGCCGGTTATCAGTAAGTCCAATTGTGTCGTGGTATTTATAAACCAGCTTCGCGAGAAGGTGGGAGTCATGTTTGGAAATCCGGAGACAACAACAGGCGGTCGTGCGCTGAAGTTCTACGCATCTGTGCGTATGGACGTCAGAAGAACCGAGACATTGAAGCAGGCCGGAGAGATGGTTGGGAACCGTACGCGCGTGAAGATTGTAAAGAATAAGATTGCGCCGCCATTTAAGGAGGCAGAATTTGATATTATGTTTGGAAAGGGAATTTCCAAAGAAGGAGACGTGCTCGACCTTGCCACAAGCATTGAGCTTGTCAACAAGAGCGGCGCCTGGTATGCCTATAACGGAGAGAAGATAGGGCAGGGGCGTGAAAATGCGAAGAATTATCTGACGGAGCATCCGGAAGTCATGGAGGAACTGGAAGCGAAAGTGAGAGCGCACTACGGTCTTGGAGTTGAGAAAGAGAACGAGAACGGAGAAGAATAATCGATGATTGTCACGAAGATTGAGCCTGTGACAAAGACAAAATTCAAAGTGTATGTAGAAGAGCAATTCGCGTTTGTATTGTACAAAGGCGAATTGTCTCGTTATCGAATTGTTGAGGAGCAGGAGATTACAGAGGAGACGTTTCGGAAGATAAAAGAAGAAGTGATTCTAAAGAGGGCAAAATTGCGCGCGCTTCATCTTCTAAACGATATGGACAGAACAGAAACACAGCTTCGTACAAAGTTAAAGCAGGGGCTTTACACAGAAGATATCGTTGAGCAGACAATCGCATATGTGAAATCTTTTGGCTATATCGGAGACGCTTCCTACGCAAGAAGATATATTACAAGCCGTCAAAAGAGTAAGAGCAGGAAAGAAATCTATGCAGAACTTTGCCGGAAAGGAATTGCAAAAGAGGAGATAGACGCCGCGATGGAGGAGTGCTACGAGGAGCAGGATGAATCGGAAGCCGTTTCCGCTCTCCTGCGCAAGAAGCGGTTTGACCCGGAAAACGCAACGGATAAGGACAGACAGAAGATGTATGGATATCTTGCGAGGAAGGGATTTTCCTACGAACAGATTCGTCAGGTGATACAAGTTTCTGACCAGAATGCTTGACAGATATGTAAAAACAGTATAAAATTTAAGTGTTGTATTTGTACAATGAAAATTAAATAAGGAGGTGCTCCTGTGCCAGATTTTATTAGTATAATCGTTGCTGTAGTTATTACATTAATTGTAACGGCTGTGATTACTCACTTTGTAACGGTTTCCAATCTGAGGAAGAATGCAGATTCTAAGATTGGTAATGCAGAAAGCAGAGCAAGAGAGATTATAGATGATGCATTAAAAACAGCGGAGACAACGAAAAAAGAGGCTCTTTTAGAAGTAAAAGAGGAATCTATCAGGACTAAGAATGAGCTGGAAAAAGAGACGAAAGAGCGCCGCTCAGAATTGCAGCGCTACGAGAAACGAGTTCTTGCGAAGGAAGAGTCACTTGATAAGAAGGCCAATGCGATTGAACAGCGTGAGGCAAGCTTCATTGCGAAGGAAGAATATCTGAAGCAAAAAGAAGTAAAAGTAGAAGAGCTGAATAAACAAAGAGTACAGGAACTTGAAAGAATCTCAGGACTGACCTCCGAACAAGCAAAAGAATATCTGTTGAAAACTGTTGAAGATGATGTGAAGCATGATACTGCAAAGATGATTAAAGAGTTGGAGAATCAGGCAAAAGAAGAGGCTGCTAAGAAGGCAAAAGAATATGTTGTCACAGCCATTCAGAAATGTGCCGCCGACCATGTTGCAGAGACTACGATTTCGGTCGTACAGCTTCCAAGCGACGAGATGAAAGGAAGAATCATCGGTAGAGAAGGTCGTAACATCCGTACATTGGAGACAATGACAGGAGTAGAACTTATCATTGATGATACTCCGGAAGCGGTTGTACTTTCCGGATTCGACCCGATTCGTAGAGAAGTCGCAAGAATTGCTCTTGAGAAGCTGATTCTTGATGGTCGTATTCATCCGGCAAGAATCGAAGAAATGGTTGAGAAGGCTCAGAAAGAAGTTGAGACTATGATTAGGGAGGAAGGAGAGAATGCTGCACTTGAAGTAGGTGTGCATGGTATTCATCCGGAGCTGATTCGCCTCCTCGGACGTATGAAATTCCGTACAAGTTATGGTCAGAACGCGTTGAAACATTCGATAGAAGTTGCTCAGTTAGCCGGACTTTTGGCTGGCGAGATTGGCTTAGATATCAGAATGGCAAAAAGAGCCGGACTTTTACATGACATTGGAAAATCAATTGACCACGATGTAGAAGGTTCTCACATTCAGATTGGTGTTGACTTATGTAGAAAATACAAGGAATCACCGACGGTTATCAATGCGGTTGAATCTCATCATGGAGATGTAGAACCGGCAACTCTGATTGCATGTGTCGTACAGGCTGCAGACACAATTTCTGCTGCGAGACCGGGAGCAAGAAGAGAAACATTAGAAACATATACAAACAGATTGAAACAATTAGAAGACATTGCGAACCAGTTCAAAGGTGTCGATAAATCTTTTGCTATTCAGGCAGGTAGAGAGATTCGTATTATGGTAGTTCCAGAACAGGTATCTGATGAAGATATGGTACTTCTGGCAAGAGATATTTCAAAACAGATTGAATTTGAATTGGAATATCCGGGTCAGATTAAAGTAAATGTGATTCGTGAATCACGTGTTACGGATTATGCAAAATAATAAGAATTTATGAAAAAAAGAGGAAAGTATGAAAGTCGCGATGACTTCTTACTTTCCTCTTTGTATCTGTTTTACTCAGTCTGTCCGATTTTATAAGTAATTGTATAATATACGCCGATGATTGCGACAATCACCACTCCCGCTACAAAACTCCAGTTTTCTTCGTACAAGTCCATACCGGCTACATAGAACTGTCTGATATAGCAGAAAATGATTGCGCTTATGATTGTCATTGGAACGGATTTTTTAATCATGCCAATGATAAATGTTCCGATGCCGAATGTACAAAAGGTAATAATCGCTTTAAGCGCTGTCAGCATCCAATGAGAGAAAAGCGAACAGTTAAATTCTCCTGCTATCAGTCCCCAAAAGTTATCTGCAACTACAATAAATGCACCACAACAGATGTATCCGACAATCATAGAAGAGGTGACAAGCAATGTGATAAGAAGCAGCTTTGCAATCATCATCTTTCTTCGGTCTATCGGATAAGAAAACATAACTAAAATCGTCTTGTGGTTATATTCATTTATAATATAGACAGAGACAAGAACAGAAAATAGAGGGATATAATAAAAACAGAATATTAATCCCACTGTTGAAAAGGCTATTTCATAGCTGGATTTTATTGTTGAACTGTCATTTAGTCCAACAAATAGAAAGAACATACTAATAAAAATTCCAACAATAGAAAATAGTACATATTTTTTAAGCCCCACCTTTTTTAGCTCAAGTTTCATCAAACGTATCATAGATTTTTCACCGCCTTTGTTTCTGTGATTTGAAAGAAATAATCTTCTAAGGAATTTTTTCTGCGCCCAATACTGTTAATACCGATATTGTTTTGAACAAATGTAGCAGAGATTTCTTTTATTTCTTTTTTTAAATCGTAAATTTCAATGCGGTTTTCTGAAATGATTTTGAAACTCTGTATTCCCAAGTCATGTTCGAGAATATAACTGGCAAGTTCTATATTATCGACATCGACCTCCACATAATCCATTTGAAATTTATGAATATCAGACATAGAAATTTCCTGGATGAGAGTTCCGTTTTGAATAATTCCAATGGTATCTGCAATCTGTTCTACTTCAGATAGAATATAACTGGAAATGAAAATGGTTGTTCCATAATCTGTATTGAGTTTTCGAAATAATTCTCTCATTTCCCGTATTCCTTCCGGGTCGAGAGCATTGATTGGTTCATCGAGTATTAATAATTCCGGTTTAGTTAAGATGGCTCTGGCGATTGCAAGACGCTGTTTCATGCCCAAAGAAAATTGAGATATTTTTTTGTCGGCATCTTTTGATAGTCCTACACAGTCCAATGCCGTTTCGATATGATTTTTGTTATAATATCCCATATATTCACAATGTAAATCAAGATTTTCTCTTGCGGTTAATTTTTCGTAAAAGTATGGACTTTCAATGATTGAGCCAATTCTTTTCAGCATTTCAAAATCATTTTCGATGACTTTATTGCCAAATAGAATGATTTCACCGGAATTGGCCGGAACTAAATGGAGCAGCATTTTCATCAAAGTACTTTTCCCAGCTCCATTTGGACCGACAAAGCCATAGATTTCTCCTTTTTTAACATGAATCGTGATATCATTGACCACTATTTTATCTTTATAGACCTTTCTTAGACGATGAGTTTCTATTGCATAATTCATTCTGTGACCTCCTTGCTAAAAACAGTATACAAAAGAAAGTTATCTTTTTTCTCTTATAATTCTAACTTTTTTCTAACTTTATAATTTAACTATAAAAACTGTTTTTTCCTGAGGTATGCTGACTACAGAAATATGTCCTCCCATAGAATTTGCCAGTTCTTGCGAAATGGTTAACCCTAGTCCGTTTCCTTTCGCTCTGTTTGTCGTATATGACCTTGTAAAAATATGTGATTTATCCTTTTCGGAGATACCGATTCCATGGTCTTCAATTTCAATGAAAATATGAGTATCTTTTTCATAAAGAGAAATTTTTAAGAATTTTCCGGAATTTCCGTATTTAATTACATTATCAATCAGATTTTTCAGAATACGTTTGACTGCTTCTTCATCCACATTCGCATAGAATGGTTTATCTTCAATATGAACCTCCACATGGAAATTTTCCTTTTCCAATATACTATAGAACTCTAAAATAATTTCATGACAAACTTGTGTTAAGTTTACTTTTTGGATATGAAAAACCATGTCTTTGGATTGAAATTTTGCCATCTCGAATAAGTTATTTACAGAATGAACTAATTCTTGTGAATTGTTTTGCATTTTTTCGATAGTTGTGCGTATACCAGCAGGTAAGTCCTCTTTTTTACTTTGAAGATAAAGCATTTCAATATATCCTTTTAAGACAGTGATAGGTGTTCTGAAATCATGGGAAATATTGGTAAATATCTGTAGAATTGTTTTTTGACTTCTATTGCAATCAATCTGTCTGTTATAAAATTTTTCTAAAATCCGGTTGATATTCTCTGCGGTTTCTTTTACAGATTCTATGTCTGTCGGTACAAGAATGAAATTATTGTCAGTATCATTGATGATATCAAGAAGTCTTGCGTTGATGTATTTATAATCATTTTCCATCTTTTTGTTTTTTGTATGTTCCTTAAAGCAGAGAATGAATAATATCATTGAAATTACAGCAAATAGTGACGTCATCATTCTTCCTCCATTTTATAGCCAATTCCCCAAAGTGTTTTGATATATGTATTTTTTCCCTTCCCATCAGACAACTTATTTCTTAATCGGTTAATATGTGTGTTTAGTACGTTTTCGTTTCCGTAATATGCTTCTTTCCAAATCGTATTGTAAAGTTGTTCTTTTGAAAAAGCTCGACCTTGATTAGCTGCAAGAAGTCTGATGATTTCAAATTCTGTATGTGTCAAATTCAAATCAGTATCATTTTGAAAAACTGTGTGTTGAGATACATTGATAGTCAAATCTTTGTATTGAATTATTTTATCGTGAAAACTATCAGAACTGCTATATATTGTTGCACGACGTATGTGTGCTTTCACTCTTGCCAATAATTCAACGAGAGAAAAAGGCTTGGTAATATAGTCGTCAGCGCCTAAATTTAGCCCCATCAATTTATCTGTATCATTATCTTTTGCGGTAATGATAATAACGGGTGTTACGCTTACGCTTCTTATATACTTCAAGGTTTCAAACCCATTTAACTTCGGCAACATCAAATCTAATAGTATAAGGTGAAAGGTGTGTTTCTTGAAAATGTCAATCGCCATTTCACCGTCAATAGCAGTTGTGACATTATAATTTTCGCTAGTCAAAAAATCGCAGACCATTTCACAAATTTTTTTATCGTCTTCAATTAACAGGATATTCATGGTGTTTCAACTCCTTTGTAACAATATACTTCAAACTATAAATGAGCAAGTTCGTGATTTTGCATAAAAGAAAGACACTTCGATTCCAG
>OFMK01001682.1_pt1 | contig 14781 bp, 11 predicted proteins | sample 1541781 | NCBI WGS metagenome assembly OFMK01 (sample SAMN04209250, study PRJEB22552) | human gut metagenome | biome: gut; material: feces | host: Homo sapiens | place: USA: Oklahoma
AAAGCAAAAAGAGGGATGTGAAAAAACTCAATCGAGTTTTTTCACATCCCCTTTTTCATCACTTATTCTTCTAATGATTCTACAAGTTCTATCATGGCGTCCATTGCTCGTTCTTCATTGACGCCGTCACATGTGATTGTAATCTCATCTCCTTGTTTGATGCAGGCCGCCAAAACGCTCAATACGCTTTTTGCATTTCCTGTTGTCTGCGCCACCTGAAATCTGATGCTGCATTCTTCAAATTCCGCAGCGCATTTACAGAATTTACCTGCCGGTCTCAAATGGAGCCCTGTCGGATTTGTGATTTTTACTGTTCTGCTTATCATAGACTCCTCCTATTTTTATTCTTCCAATGTAATCTGTACTTTCGGACTTCCTACCAGGCTGCATCCTTCCGGAAGCTTTGCTTCCAGCGGAACTGTATAGGTTCCCGCCTTTGTATATGTTTCCATATTCACATAAACGGCCGGTGGCTGCGTCAGACTCTCCAACGCTTCGTCCGAACCTGTGACATGAATCTCGATATTTTCCAAAGCCGCAAAGGTCGGCTTCAATCCTGCCGCAATTTTCTCGAGGACGATATTGTTGCTCGGTATCGTGAATACCTTCGTTCCGTATTTTTCTACCGGAACTTTCACGATAATCGTATTTGCCGTAGCATCTTCCAATATAATTCCTTCCGGAAGATATTGTTCCAATTCCACGTTCACTTCCTGTGTCGCGGAAATATCCTCCAGCTTCAAAGCCTCCGCCGGAATGACAATCTCATCCAGTTCTTTTAAGTCTTCGCTTTCTCCTGCCACTTTTACAAACTGTGGTACGCAAGTCACTTCCCCGATGGAATATCCTGCTGCCGCGCTGATATCATCTTCTTCCACCTTGATTGGAATATCCTTCGTTTTCAAAATCTCAACCTGAACCTTCAGGCCTTCCTCACCAAGGTTATTTTCAAACAGCGCCGGGTCCACTTCTTCGTCGTCGGCATCCAGAAGTTTCAACTCTGCAAGCACAGACTGGCTCTTTGACAATCCGGATACGCTTGCGACTGCTACTACTTTCTTCACACGGTTAATCTGAGACTCCGCTCCGCCTAACCGGATACTCTTCGGGTCGGCAACCAGTTTCCCAAGTGTATTGCCGTCTCGCGGTGTTCCTGTTGTCTTCACACTAATCGTAAAATCTTTCTGTGCGCTCGGCTCGATTTCAATCTGAATATTTCTCGGATTCGTATAGGCTTCCACATAGTTTCCTTCGAATCCATCAATCTTCACTTCTGTCGGAAGCGTTGCATCGCTCAAGGAATTACTTACACGATTCCGGATATCTGCGGTTACGGTAATATCCGTCGAACGGATATCTGAAAGCACCTTTCTTCTGGCGCGGACAGTAACGGATACGGTTTCATTTCCATCTAAAATGCTGTATGTACTTGCCTTCGCCGTAAATATCTCTTCATGTAACACCTGAACCGGAACATTTCGGAATGTCTCCTCGTCAATCGGGTCATCTACATTCACAACAAGCATCCAGAGTACGATTGCAAAAAGAAGAGACATTATCTTGAGACCGAGATTATTTGTGAATCTGTCTTTCATCTTTTGCCCTTCCTTTCCATAACCTTTTCAAACGACTGCTCTTCTGTTCCATATCTTTTGTACGAAGTTCATTCAGCTTATCTGTAAGCTGTCTCTCATTGAGATGTCTTACAATTCTTCCGCCCCGCGCATAAGATACCGCTCCTGTTTCTTCTGAAACCACGATAATCAAAGCATCGCTCACTTCGCTCATCCCAACTGCCGCACGATGTCTCGTTCCAAGGTCCTTGCTGAGCGCCCGGTTATCTGACAACGGCAGATAACATGTGGCTGCTGCGATTCGATTCCCTCGGATAATAATCGCTCCATCGTGAAGCGGCGTATTGTGTTCGAAAATATTAATCAGAAGCTGACTGGATACAAGGCTGTCCAGCTGAATTCCGGTTCTCTCGTATTCTGTGAGCTGAATCACATCTTCGACGACAATCAAGGCTCCCGTCTTTACCTTCGCCATCTCAAATGCTGCCGTCACAATTCCGTCAATCGTCTCCTGGCTAAAACGCTCCTTTTCCTTCGATTTGTCAAAGCCGACGACCGACTTCAGATAATCCTTCTCACCAAGCTTCTCCAAAGCTCTTCGAAGCTCCGGTTGGAAGACGACGATTGCCGCGATAGCAAGTACGCTGATTGAATTTCGCACAAGCCACAAAATGGTATTCATCCGGAAAATAGCTGCAACGGAAATGAATACAATCAACACGATGATTCCTCGCAGTAACATCCATGCCTTTGTATTTTTTATCCAAAGCGCAATCTCATATACAATAACCGCAATAATAATGATTTCAACAATATCTGTTATCTTCACATCCGGCACGCTTGCAAAATACTGATTGACCATCGTCATTGCCCATTCTTTCATTCCGTCACCTCCTTGTATATTCTTCTATCTTTTGCCAACTATTTCATCAGTTCTTCTTCTATCAGCTTATCAATATCCATATCTCCTGTAAGCTGTGTTCTTGTTTCGTTCAATTCCGGTTCTGCTTCCATCCGCAAGTCAGAAGGTTCAAAGTCTTCCATATGTTCTACCGTTTCACGCTTGTTAATTCTCTTTACCTTCTTCTCCTTTGCCGATACCGATAGCTTCGGAACCGCTTTTACATAGTAATAATATTCGTCATCTTCAAACTGTATATTCTCCGTTCTGGAATAATCTACAGAGAATACAAATAATTCCAGCGCGAGTCCAATCGCCGTCGCTAATACCGAGCCGATTATGAGCGTCAGATAATTGATTCCCGCATCGAACACCACATTGGCGACAACAGACACCGCGATATACGCTACCGCTCCGGAAACAGAGCCGACAACCCAGGCATAATCGATGGCCAGTCTGCGTACAAGATATACGACAAGGAGAGAGACAACCACTGCTGCTACTGCCGCCCACATCACTTTACTTGTCATAATCTGCTTCGCAAATCCAATCGCCACATTCACCATCGAGTCTTTTCCCGCGTTCTCCATGGTTCCCGCGTATTCTTTCGTAAATTTCACGAGGAAATACACAATCGTTCCAAAAGAAACCGGAACCGCATAAATCGGAGCCCCGATGAGCCCGAACACAATCGGAATCAAGACCGGTACTTTCAGCGCAAATGCAATCGGCGTCAGAATCAAAATCACCGCTTTCTTCGGTGTAAATCTAAAATAGAAAATAAACATCAGAAGAAGCGCCGCCCCGGCAATTCCTCCGATAATCGGAGACAGTGAGCACATATGTAAAATCATCAGTCCCGCCGCACAGATAACTGTGAGATTCAGCGGAAGGAACGTACATACCGCCGCAAGCCCTACTGCAATCACCGGATTTGCCAGTTTCTCCATGAATCCGATTTTACTTGCAATCAGCAAAAATGTAGTGAGCGCCAGCACAAAATGAATCGCCTTGTCGATATACATGGAATACTGTGCATACGCCATCTGCAACTTCTTTTTCCATTCAAGTAAACTGCTCATTTATTTTTTCTCCTTTTCATACATCTTCCCCAGACGGGTCAGGTTATTATAGAACTTTTTCACCCTCTTTTTCGCTTCCGTATATTGTTTCTTATAAAAATAATGTGCAATCGTTCCCGTTGCTATCGCCAGAACAAAATAACCTCCCACTATCGCTCCTGCAATCATAAGAAGTCCTGACAGACTCGCAACACTGAAAATCTGGTCAAGAAAAATAAGCAGAACCGCCCCGACTATCATCCCATATCCGATTGTAATCCAGATGATGGATTTCCATGTATTCAGGCTGACATAATCCTTCTGATAATATTCGTTGATTTTAAAATCTTCTTTTCCTTGTCCATTCTCATAGATTGCCATCCGGGTCATAAGTTTCACTCTTTTTTCATTTAACATTTCTTCACCTCGACACTTGTTTCCCTTCTTTGACATCATATTTTAGTATAACATCAATCAGAATCCTTGTCCAATACTTATAGTAAGGAAATATATTTTTTCACAGCCCGTTTTTCCCAGTATTTCCGCAATCGAATCTATCGTGCTTCCCGTCGTATAAATGTCGTCAATCAGCAGCACTCTTTTTCCTTTCAAGCGGCAATCCGTCACTCGAAACGCCCTCTTCAAATTCCTTTTCCTGCTCCTGGAACCAAGTTCCTTCTGCGGCGTCGTCTCCTTCATTCTTACCACACTCGTACAGTTGACCGGAATGTTCAGGATATTTCCCACTTCCTTCGCAATGAGTTCTGCCTGGTTGAATCCTCTCTTTCTCCGCTTTTTCTTATGAATCGGCACCGGTATTATCACATCGATTTCCCAAAATCGAATGAGTTTTTCAAATCTCCTTGCCATCTCTCTTCCGTATACTTCCCCGTACACCTGCCGGTTCTTATATTTGAACGCATAAATCGAATTGCTTATCGGCTCTTGATGCAGCCAAAGGCTTCTGCCCTGCTCATAATGAAACGTCTGCTTTCTGCAGTCATAACAAAATTCTGCTTCCCGGGATTCGATAGGTTTCCCACATTTTTTGCAGCGTGGCTCCCGGATATACTTTACTTTCTCCCGACACGCTTTGCAAATTCCCTCCCCGCATAGTTTCCCGCAAAAAATGCAGGTGGAAGGATAGAGTAATTCTAGTATTTTTCGTAATATCTTTCTCACTAATCGTCTGCTCTGCTATTCGACACATTTACATCAATTCCTGAATCCTCTCATTCAGACTGGTATACCGATTCTTCTCATTCGCATTTTGTATCATCTCATAAAACGTCGCGTCACTTCCAACCAACGTCACGCACTTTTTTGCTCTTGTAACCGCGGTATACAAAAGATTCCTGTGATAGAGCTGTCTCGGTCCCGGAAGAAGCGGAATCACGACTGCCGGATATTCGCTTCCCTGCGCTTTGTGAATCGTTATAGCGTATGCCAGTTCCAACTCGTCTAATAACTGAAATGGATAGGTTACTTTTCGTTTTTCATCATATTCCACTTCTACCGTCTCCTGGTACGAATTGATGTCTGTAATAATACCCATATCTCCGTTGAAAATCCCGACGCCTTTATCCACAACAAGACCATATTTTGTAGCAATTTCCCACTCCAACTGATAATTATTCTTAATCTGCATCACTTTATCCCCCTCGCGGAACAGTTTATCCCCATATTCCTTCTCCGCTTTTTTCTTATCCGGGGGATTTAAGTATGCCTGAAGAATCCGGTTCAACCGCTCTACCCCAAGAAGCCCTTTCCGCATTGGGGTCAGTACTTGAATATCGTACATATCTGCCCCTACATATTTCGGAAGTTTCTTCTGAATCAAAGCAATCACCACCGCAATAATCGTATTGGCATCCTGCCTTTTCAAAAAGAAAAAGTCTTTGCTCTTATTATCTAAGATAACCGGTTCTCCGCGGTTAATCTTATGCGCATTCATGACGATATCGCTTTCTGTCGCCTGCCGGAACACCTTCGTCAGACGTACCGTCGGGAAACGCTCCGATTCCAGCATATCCTTCAGAACACTCCCCGGACCGACCGATGGAAGCTGATTCCCATCTCCCACGAAAATAATTCGCGTTCCAGGCACAATCGCCCGAAGAAGCGCATACATCAGCGGCAGGTCTACCATAGAAACTTCATCGATAATAATGACGTCCGACTCCAACGGATTCTCCTCATCTCTTCCAAAGCCGCTTCTGCCTTCATTCTCTTCCGGATTCCCATTCACCTCTAACAGACGGTGTATCGTCTGCGCCTCATATCCGGTCGCCTCCGTCATTCGTTTCGCCGCACGCCCCGTCGGAGCCGCTAAAGAAATGGAAAGCCCCTGACTTCCAAAATATTGAATCATCGCATTGATAGTTGTCGTCTTTCCGGTTCCCGGTCCTCCTGTCAGGATGAGAATCCCATGTCTGACCGCCTCGATTACCGCCTCTCTCTGCATCTCGTCCAACGCCAAATCCGTATCCTGCTCAATCAAGCGCAATCGTTTGCTCACATACGCTTCATCTATTTCCGCATGAACGTTCAAATCATAGAGCATTTTTGCAGTATTCAGTTCCATGTAGTAGTAATTAGAAGGATACACACGAACGCCATCTTCCCCTTCTTTTAACACAATCTTCTTTTCTATCGACAAATCCATCAGATACTTCTGAATATCCTGAATATTTACTTCAAGCAGCATCCCTGTTCTCTTGAGCAGGATATCCTCCGGCAGATAAATGTGTCCTTCTGCGACTCCTTGCAGCAATGTGTAAAAAATTCCGCTACGGATGCGATAATCCGAATCCGTATGAATCCCGATACGCATCGCAATCTCATCCGCCGTTTTGAAACCTACTCCTTGCACATCATCTGCAAGCTGATATGGATTTTCTTCCAAGATGTGGTAAATCCTTTGCTTGTATTGTTTATAAATTTTTGCGGCAAGCGTCGTGGAAATTCCATATTTCTGCAAATAAATCATTGCCTTTCTCATATCTTTCTTCGACTCAACCTGTTCCGCAATCTCTCTTGCCTTCCGTTCACTGATACCTTTGATTTCCACCAGTCTCTCCGGCTCTTCTTCTATAATACGAAACGTATCTTCCTTGAACCTTCGTACAATCCTGCCTGCAAGAGCCGCTCCAAGCCCTTTGATGGCTCCCGAACCAAGATAGCGCTCGATAGACATCAAATCCTCCGGGTCTTTCACTTCACAGGAAGCAACGGATAGCTGAAGCCCATAGGAACTATGCATCACATACTCCCCCTGCAATTCTAACAGTTCGCCCTCCGCAATATAGTGGAAATTCCCCACGCAGGTAATCTCCCCATTCTCATTATTCAACTGAAATACGGTATAGCCATTGTCCTCATTCCGAAACACAATATGGTCTACATATCCCGTCACTTTTTCCATGTTCTGTCCTCCATCTCTCCCAAAAAGCACAATGCTTTCCCGGGAAAATCGAAAACAGGCAGGGAACTTCTCCCCGCCTCATCTCATCTTATATTAATTTTCTCTTCTTCCACTCATAAATTCTACAAACTGTCCGGTTCCGATTGCCACGACTTTCATCGGTTCTTCCGCCGTCATCGTATTGATACCGGTTCTCTCCTCAATCAATTCTTCCAAGCCGCGAAGCATCGCTCCTCCGCCCGTAAGAACAATTCCCCGGTCCAGAATATCTGCTGATAGTTCAGGCGGCGTCCGCTCCAAAACTCCAATGACCGCTTCCACAATCTGGCTTGTTGTCTCGCGAAGCGCCTCTTCCGTCTCCGAAGCCGTCACCGTCACCGTCTTAGGAAGACCGGTGACGAGGTTACGCCCCCGTACTTCCATCGTCTCCTCTTCTACAAGCGGATACGTTGTTCCAATTTTAATTTTAATATCTTCTGCCGTACGTTCTCCAATGAGGAGGTTATGTTTCTTCCGCATATAACGGACGATTGCCTCGTCGAAATCGTCTCCTGCAATCTTGATGGATGTATTCACGACTGTTCCGCCGAGGGAAATCACTGCAATATCAGAAGTTCCTCCCCCTACGTCTACAATCATATTCCCACATGGTTTTGCAATGTCGATTCCGGCTCCAATCGCCGCCGCAACCGGTTCTTCAATCAGATGTACGTCCCTTGCACCGGCAGCATACGTCGCCTCTTCTACCGCTTTTCTCTCCACTTCCGTCACCCCGCTCGGTACACAGATGCTGATTCGCGGCTTCTTAAACATACGCTTGCCCATCGCCTTCTGTACAAAATATTTAATCATCTTCTCAGTTACAGTGTAATCAGAAATCACACCCTGTCTCAATGGTCTGACTGCCACAATGTTCCCGGGTGTCCTTCCGAGCATCAGTCTTGCTTCCTCTCCGATTGCTTTAATCGCATTTGTATCCCGGTCAAACGCCACAACAGACGGCTCTTTTAAAATAACGCCTTTGCCTTTCACATAGACAAGAACACTGGCTGTCCCCAAATCAATCCCAATATCTACTGTCATTTATCACGTTACCCCTTTCCAATATTATCTATCTGTAATCATTCGTACTCCCTGCGTCTTCTCCCCAACGTGCAGTTTTTATTATAATCAAATTTGAAATAAATGGAAAGTGTTTTTCTATTAAATTATTTTAAATTTTCTTAAGCATTGTGTCGATATATTTACCGGTGTATGACTTCGGATTGGCCGCCACTTCCTCCGGAGTTCCCTGTGCAACGACTGTTCCGCCCCGGTCTCCACCTTCCGGTCCGATATCGATAATATAATCCGCAGTCTTAATGACATCCAGGTTATGTTCAATCACAACGACTGTATTTCCATCGGAGGCCAGCCTCTGTAGAATCTCTGTCAGCTTGTGCACATCTGCAAAATGGAGTCCGGTTGTCGGTTCGTCCAGAATATAGACCGTCTTGCCCGTACTTCTTTTACTCAATTCTGTCGCAAGCTTGATTCTCTGCGCTTCTCCTCCCGATAGCGTGGTGGATGGCTGTCCCAATCGGATATAGGAAAGTCCCACATCATATAACGTCTCCATCTTTCTTCGGATAGACGGAACGTTTTCAAAGAAATGCATTGCCTCTTCTACGGTCATATTCAGCACATCATAAATACTCTTTCCCTTGTATTTTACCTCCAGCGTCTCACGATTATATCGTTTTCCTTCACACACTTCACAAGGTACATAGACGTCCGGCAGGAAATGCATCTCTATCTTCAAAATCCCGTCTCCACTGCAGGCTTCACACCGTCCGCCTTTCACATTGAAGCTGAATCTTCCTTTCTTGTAGCCGCGCGCCTTCGCGTCCGGCGTCGCAGCAAAAAGGTCGCGAATCAAATCAAACACCCCTGTATACGTTGCCGGATTCGAACGCGGTGTTCTTCCAATCGGCGACTGGTCTATGTCAATCACTTTATCCAACTGTTCGATTCCCTCGATGTTCTTATGCTTTCCGGGAATCGTCCTCGCATGGTTCAAGTCTCTCGCCAATCGCCTATACAAGATTTCATTAATTAAGGAACTCTTTCCGGAGCCGGATACTCCGGTAATACATGTCATCACACCGAGCGGAATTTCCACATCAATATTCTTCAGATTATTTTCGGCAGCTCCGAGAATCTTCAGCCACCCCGTCGGAGTTTTCCTCACTTCCGGAACCGGAATCTGAATTCTTCCACTCAAATATGCCCCAGTAATGGATTTCTTATTCTTCATAATCTCTTCTGCAGTTCCCACAGCAACAACTTCTCCACCATGTTCTCCCGCTTCCGGTCCGATATCCACAATATAGTCCGCTTCACGCATCGTGTCTTCATCATGCTCTACCACGATGAGAGTATTCCCCAGGTCGCGCAAATGTTTCAAAGTTTTCAACAGCTTGTCGTTATCTCGTTGATGGAGACCGATACTCGGCTCATCCAGGATATAGGCAACCCCCACAAGTCCTGAACCAATCTGGGTTGCGAGACGGATTCTCTGCGCTTCCCCTCCGGAAAGTGTTCCCGTCGCTCTCGCAAGCGTCAAATAATCCAATCCCACGTCCATCAAAAATCCGGTTCTCGCCTTAATCTCCTTCAGTATCTGACCGCCAATCATCTCCTGCGTCTTTGAAAGCTGAAGTCCTTCCAGAAATTCCTGCAATTTTTCAATGGAAAGATTCGTCACTTCCGCAATATTCTTATCGCCAACCGTTACCGCAAGCGCGCTCTTCTTCAATCTCTGACCTCCACACTCGTGACAAGGCGTGATTCTCATAAACGTCTCATATTCCGCTTTCATCGTCTCCGAAGAAGTCTCCCGATAACGCCGCTCTACATTTTTAATCAATCCTTCAAATGCAACATCGTAGAATCCTTCTCCACGCTGCCCGACATAATGAACTTTTACTTCCTTTCCACCGGTTCCATGAATCAGAATCTCCCGAATCTCCTTCGGATACTCCGCAAAAGGCGTATCCAGAGAAAAGTGGTACTCCTCACTCAAAGCTTCGAGAATGGCTCTCGTAAAGCTTCCCTTTTCTGTACAAGACTGCCATCCCATCACAGTAATTGCGCCTTGATTAATGCTCAGGCTCTGGTCCGGAATCATCAAATCAATATCAAATTCCATCTTATAACCTAGTCCGTAACACTCCGGACATGCGCCAAACGGATTGTTGAAAGAAAAGCTCCTCGGTTCAATCTCCTCGATACTGATTCCACAATCCGGACAGGAAAAACTCTGACTGAAATGAATTTCCTCTCCTCCAATCACATCGACGGTCAGCAGTCCTTCTGCTAAACTTAACGCGTTCTCCACCGAGTCTGTCAGACGCTTCTCTATTCCCGGCTTCACCACGAGCCTGTCTACAATAATTTCAATGTTATGCTTAATATTCTTGTCCAGCCCAATCTCTTCCGAAAGTTCGTACATGTTGCCGTCTACGCGCACCCGGACATAACCGCTCTTCTTCGCACGCTCAAAAAGCTTCTCATGCCTTCCCTTCCGTCCGCGGACAACAGGCGCAAGAATCTGTATCTTCGAACCTTCCGGAAGCTCCATAATCTGGTCTACCATCTGGTCTACTGTCTGCTTCTTAATCTCTTTCCCGCACTTCGGACAATGCGGGATTCCCACCCTCGCGTACAAAAGGCGAAAATAATCATAAATCTCCGTCACCGTTCCCACCGTAGAACGGGGGTTGCGGTTCGTAGACTTCTGGTCGATGGAAATCGCCGGGGAAAGTCCTTCGATACTCTCCACATTCGGCTTCTCCATCTGTCCCAAAAACTGTCTTGCATAGGAAGACAACGATTCCATGTATCTTCTCTGCCCTTCCGCATAAATCGTATCGAATGCAAGAGAAGATTTTCCGGAACCGGAAAGCCCCGTCAAAACAACCAGTTCGTTCCTCGGAATATCCACATCAATATTTTTCAAGTTGTGCTCATTCGCACCTCGAATTTTAATATACTGTCTATTATCTTTTTTCTTCGCCATCTTATTCTCCCGATATTTAATCCTCAATCTCCTGAAGCTGCTTTTTCAATTCTATCAACTTATCACGCAGCTCTGCCGCCGCCTCGAAATTCAGTTCTGCCGCCGCCTTTTTCATCTGTTTTGTCACATCTTTCACCAACTTCTCCAACTCCTGTACACTCATAGATTCCGGCTCTTTTTCCATGCGCAGCTCTTCTGCCGCAACCTTTTTTGAAATAGAAATCAAGTCACGCACCGACTTCTTAATCGTCTGCGGCGTAATTCCATGCGCTTCATTATATTCCATCTGTACTTTACGTCTTCGCTCGGTTTCGTCAATCGCCTTCTTCATGGAGTCTGTCATCGTATCCGCATACATGATAACATGCCCCTCCGCATTACGCGCGGCACGCCCAATCGTCTGAATCAAAGAAGTCTCCGAACGTAAAAATCCTTCCTTATCCGCATCCAGAATTGCCACCAATGTAATCTCCGGAATATCCAATCCCTCTCGCAGCAAGTTAATTCCCACAAGTACGTCAAATACATCCAGTCGCATATCACGAATGATTTCCGTCCGCTCCAGCGTATCGATGTCCGAATGTAAATATCGAACGCGAATGCCAAGCTCCCGCATGTAATCCGTCAAATCTTCCGCCATACGTTTTGTCAACGTCGTAATAAGTACCTTGTTCTTCTTAGAAATCTCCTTGTTGACTTCTCCAATCAGGTCATCAATCTGTCCTTCCACCGGTCTCACTTCCACTTCCGGGTCAAGAAGTCCTGTCGGACGGATAATCTGGTCCACCCTCAACAGCTCATTTTTCTCCTCATATTCTCCCGGTGTCGCCGACACGAAAAGCATCTGATTCACTTTGCTCTCAAACTCTTCAAAATTCAACGGGCGGTTGTCCTTCGCAGACGGTAATCGGAAACCGTAATCTACAAGCGTTGATTTCCTCGACTGGTCGCCATGGTACATTCCCCCAATCTGCGGAATCGTCTTATGCGACTCATCAATCATAATCAAAAAATCATCCGGAAAATAATCAATCAACGTATGTGGTGGCTGCCCCGGCTCCAGTCCTGTCAAATGTCTGGAATAGTTCTCAATTCCGGAACAGAACCCTGTCTCCCGCATCATCTCGATATCAAAATTCGTTCTCTCGGAAATCCTCTGTGCCTCCAAAAGCTTGTCCTCGCTTTTGAAATACAGAATCCTCTCTTCCAGTTCTTCCTCAATCGCCTTCGTTGCCCGCTCCATCGATTCCTTCGATACGACATAATGAGACGCCGGAAAAATCGCCACATGACCAATCACATTCAGAATCTCTCCTGCCAATGTGTCAATCTCCGTAATTCTGTCAATCTCATCTCCGAAAAACTCTACCCGATATGCAACTTTCTCCGAATATGCCGGGAAAATCTCCAGCACATCTCCATGCACCCGGAAGGTACCCCGCTTGAAGTCTATATCGTTTCTCTCATACTGAATCTCAATCAGCTTCGCCACCACTTCGTCCCGGTCCTTTATCATTCCCGGTCTCAAGGAAATCACCATCTCCTGATAATCAATTGGGGAACCCAGTCCATAGATACAAGACACACTCGCTACGATGATTACATCCCGCCGCTCGGACAATGCCGCCGTAGCCGAATGGCGCAGTTTGTCAATCTCATCGTTGATAGATGAGTCTTTGGCAATGTAGGTGTCGGAAGACGGAACGTAGGCTTCCGGCTGATAGTAATCGTAGTAGCTCACAAAGTACTCAACCGCATTATTCGGGAAGAATTCTTTGAATTCTCCGTATAACTGCGCCGCCAGAGTTTTATTATGCGCTATGATAAGCGTTGGTTTATTCAGTTGTGCAATGACATTCGCCATCGTAAATGTCTTACCCGAACCGGTTACACCAAGAAGTGTCTGACATTGGTTACCTTCTTGAAAACCTTCCACAAGCTTGGCAATGGCTTGAGGCTGGTCGCCGGTAGGGGCGTATTCTGATACTAATTCAAAATGGTCCATAAATTATCCCTCTATTTTTTTCTTTAATTCATTCACCTTTCGTTTCCAACAGCAATAATCGCTTTTAAATTGTAATGATTTGTGTTATAGCTTTTCCCATCTGAAGCAGTTATTCGAAATTTTCGAATAACTGAATTCTCATCTAATTCTTCATCTGCAAATATTTTCTTCAGATGATAATTAATCGTATGAGTTTCTACATTATAAAGAAGACCCATCATTTTCTGAATCAACCACACACTTTCGTCAAAATATATAGCATTAACATCACCTTCTCCAGTTGCTGTAATAAAGGTTAAATATTCTGCTGCAGAAGAACGTACTATCGATATTTCTTTTTCATATTCTTCACCTTCAATTTAATAACTCTTTCTCAAATGTCTGGCATTGATTGCCTCCTTAAAAGACTTTCAAAAATTTGACAATGACTCATTTCTAGTCACCAGTATGGAAGTGTTTCGATGTTGCTCTAAAATACTTCATGAAAATCCTTTATATTATCTTCATTTCTTTTTCTATTATAGCAAACTATAAAGTAAAAGTATAGAACAAAATCGAATGTTTGTTCTTCACCTCATAGTCTTTATTGTATCGAAGGGGTTATCGCTGAACTACGTTTTCAGGACAACCCCATATACTAAAATAGGCATGAAAAAGCCGACTGATTTTCGCTTTTTGAAAACCAATCAGCTATATACTTCTTTTATGTTTTAATAATTTGGCTTTATGTAGTTGCCTTATATGAACACGCTACAGATTCTAACTTTTTATAATCACAATGAAATTTAAGCACTTTCCCTGTTCACATTTGTTTTTCGTAAATCTTCTTGGCTCTTTGCAAGATTCCATCTTTTACATCTTTACAAAATAAATATTCTTTGTATGTCAACGTCCTCCAATTACGTTCATCTTTTGACAACCCAGAATTTATTGATAAATCCGCCAAAGAATAAACACCATCAACAACAGGTATCATTTTCTTAATTTCTATAACTGAAAGAATTCTTTTTTTATAATTATGATGTTCTTCTTCTGAAATTCCTTTATTTAACAACACAGACGTATTTGTAATATCCACAATAATATCTTTTGAATCATATACCGCAGTTCTCATGTCAATTATCTCATAAATCCGGTAATATGATTGATTCACATCTACCCAACTTTTATGTTTTTCTTTTGCCGAAGTAAATGGAATAACATACTTTTTCTCGTTATTCGTTACTAAAATTCCAAGAAATGGCTTTTTAGCATATTCTGCCCCTTCTCTATACATTACTTCACTATCCGCATCATGCAATGCTTTAAGATAGTTTAAATCTACATGAACTATTTTAAATTCTTCACATTTCATTTGTACTTCTCCTAAAAATATAGGGGAAGCATTACGCTTCCCCTATCAGCCTTATCGTTTCCCATTTCATAATCACAATAATTATAAACTTCGGTAGGGAATCACCTATCTTTATCGTTTCTCACTTCAGCGACTTTGGTGGAGAATCACCACACTTTATTGTTTCCCATTTCATAATCACAATGATTATAAACTTCGGTAGGGAATCACCTATCTTCAATTTAATTATACGCTATTTCATGCCAATGTCAAGATTTCAATCTTACATCATCCATCTCTTGCGCATTTGTTTATTATATGCTTTCCTCCTTAAAATTACAACAAAAATTTTTCAATAAACTATAAAATTATAAACCATTTATGATAATGTCCTAATATACCCCAAGGGAAAATGTCCCATCT
>OFMK01001692.1_pt1 | contig 14710 bp, 13 predicted proteins | sample 1541781 | NCBI WGS metagenome assembly OFMK01 (sample SAMN04209250, study PRJEB22552) | human gut metagenome | biome: gut; material: feces | host: Homo sapiens | place: USA: Oklahoma
ACGTTTCAGGTAAACGGGGAGAATGCCTACGGTTACTTGAAGTCCGAAAAGGGTGTACATCGTCTTGTTCGAATTTCACCTTTTAATGCAGCAGGAAAGCGTCAGACTTCTTTTGTATCCTGTGATGTTATGCCGGATATTGAAGAAGACGTGGATGTGGAAATCAATCCCGATGATTTGCGAATTGATACCTACCGTTCCAGCGGCGCCGGAGGACAGCATATTAATAAAACAGATTCTGCAATTCGTATTACTCATCTTCCAACCGGAATTGTGGTTCAGTGTCAAAATGAAAGGTCTCAGCATAAAAATAAAGATCAGGCAATGAAAATGTTAAAGACAAAGCTGTATTTATTAAAACAGCAGCAGCATCTGGAAAAATTATCAGATATACGAGGCGACGTAGGGGATAATGGATGGGGAAATCAGATTCGATCCTACGTACTGCAACCATATACCATGGTAAAAGATCACAGAACAAATTTTGAAAGTGGGAATCCATCTGCCGTGTTGGATGGAGATCTGGATGGATTTATGAATGCTTATCTGGCATGGGAAAATCAGGAAAGAAAAGCATAGAAAAGGATAAACGATGAGGACAGGAACAATTTTAAAGAATGCCGCTGCGGCGGTTCTGGTCTTTGGGGGAGCAGGGTTGGCATTTACGATTTTTTGCAATGTAAATCTGAAAACAGATCAGAAGACGTACGATGTAAAAAAGATGGATGAAGTAAGAAATGCAGATTATGTGATTGTGCCGGGATGCCTGGTATATAAAGACGGAACGCCGTCTTATGCTCTGGAAGACCGGTTAAACGGTGCGTTAAAGTTGTATCAGGCAAAAAAGGCAGAAAAAATCATTTTGTCTGGTGCTGCAAGAGAAAATCGGGCGGGGAAACGATTTTTGCTGAAACGTCAGGTACCGGAAGAAGATCTCTGGATGGATGACGGAGGTTTGGATACGTATTCTACAATTTACCGATGCAGCCGAGCGTTTTCAGGGAAAAGATTTCTGATCTGTACACAGCAAAAATATTTTAAGAGAACCGGATTTTTGATGCGGGAGCTGAATATGGATGGGGGATGTGTGAAAATTGATGCGCATACTTATAAAAAAGAAGTTTATGAGAGATTTCGTGATTTCTTTGCCGCAGATAAAGCATGGATTGAGTGTAAAATTACGAAACCAGTCCCGAAATATCGTTTAAAAGATTTGCCAATTCTGTAGGATTTCTTTATTTTCCGCATGTTTTCTATTGCGTCTTCAAGGCTTCTGTGGTAGTATTCTGTAGAAAGACAAGTGTACACCTCGGAAGAACAGAAGGAAGTGTCGATGAAGGAAACAAATTATTATGTAATTAAAAAAAAGGCAGTGCCGGAAGTCCTTTTAAAGGTATTGGAGGTTCAAAAACTTTTAGATTCCAGGAAAGCATTGTCTATTTTAGAAGCTACGGAAATGGTGGGAATCAGCCGAAGCTCTTATTATAAATACAAAGATGATATTTTCCCGTTTTATGCGGGGAAAAAAGGAAGGAATATTACCTTTGTAATTGAAGTGAATGACCAGCCCGGTGTTATGGCGGCAATACTTCAGGCTTTTGCACTGTATGATGCAAATATTTTAACGATTCACCAAAGTATTCCGATTAATGGAAAAGGACTTTTGACAGTGAGCGTTGATATTGCGGCAGGAGAAACGGATGTATCGGCAATGATACAGGATGTAGAGAAGATGCAGGATGTTTCTTATGTAAAGATTATAGCAATGGAATAGAAAAGGATAATTTTTGGGAGGACAGCATGAAATATGTAATTATTTTGGGGGATGGAATGGCAGATGACCCCATTGAGAGCATCGGAGGGAAAACGCCCCTTCAGGCGGCAGAGAAACCGGTGATGGACGCAATGGCAAAAGTATCAGAACAGGGAATTGCATATACGGTGCCGGAAAATCTTCCGGCAGGCAGTGATGTGGCAAATCTGTCAATGTTAGGATATAACCCGCAGCTTTACTACTCTGGGCGATCTCCACTGGAAGCGTTGAGTATCGGAGTTGATATGAAAGACACAGATATTGCACTTCGCTGCAACGTGGTTACAGTGTCAGAAGATGGTGCTTATGAGGAGAAGAAGATTCTGGATCATAGTGCAGGGGAGATTTGTTCTGAGGAGGCTGCTGTTTTAATTGAAGCGGTACGGAAAGAATTGGAGAATGAAGAATATAAGTTTTATCCTGGAGTTAGTTACCGGCATCTTACCATTTGGGATCATGGCCGGGTGGTAGATCTTGTGCCGCCACATGATATTCTGGGCAAAAAAATCGGCGCATATCTTCCGAAAGAGGAAGCGTTAAAAGAGATGATGAGAAAAAGCTTTGATATTTTAAATCATCATCCGATCAATGAGGCGAGAGCCCAAAAAGGATTAAATAAAGCCAACAGCATTTGGTTTTGGGGAGCCGGAACGAAACCTGCGCTGGATGATTTTAAAGAAAAAACCGGAATGGCAGGGGCGATGGTTTCTGCGGTTGATCTGCTCAAGGGAATTGCTGTAGGAGCGAATATGAGAAATCTGGACGTAGAGGGAGCCAATGGAGGATTAGATACAAATTATCGGGGAAAAGCTATGGCAGCCGTGGAAGCTTTACTTGAAAAAAATGATGATTTCGCTTATATTCATGTAGAGGCTCCAGACGAGATGGGACATCAGGGAAGTCTGGAACATAAAATTCAGGCCATTGAGCATTTAGATGCGCAGGTTGTGAAAGTTGTAAAAGAGGAACTGGAAAAATCCGGCGAGGATTTCCGAATTTTAATCGGTCCGGATCATCCGACTCCGATTGCGATTCGGACGCATTCTAAGGATCCGATTCCGTTTATGATTTATGATAGTACGAAAAAGTATTGCGGGCAGGAAGAGTACAGTGAAGCAGCGGCGAAAAATACAGGGCTTGTGGTAGAACATGCCTATGATTTGATGAAACGATTGCTGCAAAGGAAATAGCGGCTGAAGCCAGATGAAACAATGAAATTTTGATGTGAAACTTTGGAACTGTTACCAATATTAAGAGAAATATGTAGGAGGCACAGGGATGCTAGTAGTAAAAAAATTTGGCGGAACTTCCGTAGGGGATAAGGACCGTATCTTAAATGTTGCGAGAAGATGTATTGAGGATTATCGCAAAGGAAATGATGTAGTTGTTGTATTATCTGCCATGGGGAAAATGACAGATGAGTTAATTGCTAAGGCAAAAGAAATAAATCCGAATCCATCCAGAAGAGAAATGGATATGCTTTTGACAACCGGAGAGCAGACATCGGTATCTTTGATGGCAATGGCAATGGACCATCTGGGAGTTCCTGCGGTATCTTTAAACGCATTTCAGGTAGCAATGCATACAACTTCTGCATATAGTAATGCAAGAATCAAAAGAATTGATACAGATCGCATTATCAATGAACTGGAGCAGAGAAAGATTGTCATTGTGACAGGCTTCCAGGGTGTGGATCGATTTGACAATTATACAACCCTGGGCCGCGGAGGTTCTGACACAACAGCCGTTGCACTGGCGGCAGCGCTTCATGCCGATGCATGTGAAATTTATACAGATGTTGATGGTGTTTATACAGCGGATCCGAGAAAAGTGCCGATGGCGAAAAAACTGTCAGAGATTACTTATGATGAAATGCTTGAAATGGCTACTTTGGGAGCCGGAGTTCTTCATAATCGCTCTGTGGAGTTGGCAAAGAAACATGGCGTTTCTCTTGTGGTAAGATCCAGTCTGACCACAGAGGAAGGAACCGTTGTAAAAGAAAATGTAAAGAAAAAGGATGTAGAGATCAGCGGGGTTGCAGGAGACAATGATGCGGCAAGAATCGCAGTTCTCGGAATTCGTGATGTTCCTGGAATGGCATTTAAAATTTTTAATGTTCTGGCAAAGAAAAATGTTAACGTCGATATGATTCTGCAGTCTGTAGGACGTGCAGACAAGAAGGATATCTCATTTACTGTCAAGGAAGAAGATTTGGAGATTGCGGTGAATGCTTTGGAAGACTATCTTCCGGATCGATACTATGAGACGATCAATACCAGCAGGGAAATTGCAAAAGTATCCATTATCGGTGCAGGACTGCGCAATAATTATGGTATGGCAGCCCGGATGTTTCAGGCTCTGTATCAGGCGAATGTAAACATTCGCATGATTTCTACTTCTGAAATTCGTGTAACTGTTCTGGTAAATCGTGCGGATATGGAAAAGGCTATGGTTGCTGCACATGAAGCGTTTAAAATGTAAGGATAGTTTTCGAGAGTTTGTTCTGCGTTGTTGAAAAGTGCGGGCAGGTGAAAATAAAAAAGATCATCCGAAGAAGGTACGTTAAGCGTGCCTTTTTCTTTGTAATATAGGAAAGTTCGAGGCGTACCTGTCCGCTTTGTTTTTCTTTCGGATGAGAAGGTTGTATGATATAATAAACTTCATGCAAGACAGAAGCAAAAATTCGCAGAAGTAAGATAAAAGGGAGATAACAGATGAAACGAACAGATTATATTTCATGGGATCAGTATTTTATGGGAATTGCATTGTTGTCTGCTCAGCGCAGTAAAGACAATCACAGTCAGGTGGGAGCATGTCTGGTAAATGACAAAAATAAAATTTTATCTGTAGGATATAATGGGATGCCCATTGGATGTGATGATGATGATATGCCGTGGGAGAGAGAGGGAAATCCACTGGATACCAAATACTTTTATGTCTGCCACGCAGAGCTGAACGCAATTTTAAATTACAGCGGAGGTTCTTTGGAAGGAGCAAAAGTTTATGTCACATTGTTTCCGTGTAATGAATGTGCCAAAGCGATTATCCAAAGCGGAATGAAAGAAGTGATTTATATGCTGGATAAATATGCAGATACAGATGAAATTATTGCATCAAAAAAGATGTTTGACATGGCGGGTGTTGCTTATCGGCAATTTGTACCAAAAGGACAGGAGATCCAGCTGAAATTATAAGGGGAAGCTAATATTATGGATATAATTCAGATTTTACAGGAAGAGTTAGGAATTCAAAGAAGACAAGTAGAGACAACCATACAGTTGATTGATGAGGGCAATACAATTCCATTTATTGCCAGATACCGAAAGGAAATGACAGGGGCGTTAGATGATGAAACTTTGCGGAATTTTCATGAGCGTCTGCTTTATCTTCGCAATTTGGAAGATCGAAAGGAAACAGTCAAACATAGTATTGAGGAGCAGGGGAAATTAACAAAAGAACTGGAAAAACAAATTGACGAAGCGAAAACCCTGGTGGCAGTGGAAGATTTATATCGGCCATATAAGCAAAAAAAACGAACGAGAGCGATGATAGCCAAGGAGCAGGGACTTTTGCCCTTTGCGAATCTCATACTTTTTCAGAACTTAAATAGACCGGCGGAGCAGGAAGCAGAAGCGTTTCTAAATGAGGAGAAAGGTATCCATACAGCAGAGGATGCCATCAAGGGAGCTAAAGATATTTTAGCAGAGTCTATTTCTGATGATGCAAAATATCGCACATGGATTCGGAAGGCAACCTGGGATTATGGGAAAATCACCTCTACTGCAAAAAAGTCCGAGGAAGCTTCGGTGTTTGAAATGTATTATGACTTTGAAGAACCAATCAAAAAAATTGCGGGGTATCGAATTCTTGCCATGAACCGCGGGGAAAAAGAAGGAATTCTTCAGGTAAAAATTGAGCCTGACAATGCTAAGATTGCTTCATATCTGACCAGACAGATTATTACAAAGAAAAATGAATATACAACAAAAATTTTACTTTCTTCGATCGAGGACAGTTATAAGCGACTGATTGCTCCATCCATCGAGAGAGAAATTCGGAGCGAATTAACGGAACGTGCTTCTGCTGAGGCGATGAAAGTTTTCGGAAAGAATTTAACACAGCTTTTAATGCAGCCTCCGATTGCAGGTCAGGTTGTTCTTGGATGGGATCCGGCGTTTCGAACGGGATGTAAGCTTGCCGTTGTGGATACGACGGGAAAAGTATTGGATACCGTTGTAATTTATCCGACGGCACCGCAGAATAAGGTGGAGGAAGCCAAAAAGGTTGTAAAGAATCTTGTGGAAAAATATGGGATTACTCTGATTTCTATCGGGAACGGAACAGCGTCCAGAGAGTCGGAACAAATTGTTGTTGAAATGATCAAGGAAATGAAAGAGCCGATACAGTATGTTATCACCAATGAAGCCGGAGCGTCTGTTTATTCTGCCAGTAAACTGGCGGCTGAAGAATTTCCGAATTTTGATGTGGGACAAAGAAGTTCGGCTTCGATTGCTAGGCGGGTGCAGGATCCTTTGGCAGAATTGGTGAAAATTGAGCCAAAATCCATTGGTGTCGGTCAATATCAGCACGATATGAATCAAAAACAACTGGCGCAGGTTTTGGGAGGCGTTGTGGAGGCAGCGGTTAACAGAGTCGGCGTAGATTTGAACACAGCTTCGGCATCTTTGTTAGAGTATGTCTCCGGAATTTCTAAGGCCGTGGCAAAAAATATTGTGAAATACCGGGAAGAAAATGGCTCCTTCCAAAATCGTAAGGAACTTTTAAAAGTGCCGAAGCTTGGACCAAAGGCATTTGAGCAGTGCGCGGGATTTTTGCGGGTATTTGGAGGAAATCAGCCGTTGGATGCCACAGCAGTCCATCCGGAAACCTATCAGGAGACGGACAGTCTCTTAGAAAAGCTGGGTTATTCTAAAGAAGGATTATCCAAAGAAGGATTCCGGGGAATTCATCAAAAAATTTCGGATTACTGCCAGCTTTCTGAAGAACTTGGCATCGGAGAGATGACCTTGCGGGATATCGTAAAAGAACTTGAGAAGCCGGGAAGAGATCCAAGGGAAGATCTTCCAAAACCAATTCTTAGAACTGATGTATTGGAAATGGAAGATTTGAAGCCGGGAATGAAGTTAAAAGGAACTGTACGCAACGTCATAGATTTTGGTGCTTTTGTTGATATTGGAGTTCATCAAGACGGATTGGTTCATATTTCTCAGATGGCAGAGCGCTATATTAAACATCCGCTGGAGGTAGTCAGCGTCGGGGATGTGGTGGATGTTACGGTGTTAAGTGTTGATGAGAAGAAAAAAAGAATACAGCTGAGTATGCGTTCTGGAACGGGAAAAAACATGTAGTTTATGGGAATGAAGGAACGGGTTCCATTGGTTATATGTACCAGCCGCCGGAACAGGTAAGAATTTGTCCGGTCATATAGGAAGGAGCTGTGGCAGTATGATAAATCATCTGCGCAGCTTCTTTTGGGCTGGCAATATAGTCTGCAGGGATTTCTTCCCGGATCATGGCTGTTTCTTCCTCATTAAATTCCTGATTCATCTCTGTAGCAATCATTCCAAAGGCAACGGCATTAATTTGTACGTTACTGGGAGCAGCTTCTTTTGCCAAAGCCTTGGTGAATGCATTGACAGCCCCTTTTGTGGCAGAATACAAAGTTTCACAGGAAGCTCCGCGGGCGCCCCAAATGGAGGAAATATTGATAATTTTTCCGGCATGATTCTGTATCATATATGGAAGGATATATCTGCAGGCCGCAAACACCGAGATAAGATTGGTATGAAGGATTTGATCCCAATCCTCGGTGGTGGAGTCGGTAAACAGACCGGTAATGGAGATGGCAGCATTGTTAATCAGACAGTCGATGGAACCAAAGGTGTCAATAGAAGTTTCGATCATCTTTCGGACAAATTGCGGATCGCCAATATCACCTGAGAAAGACAGGATAGAAACATTCATTGCTGACAGTTCCTGTTCCAGCTGGAAAAGCTGATCGGTGTGACGGAATCCGTGGATGATCACATTCCAATGATGTTTGGCAAAAAAAATGGCAGTTTCTCGACCAATCCCCCGGGAACTGCCTGTAATCAATACAGTTTTCATAAAAAATACCTCTTTTTTTTCGTCATAGATTTCAAACTTAAGAAAAGCTTAAGCAGTTTTACATACAATTATAACACAGGGCTATGTTGAAATAAATCGAATAATTTGGTATACTGAACAAAGCTATGAAGGGAAGGAGCAGGGATATGGCAAGCGATAAAAGGAAAACATTAGGGGCGAAAGCCATAATTGCGAGAGTGATTGCAGTGGTTCTGGTGACCGGCATCGGGGCATCTGCAAGTTTTTTTGGCTTTAAAACCTATTTTGCAAATAAGTTAAAAAAAGATAAAAAAGCACAAATTGCCAGGCAATTAAAAGAAGAGAGCAAAGAACGGGTTGATGTGGGAATGGTGCAAGTGGGGAATTCCATTGTAATCCGAATTTACCATAATAAAAATCAGCAGATGATTTTTGTGCCGTTAAGATCCGATTTGGTTCTGACATTGAATGAGGAAGGTAAAAAGGCTGTGGAAGATGCTCTGGGAACGAATGTGGATACTGCCACAGTTTCAGATGTGGTAAAGTCCATGAAAAAAGACGGAAAGCTGATCAAGGAGCAGGTAGAAAAAACTCTTGGAATTTCTATTAATTCCTATGAGACGTTTACTCAGGACAAATTTGTAAAATTAGTAAATGATATTGGAGATGTTCAGGTAGATTTCTCTCAGGATGTTTCTTATACAGATGCTACCGATCAAAGCATTACTTTGGAAACAGGAGAGAATGTCTTAAATGGCAATGCAGTTTATGCGATTTTAAATGATACGCAAATGTTTGAAGATAAGAATGATCAGGCGGAGATGATTGGTGAGGTGTGTGTCGCTCTTGCGGCAGAAGCAGACTCTAAACCTTTGTCAGATTACCGAGATTTCGTAAAAGATTATTATGAGGCTGCAAGTTCAAATACAAAATATGAGGACATATCCTCCTACTTAAAACGAATGCATGGAATAAAGAAAGATGATTTGAATTTTAAAGTTCTGGACGGAATAGAAAGTGACAGAAACTTCCATTTAGATGCTGCAGAGGCGAAGCGAGTTTTTGATGAGATTTTATCAGAAGAAGGCGATCTGGATTCTGCTCTGAATACTACAGAAGAAAGTACAGAGACTGCAGAGAAAAATTCTTCCAAGGAAATTTCTATTGAGATTCAGAATTCTACAAAAATTTCAGGACTTGCCGGGCAATGGAGAGACAAGCTTGCCAGCGACGGTTATACGGTTGGATCCATTAAAACCAACCGCCAGGGGACTTTGACTCAAACAAAAATTATCATTGCAGAAAAAGGAATGGGTCAGGATCTGAAAAACTATTTTAAAAATCCGGTTTATGAAGTTGGAACGGTGGATAGTGGTGCACAGATTTGTATTATTATCGGAACAGAGGATGAATTGTAAACAGAAAGTGGTTTTAGGATAGAATAAAAGCTGAAAACTTTTCCATACTAATAGAAAAAGAAGTATGGGAGAGTGTATCATGAGGCATTATGTAAAAATTGCAATCGGAACATTTTGTATGGCGGCTGCCACCAACACGGTTTTTATGCCCTTGGGAATTGTCACCGGGGGATTCAGCGGATTGGGCATTATCCTATGGGAGATGTTTCAGATCCCTCTGTGGGTGACAAATGCAGTACTGAATGTTCCGGTTTTTTTTGGCGCTTATTACTATAAGAAAAAAATGTTTTTTTGGAACACACTTTTTGGGGCAGCGGCGCTCTCTCTGTTTTTGGGAATCCTGCCCAGATTTTCTTTTTTTCCAAAAGATTTTTATGTGAATTTAATTTTGGGAAGTCTGCTCATGGGAATCGGCTTGGGAATTATATTGAAGGATGGCAGTTCTACAGGCGGGACCGATTTGCTGGCAACTCTGCTGAAAATTCAGTTTCCTCATGTCAGCATCGCAGTGCTGTTGGGAATTTTGGATGGAATCATTGTGTTTGCGGGAATTTTTGTTTTTGGAATCGAGAAGGTTTGTTATGCGCTGCTCTGTATTTATGGCATCACAAAGATTACCGATGTGGCAGCAGAGGGGCCGGGAATTTCAAAAATGGTACTGATTATCAGCAAGCAGCAGGAAAAAATCTCCCAAGAGATTCTCTATCATCAAGGAAGAGGTGTGACAAAAATTTTATCAGAGGGGGCTTATCATAAGAAACAGATGCCGATGCTTTTGTGCATTGTTTCAAAGAAAGAAATCTCTGAAATAAAGGAAATTGTCCGAAAATATGATCCAAACGCTTTTGTCATTATATCCGATGCAAGGGAGACAATTGGGGAAGGTTTTGTGGAGTTTCCACAATGATGTGTAAAAATAGCTAAATTTTTCTTTTTATTTTGGTGAAAATGCTGTATAGTATAAGAAAGGATTGAACGGTGTATACGAAAGGTTGATGGAGAATGATTTCAAATCAGATTTTACAGGAGACAATTAGTGGAATGAAAGATGTGACGGGAATCGATCTTTGTATTTTAGATTTATCCGGTCATGTCGTAGTAACAACAATGGAAGATCTGGAAGATCTGTCAGAACATGCACAGGAGTTTGCGGATTCTATGGCAGAAAGCCAGGTTGTTGATGGATTTCAGTATTTTAAGATTTTTGATGAGCAGAGATTGGAATATATTTTGCTGGTAAGTGGGATGAGTGAGAATGCATTTACCATTGGAAAGCTGGCAGTGATGCAGATTCAAAATCTTTTAACTGCATATAAGGAACGTTTGGATAAGGAAAATTTTGTAAAAAATTTGCTGCGGGATAATCTGCTTTTGGTGGATATCTATAATCGTTCCAAAAAGTTACATATAGAAGCGGAACAGCGAAGAGTCGCTTTTTTAATTCAGGCGGCGTATGAAAAAGAGCAGAATCTTTTGGAAGCAATGCGGGAAGTTGAGACGACGCAAGAATCCGACTTTATAACGGCTGTCGATGAAAAAAGCATTGTTTTTGTAACGCCGGTTTTGCCTGAAGATACACAAATTCAGTTTATTCTTCATGCAAAAGAGATTCAAAAAGGGTTAAAAGAATATGGAATTAAAGATGTCAAGATTGCCATAGGGAATGTTGCCGAGACGATTAAGGATGTCTCAAGATCTTATAAAGAAGCCCAGATTGCCTTGGATGTCAGCAAAATATTTTATGAGGAAGCGACGGTAATTGCTTACAATCAGTTGGGGATCGGAAGACTGATTTATCAGCTGCCTCTTCCATTATGTAAAATGTTTATTCGGGAAGTTTTTGGAGATTACTCGCCGGATTCCATTGATGCGGAAACCTTGGCGACCATTGATAAGTTTTTTGAAAATAATTTAAATGTCTCCGAAACTTCCAGACAATTATTTATTCATCGAAACACACTGGTTTACCGTCTGGATAAAATTCAAAAAAATACAAATTTAGATCTTCGGAATTTTGAAGATGCAATTGCTTTTAAAATTGCATTGATGGTAGTAAAATATATGAAACATATGGATACAATGGATTGAGGTTATGATTACATTAAATAACGTAACAAAAGAATACAAAAAAGGAAATGTCGGACTTGATCAGATTTCTCTGCAAATTGAGAAGGGAGAGTTTGTCTTTATTGTGGGAAAAAGCGGTTCCGGGAAGACAACGTTAATGAAGCTTCTTCAGAAGGAGCTGGAGCCTACCAGTGGAGAAATTGTTGTCAATGGACAAAATTACAGAAATTTAAAGCAGAGAAAGCTTCCAAAATTCCGGCGTCAGATGGGAATGGTATTTCAGGATTTTCGTCTGCTGAAGGATCGCACAATCTTTGAGAATGTTGCGTTTGCACAAAAGGTTGTTGAGGCGCCGAAACGTCATATGAAACGTCAGGTGATGGAGATGCTGGAGCTTGTGGGGCTAAAAGACCGCGTGAACGCACTGCCCAGTGAGTTGTCCGGAGGGGAGCAGCAAAGGGTGGCAATTGCCAGGGCTCTGGTAAATCATCCAGTGCTGCTGCTGGCAGATGAGCCTACCGGAAATTTAGATCCGGTCACAGCCAGGGAGATTATGAATTTGCTCTCGGATATTAATAAAAGCGGAACTACAGTACTTGTGGTCACTCATAACCGTGAATTGGTCAATGAGATGGGAAAACGCGTGGTGCTGCTGGACGACGGACATATTGAGCAGGACGAGATAAGGGGGTCTTATGATATTTAGAAGATTTGTATATGGAGTCCGAGAAGGAGCAAAAAATATTTTCAGAAATAAGATGTTTTCTCTGGCATCACTGGGAACCATTATTGCCTGTGTCTTTTTGCTTGGTGTTTTTTTATCGGTGATTCTGAATGTCCGTTCCACAGTGAGACAGATGGAGCGGTCGGTGGGAATTTCCGTTTTTTTTGAGGAAGGAATTTCAAAAGAGCGGAAAGAAGAGATCGGGAAAGAGATAAGAGAGAAAGAAGATATTGCCACGATGCGTTATGTGACGGCGGAGGAGGCGTGGGATACTTACAGAAAGGATGTATTTCAAGGAAACGAAGAACTGTTGGAAGGGTTTGAGGGAAAAAATCCTTTGGGGGAATCCGATTCTTATGAAATTACATTAAAAGAAGTCAAATCATATAAAGAGGTAACAGGTCAGCTTGAGAAAATTGACGGAGTCCGCAAAGTGCGCTATTCAGAAGGGGCTGCTGAGGGGATGACGAAGATGAATGTAATGGGAACTTACCTTGCAGCAGCGATTATTCTTATTTTAATGGGGGTTTCCATTTTCCTTGTCAGCAACACCGTATCCGTGGGGGTAGCTGTGCGGGAAGAAGAAATTGCAATTATGAAATTGATTGGAGCCTCCAATGGTTTTGTAAAAGCTCCGTTCCGCGCGGAAGGTATTTTGATTGGAATTTTGGGATCTGTAATTCCTGTCGGCGTTATTTGTGCAGGGTATGAGAGTATCATCACCTGGCTGAATGATAAGTTCCATGTGGTGACAGTGTTTATGAAATTTGTACCGATTCATGAAATTGTGATGTATTTGCTTCCGTTATCTTTGCTTGTAGGACTGGTAATCGGATTACTGGGAAGCTCAATTACAATCAGGAAGTATTTAAACGTATAGAAAGGGGTACCATGAAGAAGAGACATTTTGCAGCAGTTGTTTGTATTCTGACAATCGCAGCGGTGGGAAATCTGAGCTTTTTCGGAACAGTTTTTGCAAAGAATCAAAAGCAGAAGGTGAAGGAAGAAAATAAAGAATTGGCAAGCATTACACAAAAAATGGCGAATGAGGTCAAAGAGCTGGATGAAAAAATGCAAAAACGAAATGAGACTTATGAGAAATATAAGACGGAATTATCTTCTGTTCAAAAGGAACTGAACAAAACAAAAGAAGAGCTTCGGGAAGCAAAAGATTCCAAGCAGAAACAATACAAGATCATGAGCAAAAGAATAAAATTTCTATATGAGAACGGAAATATGGTCTATTTGGAAGCCGTTTTTGAGGCAAAAAATTTTCAGGAATTTCTCACAAGAGCAGAGTATGTATCAAAAATCTCCAAATATGATAGTAACATGTTTGCAAAATTGCAGAAAACAGAGAATAAGATTCAGGCAGAAAAGAAGAACCTCAAAAAAGAATATACAAGTATTGCCAAACTAACGGAGGATGCAAAGGGCGAAAAAGAGAAACTGGATCAGGCAGTGCAGGTAAAGAAACAGAAGATGGCTGAATATCAAAGGAAATTAGCTTCAAATAAAGCATTGTTGGCACAATATGAAGCCCAAGAGCGCCGTCAGGAAGAAATGGATGATGCATCGGCACAAGATTCTTCTTCCGGGGATTCTGCTTCCTCTGCAGATCAGGGAACATCTTCCGGTGGAGGTCATTCCAGTTCTTCGGGAACAGGGAGCTTTACGTGGCCGGTTCCGTCACTGCATAGTATCTCGTCAGGATATGGATATCGAATACATCCGGTGACCGGGGAGAGGAAACTTCACGCGGGGATTGATATTCCGTGTTCCACAGGAACATCCATTGTTGCCGCGGACGGAGGTAGGGTTACTGTAGCAGATTATAATTCCTACAATGGGAATTACATAAAAATCAAGCATGGCAATGGGATGGAAACCATGTATCTGCATTGTTCCAGACTTCTGGTATCTTCGGGGGCAAAAGTCAGCAAGGGGCAGACCATCGCAAAGTCGGGAGCTACCGGTATGGTAAGCGGAGCGCATCTTCATTTTGTGATAAAGAAAAACGGAAGCTATGTCAATCCAATGAACTATTTATAAATGACAGACCGGGAGGAATTTTAGCATGAAGAAGTTTTCAAAAATACTAGTTGGAAGTTTAGCTGTGATATGTCTTGTGGAGGGCTTTTTCTTATTCCGGGCATATGGATTTTCAGATGATTCTTTTTTTATAGCGCGCAAAGTGACTCGCATTGAGCAGATCATTGACCAATATTATAAAGGATCTGTAGATCAGGAAGAATTGGAAAAGGATACTTATCGGGGATTGGTTGCGGGTCTTGGGGATCCGTATTCTGCTTATTATTCAGAAGAAGATTTTGCGGAACTGGAGGAATCTACCAGCGGAGTGTATTACGGCGTTGGAATTTCTTTGACGCAGAATACCAAGACCGGCGTGATTACCGCTGTGAAAACCATAAAGGGAAGCCCGGCAGCCGGGACGGGAATAAAAAAAGGAGATATTTTAACTCAGGTGGATCACCATAAAGTGAAAAATACAGAGAGCCTGGATGAAGTGGTTAAAAAAATCAAAGGGGATGAGGGAACAAAAGTGTCATTAACTTTTCA
>OFMK01001698.1_pt1 | contig 14661 bp, 13 predicted proteins | sample 1541781 | NCBI WGS metagenome assembly OFMK01 (sample SAMN04209250, study PRJEB22552) | human gut metagenome | biome: gut; material: feces | host: Homo sapiens | place: USA: Oklahoma
AAACTAAGAACTGGATAGAATCCTTTCGTTTTGGGTGTCTATGCTAGCGGGGACGGTTCAAATGGCTGTTGATGATGATTTGATACGAAAGAACCCTTTTGAATTTCAGCTTGCAACGGTGGTTGTCAATGACAGCGTAACAAGAGAAGCTATTACAAGAAAGCAGGAGAGAGCGTTTCTTGAATTTGTAAAGCAGGACAAACACTTTTGTAAGTATTATGAGGGAATTTACATTCTATTTAAGACGGGGCTTCGTATTTCTGAATTTGTTGGATTGACGATTTCTGATATTGATTTAGAGAAAGGTGTTATCAATGTCAATCATCAGTTGCAACGCAAGCGTAATATGGAATATATTATAGAGGACACAAAGACGGACAGCGGTACAAGACTTGTGCCTATGACTGATGATGTAAAGGCGTGTTTTCGCAAGATTATTCAAAATCGTAAAAAACCAAAATCAGAACCTATGATAGACGGTAAAAGCGGTTTCCTGTATTTAGATAAAAATGATATGCCTATGGTTGCTCTGCATTGGGAGAAATATTTTCAGCATATTTGTGAGAAGTATAATAAAATATATAAACAGGAATTACCTAAAATCACACCTCATGTTTGCCGACATACCTTTTGTTCTAATATGGCAAAGTCGGGAATGAACCCTAAGACATTACAGAAGATTATGGGACATTCAGATATAGGAGTTACGCTGAATACATACACGCACTTGGACTTTGACGATATTCAAAAAGAGATGAAAGAAGTCTGCAATCGGTTGCCAAGCATGCGTGAAAAGGTTCAGTGAACCTTTTCTTAGCTAGTTGTAAAGTTGTAAAATAAGGGTGGTTTTACAACTTATTTTACAACTTTTGGCTGCCAAAACATGAGAATTTATAAGAAGATACAGAAACTACAAGAAAAATGAAAGTTGTAAAAAGCCTTTAAATACAGGGAAATACGACGATTTAAGGAGATATAAGAACATGATAAAAATACTATTCATTTGCCACGGCAATATCTGCCGTTCGACAATGGCTCAGTTTGTTTTTCAGGATTTGGTTAACAAAAAAGGCCTGCAAAATGAATTTTATATTAATTCGGCGGCTACCAGCAGAGAGGAGCTGGGAAATCCTCCGCACCATGGAACGGTGCAGAAAATGAGAGAAACAGGAATTCCTGTACTAAAACATCGTGCAGTACAAATGACAAGACAGGATTACGAAGAATATGACTATTTGATAGGCATGGATCATCTCAATCTCCGGAATATGAAGCGGATTGTGGGAAATGATCCGGAACAGAAAATTCATTTATTATTAGATTATTCTCAGTGTCCAAGAGATATTTCTGATCCGTGGTATACAGGAGACTTTGATGCAACATACCGAGATGTAAAAGAGGGATGTGAGGGATTTTTAAAATATTTATTAGAAAACGAAAATATCGAATAAAAATCCTTGACTTTGACGTAGCGTCAACTGATATTGTCTGATTACAGCATAAAAAATCAGGAGGGAAATATGATGGAATACAGTATTCGTCAGTTATCAGAATTAACAGGAGTCAGTGCACGGGCTATAAGGTATTATGATCAAATTGGCTTGCTGCATCCCAAGCGAACCAATGAAGCGGGATATCGTTATTATGGTTCCAAAGAAATTAATTTGCTTCAGCAGATTTTATTTTATAAAGAAAGAGGTTTCGAGCTCTCGCAAATCTCAGAAATTATTTATAATCAGGATTTTAATAAACTTCTGGCGATGGAAGAACATTTGGAGCAGCTGGAAGAAGAGAAAAAAAGAATTTCCCGGATGATTGATACTGTAAAACAGACGATTGCGTCAATGAAGGGAGAAGTAAGCATGAGTGATATGGAAAAGTTTCAAGCGTTTAAGAAGAATTTGGTAGAACAAAATGAGCAGGACTACGGAGAAGAAATCCGAGAAAGTTATGGTGATGAAGCAGTGAATGCATCGAATCATAAGATACTGCATATGACCAAAGAAGAGTATCAGAAGTTTCAGATATTGGAATATGAAATAAAAAACTGTTTGGAAAAAGCAGTAAAGAACAAGAAACTGCCTGATAGTGAAACTGCAAAACACATGGTGGATCTTCATCGGCAATGGCTTCAAATGACTTGGAATTCTTATTCATCAAAAGCACATAAAGGGCTGGCGCAGCTATATGTTATGGATGAGCGTTTTAAAAAATATTATGATAAAAATGTAGAGGGCTGCGCGCAGTTTTTAAAAGAAGCAATTGAATTTTGGACACGAGAGGTTTCATAAGATCAGTGAAATTCCGGCATGTGTTTCCGATACCAAAGAGGGAGCATGTTTCGCTGACAGCGGAGATTTTTTCGCTCTTTGATACCAATATGATCAAAGAAGCCCTTCCAAAGCTCTATAAATGGATCATCTGTTTTTTCGGACAGCTGGTCTATTTCTTTTTCAGAAAGAGAGGTCAAATAATAGTCCTGATTCATTGGATGTACGATGGCAGTGTTTCTTTTGTCATCAACAATGATCCAGTTTTCAGAGGGAAGCCGGTCTGCGAAATGGGGGGCTATAAGAGTCAGAACATTGCTTTTCGGCTCAATATGACTGATAAGAATATTTTTCCGAATGTTGGAAAATCGAAGAAATTCATTATGATAGTGGGCTTCATTTCCAACGGTTCGATTGAGCTCAAAAATTCTCATAACAACGGGCTCCTGCAGAAAATCAATGACACGGGGACCATAATGGAATCCAGCGATAAGAAAGCGATAAATGGAATCCAGCTTGTCTTCCTGATCGGACATGGCTGCGCGATAAATCATTTGATAAGCACGAAAAGAAATCTTTTGTTGGATGGAGCGTACAACGCTGGCAGTTTTTTCGGAATCTGCATGGACATGGCGGTATTCGCAGAAAAGTTCCAAATTTCCAATGGCTTCTGTTTTAAGCCGCACATTGGAATGCCCCAGACGGGATGCTCATGCATCGTAGATACACGTCATCATAGCATCAAAATGATCCTGGCAGGTAAAAATAGTGGTCATAGATGGAACTCCTTCCTGTTATAGTTGTCCAAAAATAGATTTTTGAGAGTCTTCTTCTGTTGCGTCCGATGCAAAATGGAAATCATCAAAAAGCGAAAGTTGACGGTAGGTTTGAGGATGATCAATTTCCCAGTTTTGTCGGGAGTCTTCACCGATCAACTGCCGGGTAATAAAATTTTCCTCGATGGGGATTCGATACATCATCTTTCCGCTGCATGTAATAAAATATTTGGCGCGTTTTAATACAACGCCCATTTTTTTCAGATGATCAAAATTTAAAACTCCCTGCCTTCGGGCTTTGATGATTCGATATGCAGATTTTACGCCAATTCCCGGAACTCGAAGCAGAGTGTCGTAAGGAGCGCGGTTAATCTCCACAGGAAATTGCTCCAGATGGCGCAGAGCCCAGTCGCACTTGGGGTCCAGCAGAATATTAAAGTTTGGACGGTCAGCACTCAATAATTCTTCAGCATGAAAACCATAAAAACGCAGCAGCCAGTCTGCCTGATAGAGGCGGTGTTCCCTCAAAAGAGGAGGAGGCGTTCCGATTGGAGGAAGAGCAGCGTCATCATTGAGAGGAACGTAGGCAGAGAAAAAAACACGTTTCAAGTCATACTGCTGATAGAGCTTTTGGGTGGTAGAGAGAAGCTGTAAATCATTTTCGGCAGTTGCTCCGATGATCATTTGGGTGCTCTGACCGGCAGGAACGAAAGGAGCAGGTTTTCCGGCGGCGGAAGGAAAATATTGATGGGAAGCAGAGGATTCCAGACGGTAGGGGTTATGTTTAAAAATGGTGTGATGAAGATAACGACTGCTGTTGGAGCGCTCCATTTTAGGATCTTTTCCTATGGCAAGGCGGTGCCCGATAATTCCGTTTTGTATTTGACGAATCGGTTTTACTAAAGCTTTGGGATTTTTATGCGGAGCCATTTTTTTCAGTCCGCCAACGGTCGAAAGTTCCAGATTGACACTCATACGATCAGCAAGATATCCCATATTTTCAATTAATTCATCGGGAGCTCCGGGGATCGCTTTGACATGAATATAGCCGTTAAAATGATATTTAGTACGAAGGAGATAAACGGTCTGGTACATAAGCTCCATTGTATACAAGGGACTTTTTACAATACCGGAGCTTAGAAATAATCCTTCGATATAATTTCTTCGGTAAAATTCAACGACCAGAGTACAGATCTCTTCCGGCAGAAAAGTGGTGCGGATTCTGTCGTTGCTGGAGCGGTTTAAACAGTATTTGCAGTCGTAAATGCACTCATTGCTTAGAAGAATTTTTAAAAGCGAAACACACCGTCCGTCGGAAGAAAAGCTGTGGCAGATTCCGGCAGCCTCTGTATTACCAAGATATCCTTTTTTTCCACGGCGGCTGGAGCCACTGGAAGTGCAGGCAACATCATATTTTGCAGCATCGGCTAAAATATTTAATTTTTCATTGAGTGATAGCTCTCTGGATGTAATTTCCATCGTACGGCCTCCGAATGTATGTTTGCAGATATTGTATCACAAACATCTGTTCGAGTCAATGGAAAAGGCAGGATTTGTATCCAAAATCCTATTATGTTATACTTGATGAAAAAGTATAAGAAAGCAATGAAGGAGAAGGAGAGAAAAATGGAGCGTTTGCTGGGATATTTAAAAAAGCATCCGGTGGTAACGATTTTAGCGCCATTGTTTAAGATGCTGGAAGCGTGTTTTGAATTATTTGTTCCATTGGTGGTAGCAAAGATGATTGATGTGGGAATTTATGAAAAAAACATCGGCTGCCTGCTGAATATGGGAGGTCTGTTGATTTTGCTTGGCGTAATTGGTTTTGGGTTTTCAATTACGGCGCAGTATTTTGCGGCAAAATCTGCGGTATCGACGGGAATGGCAATGCGAAGTGATTTATTTGCGCATATTCATACCTTCGATTATCAGGAAATTGACCGACTGGGAACCTCTACCTTAATGAATCGAATGACGGGTGATATATATCAGGTGCAGAATGGGGTTAATATGTTCTTGCGCCTGTTTTTGCGTTCTCCGTTTGTGGTATTGGGCGCGATGGTCATGGCATTTGTGGTAGACCGCAGAGCTGCTGTTTCTTTTGTCATTACAATTTTCGCTCTTGCCATGGTTGTGGCTCTGATTCTGTGGATTACAATGCCAATGTATCAGCGGGTACAAAAGCAAATGGATCAGGTTTTGAAATCAACAAGGGAGAATCTTCTGGGAATCCGTGTGATTCGCGCGTTTCATCGAGAATCCTATGAGCAGGAGTCTTTTCGTGGGGAAAGCAAACGGCTTTATGAGAAACAAATGTTTGTGGGAAAAATTTCTGCGCTTTTAAATCCCATCACCTATGTGACAGTTAATCTTGGAATGATTGCGATTCTCTGGTCGGGAGGTCATCAGGTGGACGCGGGAGATTTATCACAGGGACAGATCATTGCGTTAATTAATTATATGTCTCAGATTTTGGTGGAATTGGTAAAGCTGGCAAATCTTTTGATTTTGCTTTCCAGGGCTTTGGCGAGTTTGAGACGGGTAGATCAGGTGTTCGGTGCTGCCGCCTCCATGAAGGAGATGGGAAGCTGTGAGGTTTCTCACCGGCAGGGAACGCCGGTTCTTACATTTGAGCATGTCAGATTTGCATATGAAGGTTCTGCAACAGATACGTTAAAGCCTTTTGATTTTCAGGTGATGGAAGGAGAAACTGTGGGAATCATTGGAGGAACAGGATCAGGGAAATCCACGCTTGTACAGTTAATTCCCAGATTTTATGATGTTTCCGGGGGAAGAATTCTATTGTATGGGAAAGATTTAAGAGAGCTCAAACCGGAATTTGTTCGGAAAAAAGTAGGAATGGTTCCCCAAAAGGCGATGCTGTTTCAGGGAACATTAAGAGAAAATATGAAGTGGGGAAAGGATGACGCCCGCGATAATGAAATTTATGATGCCTTGGAAATTGCGCAGGCAAAAGAGTTTGTAGATGCCAGAAAAGAAGGATTGGATTTCAAAATTGAGCAAAATGGAGGAAACTTGTCAGGAGGTCAAAAACAGCGGCTGACCATTGCGAGAGCTCTGGTCCGAAAACCTGAAATTTTGATTTTGGATGACAGTGCTTCTGCGCTGGATTTTGCAACCGACGCGAAGCTTCGGAAAGCAATCAAAGAAACAACAGAGAATATGACAGTATTTCTTGTCTCGCAGAGGATTTCAACAATAAAGAACGCAGATCAAATTCTGGTATTGGATGATGGTGCTGTGGTGGGAATCGGAAATCATAAAACATTGCTGAAAAGCAATCCGGTTTATCAGGAAATCTGTGCGTCTCAAATGTCAGGAGAGGAGGATGCCTATGAAAAGTAGGAAGAAAAAAACACTGCGAAGGATTTTTCATTATATCAAATCTTACCGTTTATGGATTGTGGTATCGCTTCTGCTGGCGTTGCTTACCGTTGGTCTTACTCTCTATGTTCCTATTCTGATCGGAAGGGGTGTAGATTTGATGGTGTCTAGAGGAAGAGTAGATTTTATCGGTCTGTTTACTGTGATAAAAAAGATGCTTGGCTGTGTGATGATAACGGCAGTTTGTCAGTGGCTGATGAATCATGTAAATAATAAAATTACCTATAAGATCGGAAAAGATCTGAGAATACAGGCGTTTGATCATCTTCATAAGCTTCCGCTTTCTTATATAGACCGCCACTCTTCGGGAGATCTGATCAGCAGAATTGTTACAGATATTGAACAGTTTACCGATGGTCTGCTGTTGGGGTTTACCCAGTTGTTTACCGGAGTGGCAACCATTGCGGGAACTATCTGTTTTATGCTGGGGATCAATGTCTGGATTACGCTGGTCGTTGTGGTTTTAAGTCCGCTTTCTTTTTTAATAGCCTCATTTATTTCAAAAAGAAGTTTTTCGATGTTTCAGAAACAATCATTTGTCAGAGGGCAGTTAACCGGATTTGTAAACGACATGCTTGGTGGAATCAAAGTTGTCAAAGCGTTTGATCGGCAGGAGGCGGTTCAACAGGAGTTTGACCGGATCAATCGGGAGCTGTCAGATTATTCTCTTCGAGCGACCTTTTACTCTTCTATAACCAATCCGGCTACGAGATTTATGTATTCAGGAATTTATGCCGGAGTGGCAATTGCCGGATGCGTTTCGGTGATTTTGGGCAGAATTTCTGTAGGACAGCTGTCCAGCTTTTTAAGCTACACGAATCAGTATACAAAACCTTTTCATGAAATTACCGGTGTCATTACTGAGTTTCAGAACTCGTTGGCATCTGCAGCGAGGGTTTTTGAATTTCTGGATGAAGAGATGATGGAACCTGAGCCGCCGGATGCAAAGGTGTTATCCCAGGTAGAGGGAAAGGTGGACTTGGAACACGTAGACTTTTCGTATGTTCCGGAGGTTCCGCTAATGAAAGATTTTCAGCTTCATGTAAAACCGGGACAGAGAATTGCGATTGTCGGTCCTACCGGATGCGGAAAAACGACGTTGATTAACCTTTTGATGCGGTTTTATGATGTCAGCGGAGGAGTCATTAAAGTGGAGGATTTGGATATCCGGGATGTAACAAGGCAAAGCTTAAGATCAAGTTATGGTATGGTTCTTCAGGAAACGTGGCTGAAAGCAGCGACCATTCGGGAAAATATTTGCTATGGAAAACCAGATGCTTCAGAAGAAGAAGTGATTCAGGCGGCAAAGGAGGCAAATGCCCATGGATTTATTTCCAGGATGCCGGAGGGGTATGATACAATGATTGCAGAGGGCGGCGGAAATCTGTCACAGGGGCAAAAACAGCTGCTTTGTATTGCAAGAATTATGCTGAGTCTGCCTCCGATGCTGATTTTAGACGAGGCGACTTCTTCGATTGATACGATGACGGAAATTCGTATTCAAAAGGCATTTGAGACAATGATGATGGGAAGAACCAGTTTTGTGGTCGCGCATCGTTTGTCTACGATACGGAATGCCGATGTGATTTTGGTTATGGAGAATGGGCAGATTATAGAGCAGGGAACTCATGAGCAATTGCTGGAAAAGAACGGCGCTTATGCAGAACTTTTTAACAGTCAGTTTGCTCCTCAGTAAGAGGCAGATGGAAAAGAGGGGGAGATGAATGAAGAATTCAAAAGATCAGGCAAAAAAATCTGTGTTTGTCCAATTGTTTTTGGCTACGTTTTATTTAAGCGCATTTACGTTTGGCGGGGGATATGTGATTATAACGCTGATGAAGAAGAAGTTTGTCAACGAATATCATTGGATTGAAGAGGAGGAGATGTTAGATCTGGTGGCGATTGCCCAGTCGTCACCGGGGGCCATCGCGGTCAACGGAGCCATTGTCGTCGGATATAAACTTGCCGGAATTTCCGGAGTTCTGCTTTGTGTTTTTGCGGCGATTTTGCCTCCTTTTTTGATCATTTCGGTGATTTCGGTATGTTACGATTTATTTCGACAAAATTCTATTATATCATGGATGCTTTCCGGAATGCAGTCGGGAGTCGCAGCAGTCATTGCTTCAGTTGTATTTGAAATGACAGGAGCTTTGATGGAAAAAGAAAACAAAGCAGAATCCATTGGAATTTTTCTGGGAGCTTTTTTAGCCAATGCGTGGTTTGGAGTCAATGTAATTTATATTATTTTGTTTTGTATCGGAGCCGGCTTGATAAAGTATTGGATTTTGAGTAGGGGGGATAAAAGATCATGATTTTTCTTCGTCTGTTTTTTTGCTTTTTTCAAATTGGCCTGTTAAGCTTTGGAGGCGGATATGCGGCTATGCCGATGATTCAGCATCAAGTCGTCGAGCTGCATCACTGGATTTCCATGGCAGAATTTACGGATCTTATAACTATATCGCAGATGACGCCGGGACCCATTGCAATTAACGCTGCGACCTTTGTGGGAATTAAAATTGCAGGACCGATGGGAGCTGCGGCTGCGACGGCAGGATGTGTGTTCCCATCCTGTGTGATTGTAACGGTGATCGCTTGGTTTTATCTGCGGTATCGTCAGATGGAAGGACTACAAAAGGTTTTAAATACACTGCGCCCGGCGGTGATTGCACTGATTGCTGTATCAGGCGTTACCATTCTGATCCAGACACTGTTTGGCGGGAAAGCGCTCTCCTGGGATAATTTTTATGTGGGACAGGCGGGGATTTTTTTGATTTGTCTGTATTTTTTGATAAAGAGACGGAAAAATCCGATCTTTGTTATGATTCTGGCCGGAATATTAAATACTGCAGGACATTTGCTGTTTTTATAGAAGAGGAAAAGAACCATTTCAATAAAAGAACATATACTATGAAAAGAATGGATGAGAGGAAATCATTCTGCGATGTATGATTTTGCAGTGATTGGCGGAGACCGCCGTCAGGTATATTTAGCAAATTATTTAAAAAACCGAAGATACCGGGTCATTGTATATGGCACGGAAGAACAGGATTTGGAACAGGAATGCAAAACAGCAGAGTCACTTTTGGACGCAGTCACATCGGCAAATTGTGTCATTGGGCCTGTTGTTTTTTCAAAAGATGGGGAAAAGATTGTGTCCAAGCAGAAAAAGAGTTCCATGGAAGTGAAGGAATTGCTGGAAGTACTGACCGGTGGCCAAAGTCTTTTTGGGGGATGTATTTCAGAAGAAATTCAAAAAATATGTTATGAAAAGGGAATTTTACTTTATGATTTTATGGAAATGGATGATGTGGCGATTTATAATGCCATTGCCACGGCAGAAGGAGCCATTGTAAAAGCCATGGAATTAAAACCGGTAAACCTGCATGGAAGCCGATGTCTGGTTTTGGGATACGGAAGATGCGCCAGAGTTCTGGCATCGAAATTGAAGGGGCTAAATACAAAAGTTTCCATTTGTGCCAGAAAAGAAGCGGCAAGAAGTCAGGGCGAGGCCGATGGATTTGATCTTATGGATTTTAAAGCGCTTTCAAGACAGATTCCGCAGTTTGATTATATTTTCAATACAGTTCCGGCTGTGATATTAAAAGAGGATTTGTTGAAAAGAGTGTCGAAGGAGGCCTGCATTGTGGATATTGCATCTGCCCCCGGAGGTGTCGATTGGAAGGCGGCAAAGGAGCTAAAAATCTGTGCTTATTTATGTCCCAGCCTTCCGGGAATTTATGCGCCCAAATCTTCGGGAATCCGATTGGCAAAGAAAGTATTGGAGTTAAAAGGGAGGGGTCAAAATGCAGTTGGAAAATAAACGAATCGGCGTTGGACTGACAGGATCTTTTTGTACCTTTGAGAAAGCTTTTGTGCAGATGGAACGACTGATCGAGGAGGGAGCTGCGGTGCATACGGTTTTTTCTGACGCTGCGCAGACCATAAACAGCCGATTCGGAAGAGCGGAGGATTTCTTAAAAAGAGCAGAAGAAATGACGGGACATGAACCGATGACAACCATTGAGGCTGCCGAAGTTATTGGACCGACGGGCTGTCTGGATGCCTTGGTGCTGCTGCCCTGTACGGGAAATACGATGGCAAAGCTTTCCGGCGGAATTACGGATACTCCGGTTTTGATGGCGGCAAAGGCGCAGCTTAGAAATCAAAAGCCGGTGATAATTGCACTCTCAACAAATGATGCGCTGGGTATGAATTTAAAAAATATTGGGCATCTTTTCAATCATAAATATATTTATTTTGTGCCTTTTGGGCAGGATGATCCGGAGAAAAAGCCAAACTCCATGGTGGCACATATGGAGTTGCTGATTCCTGTCATTTTAAAGGCGTTGGAAGGAAAACAATATCAGCCTATAATTTGGAATCAAGCAGAATGAGAGGAATGTTGTATGTGTGGAATTGCAGGGTTTGTCAATACAGATGGTCCATATGGGAAATCAAGAGAGAATTGGGAAATGGTGTTGGAGCAAATGAATCAGGTTCAAAAACACCGGGGACCCGACGATGAAGGAGTCTATTTAGAAAATCGCTGCGGTTTGGGGCATGTCAGACTGTCGATTTTGGATCTTAAAAAGGGACATCAGCCTATGATCCGTCAGAAAGATCATGGAGAATGTGCGATTTTGCTGAACGGAGAGATTTACAATATGAAATTGCTGAAGGAAAAACTTCAAAAGAAGGGGGCAAAATTTCAAACAGACAGTGATACGGAAGTGGTTTTGGTTGGATATATGCGCTATGGGATTTCCTTTACAGAGCAATTAAACGGAATTTTTTCCATTGCAATTTGGGACGGAACCTTAGGCAAGCTGTTTTTAATTCGGGATCGTCTGGGAGTAAAACCTTTGTTTTATACAAAACTTGGAAATACTCTTGTTTTTTCCTCTGAGATGAAAGGGTTGTTTTGCTATCCGGGAGTGGAGCCGGTGATTGACAGAGAGGGAATTGGTGAAATTTTCGGATTGGGACCGGCAAAGTCTTATGGAAAAGGCGTTTTTCAGGGAATTTTGGAAGTACTGCCCGGACATTTTCTGGAAATAGACAAGGAGGGCGTGAAAGATCACAGTTATTGGAAGCTGGAGGCCAAGGAACATAAAGATTCAGTTGAGGATACCATTGAGAAAACCTCCTGGCTGATTCATGATGCCGTAAAACTGCAAATGCTTTCAGACATACCAATCAGTACTTTTTTATCTGGAGGTGTAGACAGCAGTCTTGTCACAGCAATTTGTGCCAAGGAGCTGAAAAAAGAAGGGAAGCAGCTAAATACATTTTCCTTTGACTTCTGGAAAAATCATGAGTATTTTCAAGCAAATGCTTTTCAGCCGTCAGAAGACCGCCCCTGGGTAGAACGTATGGTGGAGTTTGCAAAAACCAATCATCATTATTTAGAATGTAGAAATACAGAACTGGTTTCCTATTTATACAAAGCAGTGGATGCCAGAGATCTTCCTTGTATGGCAGATGTGGAGTCATCCATGCTGTATTTTTGTTCCAAGGTTGTAAATTATAATAAAGTAACGCTAACCGGAGAATGCGCAGATGAAATTTTTGGCGGATATCCGTGGTTTCATAAAAAGGAATGCTTTGAGGCGGATAATTTCCCATGGTCTATGGATATGGAACCGAGGAAAGCATTGCTGCAGGACGCTGTGTTAAAAAAGGTAGATTTGGAAGCCTATTCCAGAGCGGCATATGAAAAAACGATCAATGAAACTCCGTCTTTATATGGAGAAGATCGGACAGAAGCCAGAAGAAGAGAGATTTCTTATTTGAATCTTCGTTGGTTTATGGTAACCTTGCTTGACCGGATGGACCGCACGAGCATGCATTCGGGTCTGGAAGCAAGAGTTCCTTTTGCAGACCATCGGATTGTAGAATATCTTTATAATGTTCCGTGGGAAATGAAGTGTCTGGGAGGAACGGTCAAAGGTTTGCTGCGGGCGGCGGGAAGGGAGGATCTTCCTTATGAGGTTTTATATCGGAAAAAGAGTCCTTATCCAAAAACTTATGACCCTGCATATGAAAAGATTCTTGGAGGAGAACTGCGAAAAGTAATGGCAGATAAAAATGCACCGATCAGAGAGCTGATTGATCTTGAAAAATTAACTAGATTCCTTGACAGTCCGAAGGATTACGGAAAACCATGGTATGGGCAGCTGATGGCTGGTCCTCAGATGATTGCGTTTTTGCTTCAGGTAAATTATTGGCTGGATCACTATAGGATTACAATGAAATTATAACACCTAAATCAGCGAAAAATATTTTAAAATAGAAAGCCAAATAGTTAAGGTAAAGGCACTGAACATGGTTGTTAGCATGACAACACTGGATGAGAGGGTTCCCTCATGTCCCATGTTCTTTGCCATGACAAAGCTGCTGACCGTTGTGGCAGAGCCAAGCATAATTAGAATTGCGATGAGCTGATCGTGCCGAAAGCCTAACAATACTGCCACAGGGAGGAACAGAGCGCAAAGTCCGATGAGCTTTAGAAAAGACGCAGCAAGAGCAGGCTTTCGTTTCAGAAAGGCCTTTTTTAAATCGAAAGAGGCGCCCATAGCCATTAACCCTAACGGGGTTGCTGTATTTGCAATATTTGCGACAACCTTTCCCGTGATATTCGGCATTGGGATCTGCAGAGCCGACCATATCAGACCTGCGGCAATTCCGATCAAAATAGGATTGGTGAGAATTCCTTTGACCGTCTGTTTTAAAAGGGTGCGATCAAATCTGGTTTGTCCCGGCTGAAAAAAAGACAGGACAAGAACTGCCATCATATTATAAAGCGGCACGCTTCCAATAATCATCAAAGGCGCCATGCCGGCAGTTCCGTAGATATTTTCAATCAGCGCGATGCCAAGCAGGGCGGCACTGCTTCGATAGGATGCCTGAATAAATTCGCCTCGGACGGAACGGTCTTTGAGAAAACAGGAACATAGGGCGGACAGCAGAATACTGACCAATGTAACGGCAAAACAAAACAGGACAAAACGGATATTCCAGACTTTTGAAAAATTTACCGTCGCCAGATCTTCAAATACAAGGACAGGGAGAGGTACCAGAAATACAAATTGATTCATTTTCGATGCAAAAATTTCATCAATCCAGCCGATTTTTCGAAAAAGAAATCCAAGCAGCATCATAAAAAATACCGGTACCGTAGCATTTAAACTAAAAATTAAATGATTCATAATGTTTCCCCTTTCATTGGGTTATTTCTTGGTCTTAACAGCTTTGGGTTTTGACCATTTGGAATAAAGTTTGATCGTTTTTCCCTGTGCTTTTACCGTCTTGAAGGTGCGAATTCTTATGTAGTATTTTTTTCTGTTTTTCAGACGGGAAATCGTTTTTGAAACGCATGTTCTCTTAGAAATCGAAACGGATTTTAGAGATTTTTGAAAATTTCGGCTGACAGAAGATTGAATCTGATAGCCTGTGGTTTGTGAGCTTTGCTTTTTCCATTTTACGGTGATTTTTTTCTTCCCCGATTTTAATTTTGTAATCGAAGTACCTCTTGGAAGAATGGAAAAAGATAAGATTTTAACACCGGAGTAATGCCCCTTAAAGGTAAGCTTTACTGTATAGTTTCCCACTGCTTTTCTGCCGTTGGCATAAGCTGTGGTATAGTTGGAGGAAGCAATGGTTTTGTTCTGGCTGTCTTTTACAATGACAGAAGGAGTTCTTGTCTTTTGATTGTAAGAAAAGGCAGAAGCAGACAGACGGATGGTTTTTGGAGCAGAAATCACAGACAGCTCCGATTTACCGCAGATTCTGCATTTTTTTATGATACTTCCGTTTTTTGACAGAGACGCTTTGTTGACCGTTATCTGAAAAGAGTGCCTGCCTGATGGACAAAGCGTCGGCTGAACCGGTTTTGGCGGAACGATGGAAGGTTTCTCCGTTTCCGGAGGTGTAATCGTCGGCTGATCTTCTTTTGGTTTGTCTGTGACCGCTTTCTTTTTAACGATGACCTGTTTTTTGCTTCCCTGTAAATAGAAAGCATAAAGTGTTCGATCACTGATTGCCAGATTCAGGCTGTTGGTGTGTGTATCCAGGCTGACGCCTTCACGGGAGTAGGAGTCCTGACTGGTGCTATAATAGTAGAGCTGCGAATATGCCTGATCGCTGGACGGAGAGGCTGCAATATATAATAAGCCGTGATCGGAATATAACGTCGGCTGAGAGTGACCTGC
>OFMK01001699.1_pt1 | contig 14651 bp, 19 predicted proteins | sample 1541781 | NCBI WGS metagenome assembly OFMK01 (sample SAMN04209250, study PRJEB22552) | human gut metagenome | biome: gut; material: feces | host: Homo sapiens | place: USA: Oklahoma
GGAAAGACTGATCAGCTCTTAGCGGAATGCGTGGTCAGATGAGCCGGAATTTGCATTATCCGAATATAATAATATCATAGATGTTTCAGCGGAATAAGAAAACCGTGGAGGGAACAATGAATATTATGTCAGTAAAAGAAGTGTCTGAGCGGTGGAATATATCAGAACGCTGGATTCAGAAGCTCTGTGAAGAAGGGCGGATCGAAGGCGTGCAGAGATTTGGCCGGTCCTGGATGAGTCCCAAGGAGGCGCAAAAGCCTGCTGATTTAAGAAAAAACAGAAAAGGAAGGAGTGATATTTCCCATGTATAACCCTCAATTGGAAGATCAACCACAATGCAAAGCAAAACGATTGGAAAAATCATAGTGGATCTTGGCATGACCGTCCTTGCAAAAAAGAAGTGAGCATGATATAATATGGATAAGAAGGCAAAAGTCACCGCAATGGTGTGAAAATAGATTTTGGCTGTTTCCATAAGGAGTAGATCGAGAGGCGTTATCCTCAGTGGCTGAAAACGCAGATGTGTGATGCTTGCAGCAAGCTATTTGTATAAGCCGAAAGGCCGCAGAAATGCGGCTTTTCCTAAATACATGAGTTAGTCGAACCTAACTTGCCGATGTGCACGTGCTGCTTAGACAAATCTAACTATAAAAGGAGAGACAGCAATGCGAGAACACAAGAATTTCTGGGACAGAAATGCAGGTCTGTATGACTGCTTTATGCGAAAAGACAGGGCAGTATATGAGAAAATGTATGAGCTGATCCGTCCGGTCGTGCAAGACAAAACAGTGCTGGAGGTGGCTACCGGAACGGGACTGATCGCCAAGCACATCGTAAAAGCAGCGGCACACATCGAGGCGACAGATGCCTCTCCGGAAATGATTACAGAGGCCAAACGGGGGAATTACTCTGCGAAGCTGCGTTTTTCCGTGCAGGATATGTTTTCTCTGCCATACGCGAGCAAATCATTCGATGTGGTAATCGTATCAAACGCACTGCACATTGTGCCTCAGCCAGAAAAATCACTGCGAGAGATCAAACGGGTGCTGAAGGATGACGGTGTGCTGATCGCGCCTACCTTTACGCACGCAGAAAACTCATTTCCCGGCAAGGTCAAAGCCTTTTTCATGAATCTGGCAGGCTTTCCTCTCCACAGCAAGTGGACGAGTGAAGAATACCTAAAATTTCTGCAACAGAATGATTGGACAGTGCGAAAAAGTGTTGTTCTAAAGGCCTCTTTTCCGCTGACCTATGCGGAATGTGTGAAATCGGAGGTGTGATATGTCCTTCTTTGAAAACACCCGCAAGCCCGTAGGCTTTAGCGGGAAGATCATGGTTGCTATGATGAACTTTGGGCACAGCGCAATGGAGCGTGGGGATTGCATTTTTTGCAGCCTGCCCCGGATGCCATGGTGCTGGACTGCGGCTGCGGCGGTGGAGCGAACATCAAAACGCTGCTGAAGCTGTGTCCCAAGGGCAAGGAGATCTTTAAGCCTTTGAACACCGGCTGGATCGATGAAAATGTTGCTTGTGTGCGAGAGTGGGTGGCAAATATCTTCTTCTACCGCAAGGGCGATACCACCATTATGATTGATGCCGGATACAACTATGAACGTCTGGCGGAGAAAATGAGCTGGCTCGGTATCGACCCGCATTCCATCCGGCACATCCTCATCACTCATCAGGACACCGACCATGTAGGTGCGGTGGAGGCGGACAGTCCGGGACTGTTTCGGGATGCTGCGCTGTATATTGGCGAGACTGACAGGGCTTTCCTACTGGCTGATCGGCAGGGCGGGGCCAATACGCAAAAAGATCGTGTGTAAAATGATGGGGCGCACGGAGGAATCCCTTGAACGTATTGTCTATCGTGATGCACATGGCGTTTCTACGGGCAAAAGCGGGCTGTGACAAGTGGCACAATTATGAAATGACGGTGGCTCCTTACGAAAAGAGCAAGCCGATCTATTATGAATTTACCGCCTGTCCCGCAGCGGAATTTGCTATCAGAAACGGCTTTACAGAGATCATGCCCGCCCTGTGCAATGTGGATTTTGCAGCGATGGAGCTGCTTCACGCAAGGCTGGTGCGGACGACCACCTGCGCGAATGGCTGTAAGTGCGACTACACCATCTGCGGCGATCAGGACCCATACGGAAGGGAGCATCCCGAATACCGGGACGAAAACGGATACAGGAGGAACAGGGAACGCATCCGACGCAACAGCCTGCTGTTCAAAGCCGTCTGCGTCCCCGGCTATATCAGCTATGTGCTGGTCTGTATCTATGGGATAAACGGTGCGCGCAGCTTTGCGGCGGGCTTCTGGCAGCTGCTTGTCATCTTGTCCGTTATGAATCTCATTGACCGTTTTTTGATCGATGGTTACTGGGTGGGGCACACAAACGCATGGACGATCCCTGGAACAGAGGATCTGAAGCCCTACATTACTGCCAAAAACAAGCAGAAAAAGTGGCTATTCGGCACGGTGGGCATGGCAGTCATAGCGATGGTGCTGGCGGCAATGATGACTATTTTTACTCACTGAGGGAGGAAGCTATGAAATACAAAATCGAGAAAAACACCGTGCAGGAGACGTTGATCCTCCCGCTGTATTCACGGAAGCTGTGTACGGAGTTGTATCCGAACCTTTACCAGGACGAAACGGCGGTGCGTCTGATCGACCAGATCGACTACGACTTTTCAGAGGCAGAGAAAAATTCCCGCAGCCTGATGCAGCGTTTCGGTGCGCTGGAGGTCGCCATGCGGCAGAATGACCTTGCCTTTGAAGTGCAGGCGTACCTGAAAAACCACCCCTGCGCGGCAGTGGTCAATCTGGGCTGCGGGCTGGATAACACCGGCAAAGCCTGCGACAACGGCAGATGTAAAATCTACAATCTGGATTTCCCGGATGTGATTGCCCTGCGGCAGCAGCTGCTTCCCGCCGGGGAGCGGGAGCAAAACATCCCCTGCAACCTGAAAGACCCCGCATGGTTTGACAAGATCGATGCCTCCGGCGGGGCGGTGTTCTTTGCCTCCGGGGTGTTCTATTACTTCCTGACGGAGCAGGTTCGGGAACTGGTGCAGGGGATGGCGGACGCTTTCCCCGGCGGAGTGCTGGTCTTTGATGCTGCCAACCGTACGGCGGTGAAGATGATCGCCAAAACGTGGCTCAGGACGGCGAAAATCAAGGATGTGGGAGCATATTTCGCGGTTTCGGATGCGAAAAACGAGCTTTCCCCATGGGACAGCCGTTTGCAAGTATCCAGCAGGGGCTATATGATGGGCTACAACGACCTGAAAGACCCTTCCGTCAGCGGCTTTTTCCGATTTCTCGCCAAGGTCGGGGACAACGGGATGAAAATGCAGATCGTGAAGATCGGATTTGGAGGCAAGCTATGAAAATTCTGGTATATGGTGCAGGCGTTCTGGGTTGCAATCTGGCAAGAAATCTGCTGCGCGCCGGAAAGGATGTCACGCTGCTTGCGCGGGGAAACTGGGCTGCGGAGATCAAGCAGAACGGCCTGCGGATCAAGGACAAATTTTCGCTCCGCACCTCGGTCAGCCGCATTCCGGTGGTGACTGAACTTGCACCGGATGCAATGTACGATGTGATCTTTGTAGTCCTGCGCTATACACAGCTGGATTCCGTTCTGGACACGCTGCGGGCGAACCGGACGAAGAACATCGTTTTTGTGGGGAACAATGTGCAGGCGAGGGCGCAGGCGGCGGCACTGCCGGAAAAGAACGTCCTGTTTGCCTTTGCGCTTTCTGCCGGGCATCGGGAGGCTGACCGGGTGGTCTCCATCGACCTGAAAAAGATTACCATCGGGCAGCTGACGGGTGCAACCTCCAATAAACAGTTGATCGGGCGCATCTTCCACGGCACAAAATATAAGGTTGTTTACGAGCCGAACATGGAGGACTATCTGCTCTGTCATGCCGCGTTTGTGATGCCTGCGGCCTTCGCCTGCTATAAGACAGACGGCGACCTGAAAAAGCTCAGGGGAGATACCGCGTACCTGAACCGTCTGCTGGATGCCAACATCGAGGGATACCGCGCCATCCGAGATGCCGGGCACACCATTCTGCCCAAGGAGGATGCAGACTTTGAAGGGGAGAAATACCGCAAGACCTGCCTGCGCTTTTTCAAGCTGATGTGTGTCACCTCGCTGGGCAAGCTCTGCGCCTCCGACCACGCAATGAACGCCATCGATGAAATGAGTGCGCTGAACCGGGATTTCAAGAAATTTTTCGATGCGAACGGCGCAGCCTACCCGGTATGGCAGGCACTGGAAGCGGAAGCCGGGAGGTATCTGCAATGAAATACGCTGGAATGCCCTTTGGAATGTGGGCGTTGTTTGCCGGTTCCTTTCAAAAGCAGCTGATCGCGGTGCTGTGCTATGATGCAGACACTGCAAAAGCCATACAAAGATTTAAAACTGCGTGTGGGATGTCCGGCGATTTATCTTGCTCACTAACGTCCTTTTCATCAGAAAGGTCAAGTGCTGTACAGCGATGGCATCAATCCGCCGGATGGGATGTGTGGCGTTGCTTGGCAGGTGATTGCTCCCATGGTGCGTCAGTTATCCTTGGGGGAACTGGTTCAGCCGTCTGGCACTTGGCTCAATGATGATACGATTGGTGTGTTTGCATGTCCAGACGGCATCCGACCTGTTATTTTTCTCTTGGAGGCGGAGTAAGAAATGCAATGGGCAGACGGAAAGATTCGATGTCATTGGGTGAGCCCAACTAATACCACTTATCTGCGATACCATGACGAGGAATGGGGCAGACCGGTCCACGATGACCATATGCTGTTTGAAATGTTGATTTTGGAGAATTTTCAGGCAGGTCTCACCTGGGAATGTGTCTTAAATAAACGGGAAGCGTTTCGCCGTGCTTTTGACGGGTTTGATTTACGGAAAGTGGCATCTTATAGCGAAGAAAAATTGACGGCTCTGCAAGCTGACTCTGGAATCATCCGTAACCGGCTGAAAATACGAGCTGCAGTGGTCAACGCACAAGTGTTTCAAAAGATACAGCAAGAGTGGGGCAGTTTTGACCGATACTTATGGCATTGGACAGAGAAAAAAATCATCCAAGAAGTAGACAAGGTTAGCTCACCATTATCTGATGCCGTCTCAAAAGATTTGAAAAAGCGGGGCATGAAGTTTGTTGGGACCATAATCATCTATGCCTATTTGCAGGCGGTGGGAGTTATCAACTCTCATGAATCAGGTTGCTTCCTGAATCCTTTGCAGCAGTAGAGAATGCATAAAAAGCCGGGAAGTTGACTCAAATTGTCAATGCCTCCCGGCTATTATCATACAGATATTAATATAGTTAGAATCATGGTATATATTTCATTCCCCATTGGGAAATGGCGTAAAAGACCGGCAGCAGGTCACGACCTTTCTCAGTAAGGAAATATTCCACCCGCAAGGGCATCTCGTTGTATTGGATTCGCTGTATCAAATCATCGGCTTCCAACTCTTTGAGGGCATTTGTCAGCGCCGTATTTGTAATTGGCTTTAGCATCTTTTTCAGTTCCCCAAACCGCATAGGACACTTGATGCACAGTTCATAGAGAATTTGGAGTTTCCATTTGCCCTGCAGCATTTGAACCACCGGCGTGACCGGGCAGTTTCCCTCGTCGGTTAGAATGACACTGCCAACCTTTTCTTTGAATTCTTCATAAGTCATAATTGGATCGTTCCTCGTCTTTTGCGGTATATTTTTTGATACCAGGTACAAATAATTTGCGTACTTGAACAAAAATTGCTATCAGATATAATAAATATATCACCGGTTGACCATGCAGTCAACGACTGAAATTTCTTGGAAAGGTCTGAATTTTATGAAAGAACTGAACATTATGGAGGCTACTGTTCTGACCTCCCCCAATCCGCTGACACTGATCTGCTCTAAAAAGGAGGATGGTTCTACGAACCTGGCTCCCATTTGCTTTGTGTCTTACCTCTCCTTCAATCCGCCTATGGTGGGCTTCGCCACTGGCAAACAGTCCCACACCGGCAAGCGTGTGCGTGAGACCGGCAAAGTCATCGTCACTGTTCCCGGTGAGAGTCTGGCTGGCGCAGTAATGGCCTGCGGAGCGTCTACCGGTGCCGAGACCGACAAGGTGGCCGCCAACAACATCGAGATGATGGCTGTGGAGGACAGCGACATCCAGATTCCGGCGGACACCCGGCTGGCGATGGTAGCTACCTTGCAGCAGTCGGTGGAGGTAGGCGACCATATCCTGCACATCTGTCAGGTAGATAAGTTCCTGGGCGATGAGGACAAGAAGGGCCTGTATGCCTGGAAAGGCTTCGGGAAAGTTGCACCTGCGGCAGAAGGCTAAATCTTAAAACGGTAAGGAGGCATCAGCGGTGGCTGTTTGTATTAAAGACTGTATTCAAAACATGAATCTGGTGATCGGCTGTACGATCGGTTGCAGCTACTGCTACGCCAGAAATAATGTCCGCCGGTTTCACATGACCGACGACTTTGAAAAGCCAGAGTTTTTTCCAAATAAGCTGCGGCTGATGGAGAAAAAGCGCCCACAGAATTTTCTGCTCACCGGCATGAGCGATTTTTCCCACTGGAAGACAGAGTGGCGGGAACAGATATTTGCCAAGATGACTGAGAATCCGCAGCACCAATATCTGTTTTTGACCAAGCGACCGGAGAATATTGTGTTTTCCACTACCCTGGAGAATGCGTGGTTTGGTGTAACTGTTACCTCCAGTAAAGAGAAAAACCGTATCCGGACTTTGCGGGAGCATATCCATGGCGGACATTATCATGTGACCTTTGAACCTATGTTTGATGATGTTGGCATGGTAGACCTTACCGGAATTGAGTGGATCGTCATTGGGACTGAGACCGGACATAGGAAGGGCAAAGCTGTATCGAAACCGGAATGGGTGTGGAACCTGACACATCAGGCCCATGCGCTGGGCATCCCTGTATTCATGAAGGAAGATCTACTTCCTATCATGGGAGAGGCACATATGGTACAAGAATTTCCCCCGGCTTTTTACCGGGTATTGGAGGAACAGAAGACATGGCAGAAGTAAAAGAGAGCAGCATTCTGATTCAGGATGTAGAAACCAAAAATATTATGACAAAATCCACCCTGCCGGTGGGAGGCTATTCCGTCAATCCTTATGTAGGCTGTACCCATGGCTGCAAATACTGCTACGCCTCGTTTATGAAGCGATTTACCGGGCACACCGAACCGTGGGGTACATTCCTGGATGTGAAACATTGGCCAGCAATCAAAAATCCGCAAAAATACAAAGGGCAGCGCGTAGTCATCGGTTCAGTGACCGATGGCTATCTGCCCCAGGAGGCTCAGTTTCAGAACACCCGAAAACTTCTTGAGCAGCTCCGGGGCAGCGAGGCAGAAATTCTCATCTGTACCAAGTCAGACTTGGTAATCCGTGACATCGACCTCCTGAAAGAACTGGGAAAGGTCACGGTTTCCTGGTCGATCAATACGCTGGACGAGGATTTCAAAAACGATATGGACAATGCCGTCAGCATTAAGCGACGGCTGGATGCCATGAAGCAGGTTTATGACGCAGGTATCCGCACCGTATGCTTTATTGCTCCGGTTTTTCCCGGTATCACGGATTTTGAGGCTATCTTCCATCAGGTCAGAAATCAGTGCGACCTGGTATGGCTGGAAAATCTAAACCTGCGAGGCGGATTCAAAAAAGACATCCTTGACTATATACGTAAAAAACATCCTGACTTGGTTCCGCTGTACGACGCTATCTACAACAAGAGAGACAGAAGCTACTTCCGTGGTTTGGAGGATCAAGCGGAACGGCTGGCGAAAGAAAACAAATGTCCCTTCGTGGACAACGAGCTGCCCTACGGCCGGGCAGAGCCTGGGCACCCGGTCATTGTGAATTACTTTTACCATGAGGAAGTGCGTGGCTCGGAAAACACCGGGCGACGCAACCCCAAAAAATAATTTGTGAAATAAATGGGTTCTGACATGGAGCTGTGCTTCAATGTCAGAACCTTTTTTAGCACTGTTTACCCATTCAGAAGTTTTCTTATCCCTCTTGGAAGGACTTGTACTCCGTCCATTGTTTTTCGATTTTCCCCGCTCTACAATGTAGACAGAACGATTAAATGATAGGGGTTTATCAAGTTTTACATAAAATTATATTACCGGTAAGCATACGATGAGCAGATGTTTTTTATTGCCTTTCGAGTATAGATACGTTAAAATATACTTATTAAGCATGATGAATTTGGGAGGTATTTTTCGTGGAAATTAGAGTTCTTCGATATTTTCTGACTGTAGTAAGGGAAGAAAGTATCACAAAAGCCTCAGAAGTTTTACATATCACGCAGCCGACACTTTCACGTCAGCTTGCACAGATGGAGGAAGATATTGGTGTAAAGCTGTTTGATAGAGGGACACGGAAAATCAAATTGACAAATGAAGGAATACTTCTTCGCCGTCGTGCGGAAGAAATTTTGCAGCTTGTAGATAAGACAGAAAAAGAATTAGTGGAGCAAGAGGAACAGGTGGAAGGTAAAATTTCCATTGGGTGTGGAGAAATTGCTGCTGTACAACTTCTTCCTAAAATAATTGAGTCCTTTCGTCGGAAATATCCCCGTGTTACTTTTGACATTTTTACAGCCACAGCAGATTTGGTAAAGGAACAAATGGAGAAGGGACTACTGGATATTGGTTTGCTTCTTGAGCCGGTTGATATGGAAAAATATGAATTTATTCGCTTGAATATAAGGGAAAAATGGGTGGTTCTGATGAAATCGGATGATCCACTCTCCAAGAAAGAAACGGTAAGCGCAAAAGATTTGTCTGTACTGCCTTTGATTCTTCCTAGGCGTATGAATGTGCAGAGTGAGTTGGCAAGTTGGTTTGGCAACTACTATGAGAAACTGGATATTGTTTTTACCAGCAATTTAAGTACGAACAGCGCAATTATGGTGAATGGAGGCTTGGCATATTCATTGGTGATTGAAGGGGCTGTACCGTTCTGGAATCAATCAAAGGTTACATTCAGACCGCTTGATCCGCCACTTACAGCAACAAGTGTATTAGCATGGAAACGTGGTCAGCCGTTTAGCTTAGCAACCACAAAATTCATCAAACATATTCAATGCTTTTTAGGCATGGACAAACCATAAAAACTAAGTATTTGATATAATTCAATTAGAAAATTATAATATAGGTGTAGAGATAAAGCAAACAGCTTTAATTTCTGCACCTATATTTTTTATTGAGGAGGGAGTGCCATTTCATGAAACCGGATTATGATTCCCGTATAAACGCCGGATTAAGCAAAGAAGAAATCGCAAAAATTTCAGGATGCGAAGATCAAGAAATGCAGATAAGGATGTTGCGAAAATATCGGTACAAATTGCTTGATGAGGTACATGAAAAGCAGCAGTCACTTGATGCAATCGATTATATGATCTGTAAAACAAAAAAATAACAATAAGAGGAGGAAAAGGCGTGAATCAGCAAACAACTCTGTTTTCAAACGAGAAGTTGATGGCTATGATTATTCCCCTGTTTTTAGAGCAGCTGCTGATAATGCTTGTAGGGATGGCGGACACACTGGTGGTCAGCTACGCAGGAGAAGCGGCAGTATCCGGTGTTTCACTGGTAAATCAGTTCAATACTATTTTTATTTATCTGTTTACAGCATTGGCATCTGGAGGGGCGGTTGTGATCAGCCAGTATATTGGTAGAAAGAAAAATGATGACGCTGGAGAATCCGCCAGTCAGCTTCTTTCATTTTCTGCGATTTTTTCCATACTGATCGCAGTGATGGTTCTAATTGGAAATGAAGGGATGCTTCGTCTGATGTTCGGTAAAGTGGAAGATTCTGTGATGCACTCTTGTATTACATACCTTAGGATTTCTGCATATTCCTATCCGGCATTGGCGGTTTACAATGCTGGCGCTGCCCTTTTTCGCAGTATTGGAAAAACCAGTGTGACCATGTATTTGTCGGTAATTTCCAATATCATCAATGTTATTGGAAATCTCATTGGTGTACTTGTTTTGCGTGCAGGTGTTGCAGGTGTTGCATACCCTTCACTGATCGCTCGGACATTTTCAGCCGTGATGATTACAGTACTTTGTTTTCAGAGAAAAAATGAAGTGTTCTATCGCTGCAAGTGGATTTTCCGGTGGAATGTGGATTTCATGAAACAAATTCTAAAAATCGCTATTCCAAATGGGATGGAAAACGGTATATTCCAGTTAGTCAAAGTAGCATTAAGCGGTATCGTTGCACTTTTTGGAACATATCAGATTGCTGCAAATGGTGTTGCACAAAGTATCTGGTCATTGGCTGCGCTGGCGGGAGTCGCTATGGGTCCCGTATTTATAACGGTCATTGGACAGTGTATGGGAAATGGGGATGCAGATGCTGCGGAGCATTATTTTAAGAGATTGACAAGAATCACATTGCTGATTTCATCGGCATGGAATCTTTTGATTTTTCTTCTGACTCCATTCTTTATGAAATTTTATGCTTTGCAGCCGGAGACCAAACGGCTTGTAATCTGGCTGGTTTTAATCCATAACGTGTTTAATGCAGCAGCATATCCCTTTTCCGGTGCGCTTAGTAATGGGCTGCGGGCAGCGGGTGATGTGAAATTTACCATGTATGTTTCGGTTATCTCCACGATAGCGGTGCGTCTGCTTTTATCATGGCTCTTGGGAATTGTTTTGAAAATGGGCGTGATCGGGATTGCTATTGCAATGGTTTGTGACTGGAGCATTCGGGCGGTCATTTTCTTCTGGAGGCAGAAGTCCGGAAAATGGAAAACATTTCAGGTGATATAGATTCATTTATAATAAGTTCAATATCGGTATATTATGCCTTATGGTCTTAGCAAGTTTTGCCGTTTTGCTGTGAATGTGTGGGAGGTCAATCCTGCTGGAAAAGCTGATGAACAGGTTGCCAGAGAAGGGCTTTCCTGTATGGAAGTTTGGATGAAAGAACTGGGACTTACAATGAATCTCCATGAGTTGGGGGCAACAGAAGAAATGTTGCATGGTATTGCAAATGGAACCATCATCATGGAAGGTGGATATAAGGTGTTGAATCATGATGAGGTATTGGAGATTTTGAAGAACAGTTTGTAAGCATTCAAGTAGGAGCTTTTATAACGATAATATAATAGAAAAAGGCAAGTGCTGTGAAAGAAATTTTTCTTTGATGTTGCTTGTCTTTTTTTAATTCATCACTTGACATTGTGGCAAAGAAATCCTGAAAGGGGACGAGTAGAAAAAAGAGCAGCTGCATGAGCAGGAAGAAGAAAATAGACAGAGCAGTTGATGATGTGGAATGTCCGGTGCAGTGTGGGTGTAATGCTCATGCTACACCGGACTTTTTTCGAAAATGATTTTTAATAATGTTGATTTTCAACTACTTTTAACTCAAATATTGCATCTTAACTTAAAAAGAGTTAAGATTGCAAGTAATGACATGGAATATCTCGATAAAGTTCCTGGAGTCAAGAATCAAAGTGTTTTTAAAGAAGCTTATGTTAGGGGATATTCTATTTACTAATGTTGATTTTCAACTGCTGAACGAATGGGAGGGGTGCTTCATGCCGTTGCAAATGATCAGAAACGATATTACAAAAATGAGTGTTGACGCAATCGTCAATGCTGCCAACACGTCCCTTTTGGGCGGCGGTGGTGTGGATGGCTGCATTCATCGTGCGGCCGGACCGGAACTGCTTGCAGAATGCCGTACGCTGCATGGCTGCGAAACCGGCAGTGCAAAAATCACAAAAGGATACCGTCTGCCCTGCAAATATGTGATCCATGCAGTCGGTCCGCGCTGGCGGGATGGCAGGCATCGGGAGCGGGAGCTTCTGGAATCCTGTTATCGGACATCTTTGAATCTGGCGAAAGAAAATGGCTGTCAGTCTGTAGCCTTTCCGCTGATTTCCTCCGGTGTTTACGGCTATCCAAAAGACCAGGCTCTGAAGGTTGCAGTCAATACCATCAGTGAATTTTTGCTGGAAAACGAGATGATGGTCTATATCGTTATTTTTGACCGAAAGACATATCAGATTAGCGGAAAGCTGTTTGATGACATCGCAGTGTACATAGATGACAGGTATGTGGAAGAACATACCGACAGGAGGGCAGAACAGAGTCGGTGTTCCGAAGCATGGCAAGAGGAATCCTGCTTTGAAGCTGTATCTGTCCCGCTGCCGCCCGAAGCAATCTGTAAATCCTGCAGCAGTCAGTCTTTAGAAGAGGCGCTGGGGCAGATGGATGAGAGCTTTTCAGAAATGCTGCTTCGAAAGATTGAGGAAAGCGGTATGACGGATGCACAGTGCTACAAGAAAGCAAATATTGACAGGAAGCTCTTCTCAAAAATCCGTTCGGATAGATTCTATAAGCCATCCAAACCTACGGTGCTGGCATTTGCCCTCGCTTTGGAGCTGCCGCTTGCCCAGATGCAGGAGATGCTCGGCAAGGCAGGATTCACATTGTCCCATTCGAGTAAATTCGACATCATTGTAGAATATTTTGTTGAACGGGGAAACTATAATGTGTATGAAATCAATGAAGCACTGTTTGCCTTTGACCAGAGTCTGATCGGTACATAAGGAAAAAGAAATGTCGCTTTCCATGCGACCACTCCGCAAAAGAAAATCGCTATACTATGGCTGTAAGGTACGAAATCGAGCAGTCATTTGCGTGAGGAATGAGCCAAAGCTCGAGCTTGCTCGAAACCTTGGCGAATACTGCGACAGCGAGCCCGTAAGGGCGAGATCTTTTAGGAGGATAAGCATATGAGAAAGAATTTAACAGAGATCGTTTTTATCTTAGACCGCAGCGGTTCTATGAACGGACTGGAACGGGACACCATCGGCGGATTCAATTCCATGATTGAGCAGCAGAAAAAAACAGAAGGCGAAGCACTGATTTCAACGGTACTGTTTGACAATGTGAGTGAAGTCCTGCACGACCGTGTAGATGTAAAGGACATCCGACCAATGACTGACCGGGATTATACGGTTCGCGGATGTACGGCACTCTTAGATGCCATCGGCGGTGCGATTCATCACATTGGAAATATTCATAAGTACGCACGACCGGAAGATGTCCCGGAGTATACCATGTTTGTAATCACTACGGACGGAATGGAAAATGCCAGCCGCCGGTATGACAGCGAAAAAGTGAAGCAGATGATCGAGCGGCAGAAAGCGAAATACGGTTGGGAGTTTTTGTTCCTCGGTGCAAATATTGACGCGGTAGAGACCGCAAGCCAGTTCGGAATCGGTGCAGACCGTGCAGTCAACTATCAGTGCGACAGCGAAGGAACTGCGTTGAATTATGAGGTGGTCAGCGAAGCAATCAGCTCTGTCCGGTGCAGTGCCCTGTTGAACGCAGACTGGAAAAAACGTATAGACGAGGATTATAAAAAACGTGGAGGAAAATAGAAATATGCAGGCGTATACCTACGTTTCAAAAGGAAAATTCGAATTACGAGAGAAGCCAAAACCGACCCTGATGCAGGAGCGGGATGCTATTGTCAAAGTGACACTCGCCAGCATTTGCTCCAGCGATCTGCATATCAAGCATGGCAGCGTTCCGCGGGCAGTACCCGGGATCACGGTTGGCCATGAGATGGTGGGGATTGTGGAAGAGGTTGGAAAGGCAGTTACCAAGGTAAAACCGGGAGATCGGGTGACAGTAAACGTGGAGACCTTCTGCGGTGAATGCTTTTTCTGCAAGAAAGGGTATGTGAATAACTGTACAGATGAAAATGGCGGTTGGGCGCTGGGCTGCCGGATCGATGGCGGCCAGGCGGAATATGTGCGTGTACCCTTTGCAGATCAGGGACTGAATAAGATTCCGGATGGCGTTACGGATCGACAGGCATTGCTGGTGGGCGATGTTCTGGCTACCGGTTACTGGGCAGCGCGTATTTCAGAGATCTCAGAGCAGGACACGGTGCTGATCATCGGAGCCGGCCCCACCGGTATCTGTACCCTGCTTTCGGTAATGCTGAAAAAACCAAGACGGATTATTGTGTGTGAAAAGGATAAAAATCGTCTGCAGTTTATCCGACAGCATTATCCGGAGATTTTGTTGGTTTCTCCGGAGAAGTGTGAAGCGTTTGTACGGGCAAACAGCGATCATGGGGGAGCTGACGTTGTGCTGGAGGTTGCGGGGGCGGAAGCTACATTCCGTCTGGCCTGGGAATGCGCGAGACCCAATGGTCTGGTGACGGTGGTTGCTCTTTATGATCAGGCACAGATCCTGCCGCTTCCGGATATGTATGGAAAAAATCTTACCTTTAAAACCGGAGGAGTGGATGGCTGTGACTGTGAAGAAACATTACGGTTGATTGCAGAGGGAAAACTGAACACAGAGCCGCTTATCACCCACACCTATCCCTTGGAAAGGATAGAGGAAGCTTATGAACTCTTTGAAGGTAAGAGAGATGGTGTAATTAAGGTAGCAGTAGAATGCTAAAAGAAGATATAGATAATTCCAATCATTAATGTACTATATATGGTATGATAATGATTGGAATTTTGTTATAACAGAGGGGATTTTTGCAAATTCCGGCTCATCTGACCACGCATTCCGCTAAGAGCTGATCAGTCTTTCC
>OFMK01001703.1_pt1 | contig 14625 bp, 9 predicted proteins | sample 1541781 | NCBI WGS metagenome assembly OFMK01 (sample SAMN04209250, study PRJEB22552) | human gut metagenome | biome: gut; material: feces | host: Homo sapiens | place: USA: Oklahoma
CCGCGCCGGTTCGGCCTGTTTGGACAGTGTGTTCTGCTTCGACGCGCCAGATCGCCCCGCCGATCGGGGCGTACTGGATTGGGTAATGTCCAACGCATCCGTTGTCGTGTGCACTTCATGATGTATTCCTGCGGATACAGTCGCTTCCCTTTGAGATTGATCCTGTTTTCTCTCCTGCGCCTGCTGAAGACGCTTTTTATATTTCATCCGCCGAAACTGTTGTTTGGCGCGTACCATTGGCTGAGATTCCGGCTGCATTGGACTGTCATCGAAATGCGCATCCTCTTTGTGCGTATGCGGTAAATTGCGCCGGTCAAATCGTTCCTTTGCCGCCTGCTTTCCAACACGGAAAGCGGTGCGGCTGCTCAGCCGCGTTGCTTTTTCTGCGGAAGTCTCAAATTTCTGCACGGTTTCCTGTACCGGCGTATCGCACATCTCCGCATCCTTATCCAGCTCCCGTTTCATCATTTTGCGGCGTAATGCCTGCTGCTGAAGCGTTTTCACCGCTTGTTTGGGAAGTGTATAGGCATGCTTTCGTTCCCGCTCTTTGGGGCGTGTCCGAATCTCTCTCATAGGCTTTCTCCTGGGCGGGTCGTCATCAAGCGGTACAGCTCGGTGTCACGGGGAAACTGATTGACGAACGGTACCAGCGCACCACCAACCTTGATAAGTCCGTGACCGGACTCTGCGTTGCTGATATGTCCAAGCTGTTCACCCGAGATGTGGAGCAGGTTGACCAGCTCCTGCTGATCGGTCGGAGCCTGTGAAAGCATCAGTAGAAATTCCGAGTTTGCCAGCATATTTTTCGCTGTGGGCGAGCGCAGGCAGTCGGTTACATTCTGTGTGATTCCAGTGGCTGCGGCGTTCTTCTTACGGAAGCGCTTCCAGCTCTCTTCCAAAAAGTTCGTGCTGTATTCATTGGCAAAGAACAGATAGATTTCATCAATGTAAATCCATGTGCGCCGTCCGCGTTTATGATTTTCAATGACGCGGTTGAGGATCGCGTCCAGCATGACCAGCATTCCTACGGTCTTGAGCTGACTGCCAAGATCAAAAATATCGAACAGCATGATGCGGTTGTTCATATTTACATTGGTCTGATAGGCGAATACATCCAGTGTGCCGTCTACAAACAGCTCCAGCGCCAGCGCGATGGACTGCGCTTCCGGTTCTGACTGCCGCAGCAGTTCTTCCCGGAACTCCTTCAGGGTCGGTGTGTTTTGATAGTCGCGCACATACTCCTGATACACATGATTGACGCACCGACCGATGATAGATTTTGCTTTTGCATCTACCGGTTCCGGCTTCATCAGCTGCTCGCACAGGGACATAACGAACTGGCTTTTCAGGATCAGCGGATTTTCTGACTTTCCCTCTACCTCGCCGTATCCGCTTGCCATATCCAAAGCGTTAATATGATTGGCACTGCCCGCTGAAATCTGTACGACCTCACCGCCCAGCGCCCGCACCAGCGGCGCGTACTCGCGCTCCGGATCTACAATGATGATGTCATCATCCGTAGATAAGGCAATTGAGGTAATTTCCTCTTTGGCTGCAAACGATTTGCCCGAACCGGAAACACCCAAAATAAATCCATTGCTATTGAGCAGCTTACTCCGGTCACATACAATCAGGTTACGGCTGGTCGCGTTGACGCCATAGTAGATACCGCCCCTGTGCCGGATCTCCTGAGAAGAGAACGGTACCAGCGCCGCTGCGCTCTCGGTGGTCAGTGTCCGCAGCGTGTCAATCTTACGCAGACCATAGGGCAGGACGGTATTGAGACCATCTTCCTGCTGATAAGTCAGCACACTCATCTCACAGTTCTTTCCACCCGCGATGCTGCGGATGGTCTCGGTGTCAGCGTCAAGCTGTGCCTTATCATCCGCGATATGAACCAGCGTCAGCACGCACAGCGTCATGCGTTGGTCGCCGGTGGTCAGGTCATCCAGAAAAGCGCGCATATTGTCCCGCGCTTCTGTCAGCTGTAAGGGCGGGATCGCGGAAAAGTTATTGTTCTGGTTCTGCTTGCTTTGCCAGCGGGTGATGTCGGTCTCCACGGCCAGAGAGCGGTTCTGGATCTCCCGGAGTGCCTTGTCGGTCGGCACCGGCTGGATGTCGATAGAGAGCACCAGATTGCGGCTGAGATCGGTCAGCTCCTTGAGAAAGCTGTCCTCCAGATAGGCGGGATAATCTTTCAGGAACAGGACACGTCCAACCTTGTTGTCCGACAGTTCAAAATAGTTGGAGTGAAACTGGATGCTGTCCGGACAGATGGTGTCTTGAAAGGACTGTCCGCGCCGTGCCAGCCGGTCAAAGTCAAAACGGAACTGTTCTTCCTCGCCAATGCGGAAAAAATCATGCAGAACCCGCAGACGCTCGGTGTTGTCCAGATCATACAAACGGGAGGACAGCTTTTTGAGACCCACGGACAGATCGCTGCCGACCCGCGTGAAAAAGCTGCGGGCTTCCTCAATGCTGCGGCGCTCCACTGACACCGTAATGTAGCGTTCCTGTACAATATTGTTTCCCTCTGCGGCTTTGGACAGCATCATCCGATTGTACTCCGCACGGTAAGTGTCCCGTCCGTCCTGGCTGGCGGGCATCAGCACTTCCCGCTGAAACTCCAGCTGATTGAGCCGTTTGTTGACCACAGAGATTTTTGTGATTGCATCGGTTGGCAGCGATTTTTCCAGCGCACAGTACAGGAGCAGCATGTCTTTTTTATCCTCTTCATCGGCAACCGCATAGTTGATATCCGTAAAGCGCCAGCTGCGGCTAAATTTTCCCTCGACCTCCCAGATACCGTCGCGGTAAATCCTGCGGATGGGAATGGTCTGCTGCGCTGTCTTTGGCAGACGCACCGAAGTCTGCGTCTGTTTTTTCCCAAACAGAGAAATCTTCATTTGCATTTTTTCCTTTCTTTCGTTTCCGGCGTATGCAAAAGCTGGTCATACAGGTTTTCACTGCGGTATACCCGCCGTCCGGCACACAGGATATTGGTTTTGATTACAGCCCATAGAAATCGTTCCAAAGTCATGCCGTTGTACCTGAAAAAGCCTGCCGCTGCCAAGGGCGCAGCACAGAGCATACACAACCAGCTTGCCGTTTCCTTTCCCAATACTTCCCGAAACAAGAAATATGCGCCCACCGCGACTGCAACCGCGCCCAGCGCACAGCCAAATTGTCTTGCAGACAAGCCAAAAAATATTGTTTCATGATAATCCCGCACCTCTCGATTGATGCGTATTTCCATGCTCCATACACCTCCTGCAAAAGAAGGAGGCGTGCCATATGCACGCCTCACGTCAGTTATGTATTCTTTTTGATATCGTTTTCGATAGAGCGTTACGCCCCAGCTCAAAGCAGTCCCCGCCAAGATTGCAAATAAAATACTGTCTGCCAGCGTGGTATGCTGTGCAGTCCAATCCAAAAGCAAGGTATTGCCGAGCACAACATAAGCAAGTGCAACTCCAAGCTGCAGCTTGATGAGCAACCGAAGCCATACCGGTAAAAGCAGTACCAGCAAAATTGGGAATATGATCTGTCTGAACATGGTCAGCACCTCCTCCATCCTCAGCATACCGCAGTTCTGGCATTCGCGCAAAAAATTACAATGCCAGCATTTCTTTTACGATTCGGTCTGCGCCTTTGACCAGACCGACCAACACCAGCATGTTAAAGATCGTTTCCGCCAGATATCCCCATACCATGGTCACCGCTGAAGCGTCCGGATCAGCGATTCCCGGCGCGCCGCCGCTGGTGAACGCAGAAAAAATCATACAGGCCAGTACAATGACCGCGCCTTCCATACAAACACCCAGATAGCTTTTGATGAATGCGCGTCCGGTGTTCGCGGTCATGTCTCCGGCAAAGGTGGAGAGGGGCACGGGAGCCAACGCCGTATACATATAGAGCCGAAAAAATCGTCCATATACCGTCAGAATCATCACAAAGGAGAGCACCGTAATGAATACGCTGCCTAAAATCGTCACCAGCCACAACGGGATACTCGCCAGAAAGCCAACCTCTCCGATTGCTGTCTTGATTTCCTCCGGTAGTGTTACCGCCGCGCCAGTTAAGCTGCCCAGATTGCCTGCTACCGTACTGACGATTCCGGCGCAGATCGTAAACAGCGTTGTCATAATGTCCATCCCATAGGTCACAGCTGCTTTCGCTGCGACAAACCGGATAAAATAGCGCAGTGCATGTTCCGGTCTGCGAAAATCCTGAAAATTCGCCGTGCTGCGGAAAATACTGATGGCAAAGAACAGAATCAGCAGACCGTAACCGACCGCCTGCAATGCGGCGTTGATGTCCTGCGCCAGCTCCCAGATCGCGCCGCCCTTAAATTGCTGCGGCGTCTCACTGACCAGCGACCATATCTCGGTCAGCTTTTCATTCCATGTATTGAACGCGCCCTCCAGATTTTCCACAATCCAGTTGTCATCCAAGTTGTTCACCTCCTGAAAAAACGAACCGCCTGCTTCCTCAGAAACAGGCGGCTCGCTGTCCGTCCGGTATCATTCCATACCGAAGATATGATAAATGTAATTTTTACGGGCATCCGCAATGTGATAGATGAATATGATATCATTCTCGATTTTATACACACAAACATACTGTGCGATGAACAACGCACGGAATCCGTATTTTCCCATCAGCGTATCATATTTCAATACACCTATCTCAGGAAAGTCTGCCAGCTGCGCGACCGCTCGCAAAATTTTCTTTGAAAATTTTTCTGCGTAAGGCTTTCCCACCTGTGTCGCATAGTATGTCACGAACTCCCGAAACTCGTTGCGCGCCTCGTTGAGCCACTCAACCTTCATGTAGCAGTGCCTCCACATCCGTTTCCATTTCAAACATGGAATAGGTCTTTGCACCAGCCATCCGGTTTTGTTCGCGGCGAAGCATCTCTGCCAATAGATTCAGCTCCGCTTCCCGCTTTTCCCATACTTCTAATGGGACAAATACCATTTCGCCGTCTCCATTGCGAGTCAGGAAGATCGGCTCCTGTTTTTCCTTCGACAGTTTTACCATACCATCATAATCATTGCGTAATGCAGTTGCAGATCGTATCATCATTGCCCTCACTCCAATCGGTATTTATTATACCTTAATTATAGGATAATTCATACCGACCGTCAAGCATACTGTTTTACTTCAAAATCAGATCCAAAATCTCCTTTGCGAACGCGATCATCAGTCCGCCAAAAAAGGTCAGGAAGCCAGTGCTGCGCTGGGAAGGGTCATGGGATTGCAGACTCATGCCGATCTGCACCACGCCCCAGCCCAACAGGATCACGCCAATGGCTTTGATGGCTGCAAATACAAAGGTGGAAAGGTTGTTGATGGCTGTCAGGGGATCATCGCCTGCGGCCAAAGCGGGCGTGCAGACGGTGCAGCACAGCAAGAGCGCTGTCACTGCGCCGAAATAGCGGTGTTTTGCTCTGCGGGTCTGCGCCTTGGGGTCCAGCTTTTTGTTCTTCATGTTTGGGTTCCTCCATAAATTCAATGATTTCAACGTTTTCGATGTCGATTGCATGGGAAAGGTCTGTCCGCTCATAATGCGGAATATCAAATTGCTTTTGATAGGGTGGATGACCACCATCTGCTGTGCGGCGAAAATTGGGATGCTTCTGGATGGGATACTTATCATCCATCACTGGACGTTCTCCTCGAATGAAGATCAGCGCTTTCCGATTGTCCAGCATCCGTACCTCGTCGGGCATAAGCAGTTCACGTCCCGTGTTCTGATAGTTGATATTGCTGGAACCGCTGCGCCCACGGGTAATCCCTCGCGTCCGTGTGTCAATGGTCTCCTTGCCGAGCGCTTTGGAGATATATTCGTGTGTGCTGGCTTCGTTGCCGCCTAAGTAGAGCAGCGTATCACAGTTGCCGGTCACGTTTTCCCAGCTGTTCTTGAACAGTTTTTTGAGCTGTGCCATGTTCTGGATCACGATGTTGATAGAAATTTCACGGCTGCGGCAGGTGGACAGGATACGCTCAAAATCCTCCGGCAGCGCAACGTTCGCGAACTCATCCATCAGGACGCGAACTGGTATCGGAAGCCTGCCGCCGTATCGGTTATCCGCAGCATAGTACAGCTCCTGAAATGCCTGCCCGTATAAAATGCCGACTAAGTAGTTGAGTGAGGTATCGTTATCCGGGATGACTGCAAAAATCACGCGCTTGCGGTCGCCCAACGTGCCGAGCTGCATATCATCACGGCTGGTCAGACGTGCCATTTCTGGCAGATTGAATGCTGCGAGCCGCACCGCTGTGGACACCAAAATCGACTTGGCTGTTTTGCCGCTGGCTTGTTTGAATACCTTATATTCTTTCAGCGCGATGTGCTCCGGGTCTATGCGCTCCAGATCATCAAAGAGCAGATCGACTGGGCTGCAATAGCTCTCGTCCTCCTCCCGCACGGCGGCATTTTCCACCATATACATGACTGTCGCAAAGTTGCGCTCGCTCTCCGGCGCTTCATGGTATAGATAGAGGATCAGCGCCGAGAGGAAAGCTGTCTCCGCCCGATCCCAGAATGGGTCTGAGGTCTGTGACTTTTGCGGCGTCGTGTTCTGGATCAGGTTGGTGATGAGCTTGATGGCGTCAATATCAGAGTGCAGATACATGAAGGGATTATAGCAATCCGAGTTTGCCATATCGACCAGATTCAAAAGCAGCACCTCATATCCCTCCTGTTCGAGCAGGCCACCGATTGCCCGGTAGGTTTCGCCCTTGGGGTCGCACACAATATAGGAGCAGTCTGCCTGCATTAAATTTGGTTTGATAAAAAAGCGTGTCTTGCCTGCACCCGAGCCGCCGACCACCAGAATATTTGCATTCACCTGATGCTGCGGCGGCAGTGCGCGCGTATTCATGCTGACACGGACGTGCTTGGAGATCAGAAAGTACCGGTCAGTGCGTTTGGTTCGGAAGTGCGCACACACCTCTTTTGCACTGCCCCAACGGGCAGAGCCGTGTTCTTCGCCAGGTCTGCGATTGCCGCGCTCACTGTAATACCACGCGACTACAAAGCCATACGCCGCCAATGCCGCCGCAACAAACCGTTTGGTGTACGGTGTAAACCGGATGGAGAGCGGTGTCTGCATGGCTTCCTGCATCGCGTACAGCCAATCGCCCAACCCCATATCCGCTTTGCAGCAGCTCCCGCCCAGCAGGGCAAACCACAAAACAGGAACGGCGAGCGCCGCCCAAAAAAGGGCGGCGCTCCCATTGGAATTTCGCTTCATAGCTTAGTAACCGGTTTTCGGCAGTTTGGGTACACCCGCCTTGTAGATGGTCGTGACCCAGCGGTCCGTCGCCATGATCCACTGACCGCCATGCAGTCCGCCGACGTCAGTCCGATTGGCAAACTGGTAGCCATTGTTCAGCCAGCTATTGGTCCAGCAGAAGATGTAGGGTGCATCCACCTGTGCAAATCCTGCCTTGACTGTCCCAAACACGAACATGAAGTCGGTGACATATTCATTGGAAGCCAGCCCCAGCGCAGCAGGAGAGGCATCCAGCGAATAGTTCTTCATGGTGGAAAGGTTGTCCGCCAGTGTGCGGTAGTCATGCAGATTGGTCTTATAAACTACCTTGTAAGAAAGCTTCTGGTTCCATGTGCCGGTGACGATTTTGGTCAGCCGTACTGCCGAAGCCGGCAGCGTATCCCGCCAATAAAAGCTGTTCAACGGCACGCTGGAATTGTTGGCGATGTTCTTGAAGTCATAGCGGATGGTCTGCGCAGGTGCAGCCTGCTTATACCCTCGCTTGGTCACAGCTACATTGGTATAGACGCTCTTGTTCAGCACCTCGACCCGCACAATCTGTCCGGAGAACTCAATTTCCGTCTCAATCGGCTGTGTCGCAGCACTGTAAAACATGGGAGCCTTGGTCTCACGGATGGTATAGCGCCCCAGCGGAATGGTATCCGAGGTCGCAATGCCATTCTTATCCGTTACAACCGTGTTCACTAGATTACCCGCCCTGTTATAAATTTCAAAGGTCGCTCCCGGCAAGGGGCTTCCAGCCGGAACCGCATTGTAGGGATTGTCATCCGCAGAACGTTTGGTGATCTGAATCTGTCCCATGACCGGCGTATTCTTCCATGTGATGGTGGACGTTCCGCCATACTCCACATAGAAGGTGCGAACCGTGGTATCCAGCAGATAGCCGTCCGCTGCCTCGATCTCCCGCACCTGATACTTTCCATCCGTCAGGCTCTTGTCAATATAGACGTAACCATTCTGGTCAGAGGTATACTGACCGATTGGATTGCCCTTACCGTCTGATACCAAAAAGGTCACACCGTAGATGCCCTTTCCGGTCACGCTGTCGATCTTATGGATAAGGACAGAGCTTGCCTGCGTATTTTCGATGGTCAGCGAGGTTGTTTTTCCTGCCTTCACCTCAAATTGATGCGGCGTACTGTCCAGCAAATAGCCCTTGGCAGCCTTCAGCTCGGTCGCGGTGTACCAGCCGTCAGCCAGTTCAGGCAGGACAATCACACCATTGCTGTCCGTAGTATACGTGCCGATCCGCTCCCCGTTCATCTTGGCAATTTCAAACTGAACGCCCTTGATACGCTTTCCGCTGTCGGCATCCACCTTGATGATCTGGCCGCTGCCGATGGGCGTATTGGTAAAGGTCAGGGTTTGGGTATCGTTGGTGTTGACCACCACGGTTTGGGGTGTGCTGTCCAGTACATAACCAGAGATCGATGCCGTTTCCGTGACAACATAGGTGCCCGGAGCCAGACCAGAAAGCACGATCTGACCGTTTTCATCCGTGTAGTACAGACCGTTTGAGCTGATCTGTCCCCCTGCATCCGGTACAAATTCACCCGAAGAAGTCGTAATCTTGAAGGTGACGCCCTTGAGCGGTTTTCCGGTCACGGCATCCTTCTTGACAATAATGAGCGAACCCTTGGGCTGGTTACGGAACTCAAGCGTGACGGTCTGACCCGCCAGAATTTTAGCGGTCTGCGGCGTATCATCCAGCACATAGCCCGCCTTGGCGCGGGTCTCCTTGACCACCAACGTTGTGCCGGGGTCAATGCCCGATACCGTGAAGCTGCCTGCGCTGTCTGTCACAAATTTGCCGTTGGCATCGCCCACGACCGTACCATCCGAAGTCGTTACCATGAACTCAACATCCGAAAGCGGCGCATGTGTCACGCTGTCGATCTTTTTGACCAACAGACCTCCCTTGGGGGAGTTGCCAAAATAGAGTTGTACCACATCCTGCTGTTTTCCGCTGATGTAGGCAGTCTGCGGTGCCGTGTCGATTACATGGCCGCTGTCGCTTGCCAACTCTTCAACGATGTAAGTGCCTTCTTTCAAGCCGGTGACTGTGAAGCTGCCGTTTGCAGAGGTCTTATAGGTGCCGATGACTGTGCCGCCCGTGCCCGAGGTACCCGTGAGGTACTTCACCTGAAAGACTGCGCCCTCTACCGCTTCTCCGGTGACCGAATCGTATTTCCAGACCACCAGCGCAGACAACGGAATGTTCTCGAAGGTTAGGGTCTTGCCGGTGCCAGACTGAATATAGACCTCCTGCACGGCTTCCTTGATGGCATAGCCTGTAGGCGGCTCCAGTTCGGTTACTTTGTACCAGCCATCACGCAGACCGGTGAGCTGGAACTGTCCATTTTCATCGGTATAGAAGGTGCCGAGGTCATTGATTTCACCGCTGCCGGTGTTGTTGCTGGCATAGGTAACCTGAAACTTTGCGCCTTTTAACACGTCGTCGGTCACACTGTCCACTTTTTTGACTGTCAGGCTGGGCTTTTTATGGTTTTCAAAATAAATAGTGTGGTTGCGGTTTGGATAGAGTGTCACCAGCTGTTTGGGAGCGTCCAGCAGATATGGGGAGGGAACAGATTTCTCGGTGACTTCATAGACACCGGGCAGCAGATTCGTAAGTTCTGCCTTACCGTTTTTATCCGTCTTAATCTGGTCAACACTGTGACCATCTGCCGCCCGGACTTCAAACACCGTATCTGCGACCGGCTCTCCAGTATCTGCGTCATGCTTATACACAATGAGATTGGGACGCTTCTGGTTTTCCACGGTCAGCGTACTGGTCTTGCTGGGGAATAGCTCCATGTGATATTCCCGCACATCCAGAATATGAGAAGCGTCGGTGGCCGTCTCTTTTACGGAATACACGCCGGGTTCCAGCCCGGAAATCACGATCTCACCTTGCTCATTGGTCGTGCGATCCAGATAGTGCGTACCATCTTCAATCTTTGCAATGTGGAAGGTAACATTCTTCAGTCGAGAACCGTCTGAACTGGTCTTGATGATCTGGAGAGAGGGCTTAATGGTGTTGGTGAACACGAACTGTGCATCCTCGTTGGGATCAAGCTGAATGATTCGCTGAGCCTGATCGATGATGTAGCCCTCGCACGCCTTTTCTGTGACCACATACGCGCCGGCAGGCAGTTTGCTCAGATCGATTTCGCCGTTTTCGTCGGTGGTAAATTCCTCGGGACCAAAGCTCCCATCCACGGATTTGATTTCAAATACTGCATTGGGAATCACGCGGCTTGGATCGGTGGAGTCCACCTTGACCAGCCGCAGTCCAGGCTTTACATCGTTGAAAAACAGCAGTTCCTTGATGCCGTCTCCAGCAGACAGCTCGACCTCCTGCGGCGTGGTATCCAAAATATGACCGTCACTTCCGGTATCCACCTCCACAGCACGGTAAGTACCCGGCTGTACATTGGTCAGCAGGATTTCACCAAATTCATCTGTGCGAAATTTACCGAGCGATACGCTGTCGCGGAAAATCTCAAAGGTGACATCGGGCATTGCCTCCATGGTCTTCCGGTCATACTTGATGATCCGCAGTCCTGGAAGCTCTTTGTTGACCAGTGAAAACGTAGCAGTTTCACCGGTAGAAACCGTAGTGGTATAAGTGGCGTCATCCTTCAGCCAGCCGGAAGGCGCTGTGATCTCGCGGATCTCGTAAGCACCGGGCTTGATGTTATCAAAGATGGCATATCCTGCAAAGTTGGTTTCAGCAGAATAGACGGTGCCGCTTTCGATGTGTTTGATCTGCACCACGGCTCCCGACAGACGCGCTCCCGTATCCGACAGTTTTTCCACCCGCAGTGTACCATACGGTTCGTTCCAGAAGGTAACCTCAGCAACCTTGCCGTACTCCACCTTGATATTCTGTACTGTGGTATCACTGAGCAGATGATCACGCGGGGGTACACGCTCATAGACTGTATAATTGCCGCTGAGTGTCAGCGGGATGGTAATGGTACCGTCCGACCCTGTGCTGAATGTGCCGATGGTCGCGCCTTCCGGATCGACCACCTCAAAGACCGCGCCGCCCAGCGGCGTATCCGTACCTTTCTCCAGCTTGATGATTTTCAGACCGGTATCCGGCACAGGCGTATCCCCATGATCCGCATAATTACTGTATGCGGACAGCTGCATGGTAACCGTGGGGTCGGTATCGCACATATAGTTCTGGAGCTGACCATATTTGCCGGTCTCTGCACAGGTGGCATAAAAGACCGCGTATTTGTAGACGTCAGCAGAAAAGGATAGCTGAACGCTTCCCGTTTTTCCAGTCACCGCAGAAGCGGGATACAGGACTTTGAATTTGCCCGCAAAGCTGCCTCCAGTATTGGAGGTCGTAATGGCGGTGATATCCTTGTTGTCCATGTCCACGATACGCGTTCCGGCGGGCACAGTGCTGGGGTCGGTAAACGAAACCTTGACTATATAATTGCATACCCATGTATCCGAATTGACGGTAAATATCTGCTGCTGGTACCGCTGACTGTCCATTGTAACAGAATACGCCGTGTCCCGATCCGGAGTAACCATCACGCGCGGCGAGAGAATCTTGCTCCATGTGGTGCCGCGCGCATAAATGTCTTTGGCTGCGGCCAGCATCGCCTGTGCCCGCTGAAGCTCCTTGCCGGTCAGATTGGGATTGACCTTAAGATTGTTGATATTCCAATCGGGGATCAGGTAACACCAAAGTGCCATCTTTGTGGCATAGAATGCCTGATACTTGTTTTCCAGCTTGAGCTCAGAAAGCCCACGCGTGGGATACCCATTGGCGATGATGCCCATGACCTTGGGATCGCTGCCTTTTTCCTTGGCAAGATATTTAATGCTCTGTCCCGGTGAGACGGTCTGCGGGACACCTTTTGTAGTGGGATTGACGCAATAGGCAGGGATTTCCTTGGTCTCGCCCTTGCTGTTTTCATAATTAAAATAAGTATAGCTCTGCTTGCGCACACGGCCATTCATCGACAGATAATACATTTCATAGCCGCCATTGAAGATGTTCACTTCGCCCAGAGCTTCTTCCTCGGTATCCGCAGCCAGTGCAATGCCGGGGAGCATCCCCAGCATGGTCGCCAATACCAGAAGCAGCGCGATCAGTCGTTTTTTCATCATGCGTTCCTCCTGAAAGTAATGGGAGGGATCGGCTTTCACCATGATCGACATGGTCAAAACCGTATCCCTCTAAAAGTTATCCACATCCATGTTAAAAACTTTTGATTTGCCGAAGTTGTGTACATGAATATTATTTTTGTCGTGCCTGCACACACCAACGATACTGCGGCTGGTTCATCACGCAGGTGACCAGTGTTACGATGTTCTCATGAGACGGATTCAGCACAGAGACATCATCTACGGAAATCTTGCGAACCGAGTATACCGAATAGCTGCGTGTACCGAGCTGTGTGGTCAGCTGGATGGTATCGCCATGTTCCAGCTGATGGATCTTGCCGAAATAGTTGGCGGAACCCCGATTATGCCCAGCGAATGCGACGTTGCCGTCCCAAATCGAGGTTTCTGCGAAGTGTCCCACGCCTTTCCGCATCGCTGCATTGTCCGTTCCCTGATAGATTTTTGCGCTCAGTCCAATGACTGATGCGGACAGAGTACCCAGATGTCCGCCCTTGTAATAGAGGTCGTCTGTCACCGGCGTGTAGCCGCTGCTGCCAACCTGTCCCGCCGTGCCATTCTCTGCGGCAGGCGGCATGATCGTCACGCTGCTTCCGCTGGTTGCAGCGCTGGACTCTGCTGACATACCTCCATACACCAGATCATAGCCGGGAAGGTTCGGGGTCAACCGTTCTCCTGCGCCCAGCATGTCTGCCATCGGGCTGCCGAAAGCAGGCGGAATAAATGCCGCATTTTTGCTGACATCGGTCTCATAGGGGTTTGCTGCTCCAATCGTCTGCACTGCTTCTACGCTGGTCGGCTTCCCAAAGGTGCCAGCCGGTGCATCCGTTTCGGTATACTCAAGTGCCAACGCCGGGGTAGTGGTCAGCGCTGTCACTGTCAGCAGCGTCAGACTCAGATACCTTGCTGTTTTCAGCGGAAATATAGTCCGCGTCCAAAATCGTTTCATGGTCTGTACTTCCTTTCTTCGTTTTCATTTTTGCAGCAGTAAATCCAGCTACACAGAGCATGAGCAATACGGCGGGAATTGCAATGTACCGCCAGTCCGCTGTGGCGGCATCTGTCTCGTCCTCCGGCACTTCCACCGCAGCCGGCTCCAAGGGCGTACCGTGGAAAATCGCAACATACTGCACTTTATCCAGTGCGATTTTTTCCACCTCGCCGCTATACTGGGCTGTTACGGTGTAGCCGGTGACATTTTTGCTGGATGCAGTTCCCGTATAGGTAACAACAGCGGTGAACCGGTCACCGATTGGATCGTCATCCACATTCTCTGTGTTGTCCGTCTGCCACTGCACATTTGCAAATTGCAGGGTGCGCCCATTCTCGGTCGTGGTCTTGGGGATAAACTCTAAATCCATATCACTGAGATTGGGGTAGGTACGGGTAGCCGAAACGGTCCATGAGTTGTTTTTGTATCCGGCAGGCTCGACCTTAATGCTGTCCGTGTTCAGATGCAGCGTACCCGTGAATCCGTCCTCGGTGGTGACAGACTTGGTTTCTGCCAACAGAGGAAGGATTGCGGTCAAATCTTTGCTTTTGCTGTTTGCCGTCACTGTCTCCGTATGCGCTCTGGACTGATACTCGGGCATCTCCTGACGCAGCATATCGGTCAGGGCAAACGAATAGCCGTCCTGCTCAAAGCCCTGCTTGGCCTGCATAGACGGCTCCTGATCGACCGGCATTTCATAGATCTTCCGCACCTCGAAAATACCGTTTTCCATACTGTAGCTGACCTGAGACGGATACTCTGCCGCCAATGCGGTGGTCGTGCTGAACAGCGTCAGTGCTGTCAGCAGGAGGATGATTTTTCTCATCGTTCTCTGTCCTTTCCGGGCAGGTTCGGCTTTTGCTCCGCCTGCCTGATTTTATATTGCCGGATGCGGGCGATCACCGAATCCGGCTGCTCATGTGCCGTCCTCTCGGGCTTCCAGCCAGTCCCGCGCTCTGCGAATCTGCTCTCGTGCGGAACACGGGACGCGGCTTTTTTTAGCGGTTCCTCCTCCGCCTGTACCTGTTCCGGTGCGGCATAGTGCAGCCGCTCAAAAATACGGTTGAGCTTGGACACATCCTCGGCTTTCGCCAGAATGTCCACGTGACCGTTCCCGCTCGCGGTATCTTTGATGACGCTGAACAGGACCCCATACTGTCGGGCTGCCTGCTGAAA
>OFMK01001711.1_pt1 | contig 14585 bp, 13 predicted proteins | sample 1541781 | NCBI WGS metagenome assembly OFMK01 (sample SAMN04209250, study PRJEB22552) | human gut metagenome | biome: gut; material: feces | host: Homo sapiens | place: USA: Oklahoma
GCGAGGTGGTTTTGAGGAAGTGTCCCGGTTTCCATGCCGCAACGGGGCTGGAGATCGGCTGACACGACGGGGTAGACTTTCTGCCGCTATTGGCAGAAAGTTGCCCTCCGGAGGCAAAACACAAAAACACCCCAACAAAATAGCAGCCCCTCCGCCTTGCGGCGGAGGGGCTGCTATTTCATAAGCTGCTTTCCAAGAGGAGCTTACTTCTGATCGCAGTTGGGGCAGTGGCCATTCTCATCCAGATGAGCGCCGCAGCGGGTGCAGAAGCTGGGCGCCGCAGGAGCCGCCTGCTCAGCGGGCTGGAAGGGAGTCGACCGCTGGGCAGGAGCCGCAGGAGCCACGGGTGTCACCGGAGCAGTGGGCTGGGAGGGCTGGGTACGGTGCAGCTCCGGCACGGCGAACAGGTCGGCGTCGGCGCTGCGCTCGTTCTGGTTTTTCAGCTTGCGGTTGATGGAGATGACGTTCTTCAGCAGCAGGACCGCCATCATCAGCAGCTCATAGCACAGACGTACCGCAATGGGGCCCAGCACCATCAGAAGGATGCCGTAGCCGCCCAGCCAGTGACGGCCGGTCCAGGTCTCCGGAGCCATGAACAGCATGAAGAAGCCGCACAGAATGAGGTAGGCCGTCACGAAGATGTATAGAGCCTGCAGGATCTTCTCCACGATCAGGAACTTAAAGTTCACGGCGTCGTGGAGGAACTTGCCGAAGCGGCCCAGCTTCTCCCGCTTGCTCTCCGGTACCACCAGAATGAAGGCTGCCACCGTGGCGATGATGGCGAGGATCGTGGCGATGATGCCGAAAGCACCCATATTGGCGCTCAGAGCGCTCAGACTGGTCATAGGATTCATAAGTACCATTCCTTTCTCTATGTGTGTGATCTCTATCTCCATAGCTTTGCCGGATTTCGACAAAACTACAAGGATATCGTATCACGAAAGGGAAAGCTTGTCAACATCCGACCAAAGTGGACAGAAGCAGGACGGATATCCACTTGACAAATGGTCCCAAAATGGGTATATTATGTACCAGTCAAGTGAATATCTTCCACCTTGGGGGAGTAATTCCACTTCGCAGCCTGCGGAGTGAGGCAGTTTCGTCAAACCGGCGTTCAGGCGCCCGGACTGCTTTGAAAGAATGAGACTCATGCGTGGGCTTCGGCCTGCGCATGAGTTTTTTTGTTGCGCCGGGTGGGTAAAATGGAGATGGGGGGAGGACCCCCCGAAGAAGGAGTGGTTGGATGCAAAAGGAATACACCCAAACAAAGGAACAGGTGCTGGAGGGTCTGCGGACGGATCGGCAGGGCCTTTCGGCGCAGGAGGCGGAGAAGCGCCTTCAGGAGCACGGGGAGAACCGCCTGAAGGAGGCGGAGAAGCTGACCTTGTTTCAGCGGTTCGTGCAGCAGCTGAAGGATCCCATGCTGCTGATCCTGCTGGCGGCGGCAGCGGTGTCCGCCGTGACCAATATCCTGTCCCATGAGAGCTTTACGGAGGTCATCATCATCCTGCTGGTGGTGCTGCTGAACGCCGTTCTGGGCGTGGTGCAGGAGAGCAAGGCGGAGGCCGCCATTGAGGCTCTCCAGACCATGACCGCCGCCACCTGCAAGGTACTGCGGGACGGGCAGCAGGTGACCATGGAGAGCCGCCTGCTGGTACCCGGCGACGTGGTGCTGCTGGAGGCGGGCGATGCCGTCCCGGCGGACGGGCGCATTTTGGAGAGCGCCTCCATGAAGATCGAGGAGGCAGCCCTCACCGGCGAGAGTGTCCCCGTCAGCAAGTTTACGGAGCCCCTCGCCGGGGAACAGGTGTCGCTGGGCGACCGGAAGAACATGGCCTACATGGGCTCGGCGGTGGTATACGGCCGGGGCCGCATGGTGGTCACCGCCACGGGCATGGACACGGAGATGGGCAAGATCGCCGGTGTGCTGGCCCAGACGGAGCAGGAGGAGACGCCCCTGCAGCGTAAGCTGACCCAGTTGGGCAGCACCCTATCCAAGATGGTGCTGGCCATTTGCGTGTTCATCTTTGTATTTGACCTGCTGGTGGCGGGTTCCCTGACGCTGGAGAGCGTGTTGGAGACCTTCATGGTGGCAGTGTCGCTGGCGGTGGCCGCCATTCCGGAGGGCCTTGCCACGGTGGTGACGGTGGTGCTCTCCATCGGTGTCACCAAGATGAGCCAGCACAACGCTGTGATCCGCCGTCTGACGGCGGTGGAGACGCTGGGCTGCACGCAGGTCATCTGTTCCGACAAGACCGGTACCCTCACACAGAATAAAATGACGGTGGTGGAGCACACCGGCCCGGAGGGACTGCTGGGTACCGCTATGACCCTCTGCAACGACGCCGTGGAGAATCCCGACGGCACGGTGCAGGGCGAGCCCACGGAGGCGGCGCTGGTGCGCTTCGGCGTGGACAGCGGGCTGGATAAGAACCGGCTGGAGCAGGAGCAGCCCCGTGCGGCGGAGGCTCCCTTCGACTCCTCCCGGAAGATGATGTCCACCATCCACCGCATGGATAACGGCTTCATTCAGTACACCAAGGGCGCACCGGATGAGGTGCTGCGCCGCTGCACCCGATATGAGGAGAGCGGCCGGATGCTGCCCATGACCGAGGAGAAGCGGCAGGAAATTCTGGCGCAGAACAAGGCCATGGCGGATAAGGCTCTGCGTGTGCTGGCGGCGGCCATCCGCCTGTGGGAGGGCGGCCTGCCCAAGGACGACAGCCCGGAGTATCTGGAGCAGGATTTGTGCTTCGTGGGTCTGGCGGGCATGATCGACCCGGTGCGTCCGGAGGTGAAGGCCGCCATCCAGCAGTGCCGCACGGCAGGCATCCGGCCGGTGATGATTACCGGCGACCACCGGGCAACCGCCTCCGCTGTGGCCCGGGAGCTGGACATCCTCCGCCCTGGGGAGCTCACCCTTACCGGCCCGGAACTGGACTTTATGCCCCAGGAGGTGCTGGAGGAGGACATCCACCGCTTTTCCGTCTTTGCCCGGGTGTCTCCAGAGCACAAGATGCGCATTGTCCAGGCCTGGCAAAAGCGCGGTCTGGTGGTAGCCATGACGGGGGACGGCGTCAATGACGCCCCCGCCCTGAAGGCCGCCGACATCGGCTGCGCCATGGGCCGCTCCGGCACCGACGTGGCCAAGGGGGCCGCCCACATGATCCTCACCGACGACAACTTTTCCACCATCGTGGCCGCCATCGAGGAAGGCCGGGGTATCTACTCCAACATCCGCAAAGCCATCCACTACCTGCTCTCCTGTAACATCGGCGAGATCTTCACCATCTTTACCGCCACCCTGCTGGACTTCGGCACCATGCCCTTGGCCCCCGTGCAGCTTTTGTGGCTCAATCTGGTCACCGACTCTCTCCCCGCCCTGGCGCTGGGCGTGGAGCCGGTGGAGCCGGGCGTCATGGACCAGCCGCCCCGGGACGCACGGGCCGGGCTGTTTGACGGGAAATTCACCCTGCGCCTGCTGTGGCAGGGACTGATGGTGGGCGTTCTCACCCTGGCGGCCTACTTTTTGGGCTTTACCCGTCTGGCCGCGCCGGGCAGTGAAGGCCCTGTGGCCAACACCATGGCCTTTGCCACCCTCACCCTCTGCCAGCTCTTCCACGCCTTCAACGTGCGCAGCGAGGACCGCTCCCTGTTTGCCATGGGTCCTCTGTCCAACTCCGCCATGAATCGGGCCTTTCTGGCCGGGCTGGCGCTCCAGCTGGCGGTTTTACTGGTGCCGCCTCTCCAGAGCGTCTTTTCCACCGTCTCCCTGGACCTGTACCAGTGGCTCACGGTGCTCCTCCTCTCCGCAGCTCCCATTCCCATCTGTGAGATCAGCAAAGCTATTACCAGCAAAAAAACCAGCGCCAGGCAGACAGCCACAGCGCCCTGAGAACTGCAAAAAACGGCCGCCACCCCAAAGGGTGGCGGCCGTTTTTTACAATTTGGATGGGAAGCGCCTTACCGCTCCTCCCGGAAGTAATTGAGGCCCAGCGCCTGAGGCTGGCCGGAGCCCTCCCGCTTGCGCACGGAGGTGACCACCAGTACCACGGCGGTGATGATAAAGGGCAGGGCCTGGTAGAGCTGGGTGGGCACCGCGGCCAGCCAGCCCAGCCCCTCGGGGAAGGCGGCGGCCAGGCTGGAGCCCGACACCCGCAGGGTGTTGAAGAAGCCAAAGACAAAGGTGCCCAGGATGGCCAGGGCGGGGTTCCAGTTGGCGAAGATGACCAGAGCCACCGCAATCCAGCCGTAGCCGTTGATCCAGCAGCTGCTGTTGAAGGAGCCGGACATGTTCAGGGCCATATAGTACCCGCCGATGCCCATGACACCGCAGCCCAGGCAGATGTGGATATACTTATACCGCTTTACATTGACGCCCACCGAGTCGGCAGCGCCGGGGTTCTCGCCCACCGCTCGCAGCCGCAGGCCGGGGTTGGTGCGGTTGAGATACCACCACATCACCAGGGCGATAACCACGCCCAGATAGACCAGAACGTTGTGGTTAAACAGTCCCTCACCCAGCACCGGGATCTGGGACAGGCCGGGAATGGGCAGGTTGGCAAAGCCGTCTTTGATGTTGGCGTAGTCGTTCATGACCGGCCAGCTGATGGTCTTGACGCCGTTGCCCACAAAGAAATACACACCCAGGCCGAAGGTCGTCAGGGTCAGGCCGGTGATGTTCTGGTTGGCCTGGAGGGAGACGGTAAGAGCGGCAAACAGCAGGCCGCACAGCGCCCCCATCAGGAAGGCCATCAGGATGCCCACGCCCAGACTGTTGGCGTAGCAGCCCACGATATAGCCAAAGATGGCGCCCACCGCCATGATGCCTTCCACGCCCAGGTTCAGGCTGCCCGACTTTTCCACCATGATCTCTCCGGCGGTGCCGTAGAGCAGAGGGATGTTATAGACCACGATGTTGTGGATGAAGGTGGTTACCACCCCCATTTTATCCATTTCCATTCTCGCCGCCCCCTTTCTTGGTTCGAACGATCTTGAAGCGGATCAGGAAATCCGCGGCCAGCACCAAAAACAGAATGGCGCCCTGGAGCATATCCGCAAAGCTGGAATCCACCTGGGCAAAGGTGGCTGCCGCCACCGTGGAGCCGTGCTGAAGCATGGAGATGAGGGCCGACACCAGGAAGATGGCTCCGGTATTCAGCTGAGACAGCCAGGCCACGATGACGCCGGTCCAGCCCACATCGTCGGTAAACGAGAAGGACAGGATGCCCACGGTGCCCACCTTGAAGGCGGCGGCCAGACCGATGAGACAGGCGGACAGGAACACGGTGCGCAGCACGATGCGGTTGACCTTCATGCCCGCATACCGGGCGGTGCCCACGCTGTCGCCCACCACGGCGATCTCATAGCCCTGCTTGGAGTACTTGAGGTAGCCGTAGACCAGCACGCCGATGATCAGGGTAAAGATCACGCACACGTTGAGCTGGAATTTACCGATGGGAATGGTGGGGAAGGAGACCTCCTTGCTGAAGTTAGCAAACACCGGACGGGCCGAGGAGGTATCCAGGAAGAAGTTCCAGGAGGCCTGGGTCTCCCCCAGGAACACCAGGAAGTACAGGGCCACATAGTTGAGCATCAGGGTCATCAGGGTCTCGTTGGTGCCGAACTTCACCTTCAGCGCCGCTACCAGAGCCCCGTACAGCCCGGCGGCCAGCATACCGGCCAGGCACATGAGCAGCAGGGTCACGCCATCCGGCAGCACGCTGCCTAGCTTCAGCGCCACCGCGCCGGAGGCCACCGCGCCCAGGATGAACTGGCCCTCGCCGCCGATGTTCCAAAAGCGCATTTTAAAGGACAGGGACAGGGCCACCGAGGTGAGCACCAGGGGGACAAAGACCTTGAGATAGTTTTCAAAGGTCTTATAGGCGATCTTGTTGCCGATCATGCCCATGGTGAACATGCGCTGGTAGTAGGCGATGGGGTTGACTCCGATGGCCAGCAGCAGCAGGCCGCCCACCACCAGCGCCAGCAGAACCGCCCCGAGATAGAGCGACAGCTTTTTCCACATCGGACAGCTGTCCCGCTTTACGATATGAAATCCCATGTCACTCCTCCTCCCTCTTGCTCTGCTCCAGCTGTTCCTGGGAAATGTTGGTGTCCTTGGCGATGCCGGCAGGCTTGTCCTCATACTTGTTGGTCAGATCCAGCGCGCCGGTCATCATCAGGCCCAGCTCCTCCTTGCTGGTCTTGTGGGCGTGGACCACGCCCATCACCTTTCCGTGGCACAGCACCATGATCTTGTCGCACAGGGCCAGCATCACGTCCAGGTCCTCGCCCACAAAGAGGATACCCACGCCGTCCTTTTTCTGCTGGTTGAGGATGTTATAGATGGCGTAGGAGGAGTTGATATCCAGGCCGCGCACCGGGTAGGCAGTGACGATGACGTTGGGACCGGCCTTGATCTCCCGGCCCAGCAGCACCTTCTGCACGTTGCCGCCGGACAGGCGGCGCACCGGCGTCTCGGTGGAGGGCGTCACCACGCCCAGCTGCTCAATGACCTGCTCCGCCGCCGCCCGGCCCGCCTTCCGGTCCACCAGGGGACCCTTGGTCTCGGAGTAGTTTTTCAGGATCATATTGTCCGTAATGGACATGGAGGGCGCCAGGCCCATGCCCAGCCGGTCCTCCGGGATAAAGGACATGGAGATGCCCTTTTCCAAAATGGCCTTGGGGGAAAGGCCCACAATGTTGTCTCCCTTGTGGATCATCAGGCCCGACCGCACCGGCCGCAGGCCGGCAATGGCCTCACACAGCTCCTTCTGGCCGCAGCCTGCAATGCCGGCCACACCCAGGATCTCGCCGCCGCGGATATAGAAGCTCACCTTGTCGATGGCCACCGCGCCCTCGTCGTTGTCGATGGTGAGGTCCCGGATCTCCAGCAGAGGCCGGGTCTTTTCCACCACAGGGCGCTCGATGTTCAGGTCCACCTTCCGGCCCACCATCCACTCGGTGAGCTCCTGCTCGTTGGTCTGGGCCGTCTCCACGGTGGTAATGTACTCGCCCTTGCGCAGGATGGCCACCCGGTCGGAAATGTCCATTACCTCATTGAGCTTGTGGGTAATGATGATGATGGAGTGTCCCTGCTCCTTCATGCGGCGCAGCACCGCAAAGAGCTTTTGGATCTCCTGCACCGTCAAAACGGCGGTGGGCTCGTCCAGAATGATGACCTTGGCGCCGTAATACAGCACCTTGATGATCTCCAGGGTCTGCTTTTCCGACACGGCCATGTTCTTGACTTTCTTTTTGGGGTCGATGTCAAACCCAAACTTTTTGGCCATGGTCTCGATCTGGGCATAGCGGTCCTTTTTCAGCAAAAAGCCCGCCTTCTCCTTGCCCATCCAGATGTTGTCCGCGGCAGAGAAAACCTCCACCAGCTTGAAGTGCTGATGGACCATGCCGATCCCCAGGCGCTTGGCCTCCTGGGGGGAGTGGATGGACACGGACTTGCCCTCCACGAAGATCTCTCCTCCGTCGGGCTGGTAAATGCCGGAGAGCATATTCATCAGCGTGGTCTTGCCCGAGCCGTTTTCTCCCAACAAAGCCAGGATCTCGCCTCGGCGCAGGGTCAGGTTCACGTCCTTGTTGGCCACCACGCTTCCGAAGGTCTTGGTAATCCCCCGCATTTCAATGGCGTATTCCTCCGCCATGGAATCACACTCCCTCTTTCGTATCTGCAAATCGTTGTCGGTTTTGTTTCAGGTTTGGTTTTTCCAGTTCAAACCGGACCTTGTTCCGGCCCAAACTGCAAAAATCAAAACCGGGCCGGCCGGTTGGCCGGCCCGGTTGTTCGGGTCTTCAGACAGCTGCGCGGGCGGATCAGGCCACCACAACGCCCTTCACCAGGTAGTTCATGCTGCCGGTGATGACGCTGTCCTCCACGGAGGGACCGCCGGCGGGCACGATCTCGGTGTTGGCGGCAACGACCACCTGGTCGTCCTTCACCTCATCCCGGTCGCTGGTGACCAGGGGAGCGTCCACCTTCTCGATGGTAGCCTTGCCGTCAGTGACGGTGATGTTCAGCTTCACGCCGGAGAACACGTCCCACTCGCCGGAGGCGATCAGGGCCTTGACCTGGTCAATGGCGTCCTGAGTACCGGCAGCGCAGTTCTCGCTCAGGGGGGACACGTCAACCATGCCCTCATTCAGGCCGCCGTAGTAAGCGGGGCCGCCCATCTTCTCCACAAACTGGTCAGCGGACTCACACTCCATGGCGGTCTGAATGGCCAGCTTGTAGTACACATCCCAGTTCCACACGGGAGCGGTGAGGTGGGCAGCGGGGGCATCGGCGGTCATGTCGGAGTTGTAGCCGCAACCGAACTGGCCGGCCTTCTCCGCGGCCAGCTGGGGCTGAGCGGAGTCACAGTGCTGAGCGATCACACCGCAGCCGTAGCTCTTGATGAGCTCCTCGGCAAAGGCGTACTCGTTGACCTCGTCGGTCCAGGTGCCGAGCTCCTTGACATAGACGGTGGCGTTGGGGTTGACGGCCTGCACGCCCAGGGTGAAGCCGTTGATGCCGGAGCAGGTCTCGGCGTACTCGGTGTCATAGGCGGAGACATAGCCGATGTTGTTGTTGCCGGTCTCCAGGCTCTTGAGACCAGCGGCGATGCCGGCCAGGTAGCGGGCCTGATAGATGCGGCCGAAGTAGTTATTGTAGTTGGTGTCGTTGCTCTTGAAGCCGGTGGCGTGGGAGAAGATCACGTCGGGATACTCCTGAGCCTTCACTTCCATCTCGTTGAGGTAACCGAAGGAGATGCCGAAGATGATGCTGCAGCCCTCACCCACCAGGGTGTCCACGGCGGCGCCCACCTGGGTGTCGTCCTCAGGAACCTGGTCCACGATGACCAGCTGAGTCTCGGGATCCATGCCCAGCTCCTTCATGGCCTTGGTGATGCCGGTGTGATGGGCATAGGTGTAGCCGGCGGTATCGCTCTTCTTGTTGATATAGATGGCGCCTACCTTAAAGTCGGAATTGCTGGTCTGGGAGCCGCTCTGGCTGCCGGAACCGCTGCCGGAACCGCTGCTGCCGCAGGCAGCCAGGCCCAGGACCATGGCAAGAGCCAGTACAAGTGCGAGAATCTTCTTCTTCATGTGCAAAGTTCCTCCTTGTTTTCTCATTCGTTTCCTATTCCTCTTTTTTATTAAAACCGGTTTTCCCGGTTTTAACCACGGTAAGGGGACGCTCAGTCCACGAACTCCACGCCGGTCTCCTCGTTCATGCTCTTGACTCTTGCCAAAGACTCCACCCGCAGGCCCTCGGCGCGCAGGCGGTCACCGCCGGGCTGGAAGGCCTTCTCGATGACGATACCGGCGCCTACCAACTCCGCTCCGGCGTCCTTCACCAGCTTGGCCAGCCCCTCCAGGGCAGCGCCGTTGGCCAGGAAGTCGTCGATGAGCAGCACCTTGTCGCCCGGGCCCAAAAACTCCTTGGCCACAATGATGTTGTACACACGGCCGTGGGTAAAGGACTCCACCTGGGAGGTGTACACCTCACCAGCGATGTTCTTGGTCTGGTTCTTTTTGGCAAAAATCACCGGGCAGTGGAAAAACTGCGCCGTGATACAGGCGATCCCAATGCCCGAAGCCTCAATCGTCAGGATCTTGTTCACGTCGCAGTCTGCAAATCTGCGCTTAAATTCTTTGCCGATCTCCGCGAAGAGATCGACGTCCATCTGGTGGTTGAGAAAACTGTCCACCTTCAGCACGTCGGTGCCCCTGACCTTCCCATCTTTGCGAATCCGTTCCTTCAAAAGCTCCATAGGCCGGCCGCCACCCTTTCTATCTGTAAAATATAAACAAATAAATGCACGGAAACAACGGCGTGCGGGCCACGATCCGATAGAAATACATTTTTATTGTACAAAATAATTGCCCATTGTGCAATCCCTTTTCAAAATTTTTTGTGACCGAACTGTGAAAGCAATAAAAAAAGCCTCTCCCAGCTGGGAGAGGCTTGAAGCAATGCAATTAGTCGGTGACGTAGGGCAGCAGGGCGACCTGACGGGCGCGCTTGATGGCCTCGGTCAGCTGACGCTGATGCATGGCGCAGGTGCCGGTGGTGCGGCGGGGCAGGATCTTTCCGCGCTCGGAAGTATAGCGGCGCAGCTTGGCAGCGTCCTTATAGTCGATGCACTCGACCTTGTCCACGCAGAAGGCACAGACCTTGCGGCGCTTGCGGCCGCGGGGAGCCCGGTTTTCACGTTCCATAGCCATGAGAGTAACCTCCTTTTACGACCATATACGGTCTAAGATTTAAAACGGCAGCTCGCCGTCGTCGTCAGAGAGTTCGGCAAACTGGTCGCCGCCCATGGAGGGGGCGCCGTAGCCGGAGGGGGCCGCAGGCGCGGCCGGAGCAGCGGGGGAAGCGTAACCGCCGGAGGCATAGCCGCCGGAGTATCCGCCGCCGGAGGCGTAGCCGGAGCTCTGATAGCCTCCGTCGCCGTCCCGCTTGGAGTCGCCGAAGTAGACGTTATCCGCCACGATCTCGGCGCTGCGGCGCTTGCCGCCGTCTTTATCCGTCCAATCCCGGATCTGCAGCCGGCCCTCTACCACGGCCATGCGGCCCTTGGTGAAGTAGCGGCTGACAAACTCGCCGGTCTGGCGCCAGGCTACCACGTCGATGAAGTCGGTGGAGCGCTCGCCAGTGGACTTGTCCTTAAAATCCCGGTCCACCGCAAGGGTGAAGGAGGCCACAGCGGTCCCAGTCTGGGTGTGGCGCAGCTCCGGGTCACGGGTCAGGCGACCCATGATAATAATTCGATTGAGCATTTTAGCTCCCCCTTACTGGTCCTTGCAGACGATGAGGGAACGCATCACGCCGTCGGTGATCCGGAAAATACGGTCCAGCTCGGCGGGGATAGCGGCAGCGGCGTTGAAGGTCATCAGGACGTAGTAGCCCTCCATCAGATCGTTGATGGGATAGGCCAGACGGCGCTTGCCCCACTCGTCGATCTCGGAGACGGTACCGTTAGCCTCCACGACGGCCTTGAACTTCGCAACCAGAGCAGCGATGGCCTCCTCGCTCAGAGCGGGGTCCAGGATATACATCGCCTCGTAGTTCGCAGTGATCTTTGCCATGTTTCTTGCACCTCCTTATGGTCTTGTGGCCCCCGGTCTTCATGCCGGGAGCAAGGATAAGGCCCACCTTCTCAGGAAGACAGGCCTAATTATTATATCTGATTTTGTCCAGAAGTCAAGGGGTTACCTCTATAATAATTTTAAATTTTTCCACCTTGAGGTCCTCCCGGGGGAGCTTTTCCCAGGAAAAGAGGGGGATGAGCTCCTGGGCGGTGATGGGCGCGGGCTCCGGGATGAGGCCAGCCAGGTGGGCCAGGCGGCCCAAAAGCTCGGGCGCGGTATACCGGCTCTGGAGCTCCCCCAGCTCCTGGTCCCGGTCCCGCTTGGCCAGCCGCCGCCCGTCGGCGGCCAGCAGCAAAGGCACGTGGCCGTACTCCGGCTGCGGCAGCCCCAGCAGCCGCTGGAGATAGATCTGCCGTGGTGTGGACAAGAGCAGGTCGCTGCCTCGCACCACCTGGGTTACCCCCATGGCGGCGTCGTCCACCACCACCGCCAGCTGGTATGCGTACACCCCGTCGGAGCGGCGCAAAATGAAGTCTCCGCAGTCGTTTTTTAAATCCTCTTTGTATTCTCCATATAGAAAATCGCAAAATGTAATGGATTCCTGCCCCACTTTGACCCGCCAGGCCGGGCGGCGGGTCTGGCTGAGGGCCTCCCGCTCCGCCTCGGTCAGCCGGGAGCAGCGGCCGTCGTAGATGGTTTGCCCGTCGCTGCGGTGAGGCGCCGAGGCGGCCAGGCGTTCAGCCCGGGTGCAGTAGCAGGGGTAGATGAGGCCCCGCTCCTCCAGGGCGTGGAAAGCCTGTGCATATACCGCGGTGCGCTCCGACTGGTATACCGGCTCGTTATCCCAGGTGAGTCCAAGCCACTCCAGATCCCGCATCACCTGGTCGCACCAGGCCCGGGTACACCGGTCCGGGTCCAGGTCCTCCAGCCGCAGCACCATCTCGCCCCCCTGGCTCCGGGCGCTGAGCCAGGCCAGCAGCGCCGACCACAGGTTGCCCAGGTGCATCCGTCCGCTGGGGCTGGGGGCAAAGCGGCCCCGCACTGTTTTCTGTTCCATGGTCCACCCCTCCTCTCCTTGTTGTGCCAAGGATACCACACCCCGCCGTCTCCCTGCAAGGCTCTTGCCAGAAAGCCCCAAGGGCGGGTATAATGGAGGGCGAAAAAATTCCAGAAATTTTTTCGTCTCCACGCAATAAAATGCCCCCGTTCCCCATTTCATAAATGACAGGAGAAATGCGCCATGCTAATGCTATTGGCAGCACTGCAAAGTGAATATGGCGTCCCCGACCCCCAGCAGCTGGAAGGGCTGATGGCGGGCCTGGCCGCCGGAGACCGGGAATCTCTGGCTCAGCTGTACCACCGCACCCGGGCGGCGGTATACGGCCTGGCCCTGTCCATTCTGGGCAGCGGACACGACGCGGAGGACGTGACCCAGGACACCTACGTGACCGCCTGGGAGAAGTGCCACCTCTACCGCCCTCAGGGCACCCCCATGGCCTGGCTGCTCACCATTACCCGGAACCTGGCCCGCATGAAGCTGCGGGACCGTGGCCGCACCCAGGACCTGGGAGAGGAGCAGTGGCACGCTATCCCCGCCCAGTCCCCCTCGGTGACCCCCGAGGACCGGGCCGTGCTGGAGGCCGCCCTCAACATCCTCAGCGACCAGGAACGGCAGATCGTGGTACTCCACGCCGCGGCCGGTCTCAAACACCGGGAGATCGCCAAGCTGCTGGAGCTGCCTTTGCCCACCGTGCTGTCCAAGTATCGCAGAGCCCTGTCAAAACTCAAGACCAAACTGGAAGGAGATGACGCCCCATGACAGACCATGAGTTGGAACGCCGGCTGCGCACCGCCCTGGATCACGCCGCCCCCAACGACCTGGAGGGCGTGCTCTCCCGGTGTGAAACGGGGAAAGGAACTGTGATCGACATGACAAATGCCGTGGAAACGAAGAAGAAAAAGAGACGCTGGGCTCCCCTGGCGGCGGCCGCCTGTCTGGCCCTGGTGCTGGTGGGCGGCGGAGGAGGCTACTACTATTACAGCGCCAACAACGCCGTGGCCTCTCTGGTGTCCCTGGACGTGAACCCCAGCATCCAGCTGGAGGTCAATAAAAACGAAAAAGTTCTCTCCGCCACCCCCATGAACGATGATGGGGCGGAGATTTTGGACGGCATGGACCTGAAAGGCACCCAGGCCGACGTGGCCATGTATGCCATCATCGGCTCCCTCCTGCAGCACGGCTATGTGGATGAGCTGGCCAACTCCATCCTCATCACCGTGGAAGACGACGACCAGGCGCGGGGCGAGAAGCTTCAGCAGGAGCTCACCGCCCAGGCCGACGCCGCCCTGGCCAATGCTCAGGTCAACGGCGCGGTGCTGGCTCAGACCCTCCAAAACAGCGAGGAGCTGAGCCAAAAGGCCCAGGAGTACGGCATTTCCACCGGTAAGGCCGCCCTCATCCAGGCCATCGTGGAGGGCAGCAACAACACCAAGACCTTTGAGGATCTGGTGGGCCTGTCCATCAACGAGCTGAACCTCCTCTATACCGCCCAGGCTCCTCTAGAAGGACAGACTTCCGGCAATGAGCAGAACAGCGGCGCGGCAAACGCCGCTCCCATTACCACCTCCGGCTCTGCCAGCCAGAGCGCCTACATCGGCCTGGAGGCCGCCAAGGAGGCCGCTTTGAAGCACGCCGGAGTCTCCGCCTCCGACGCCACCTTTGTGGAGGCCGAGTACGACTACGACGATGGACGCATGGTCTATGAGGTGGAATTCCACGTGAAGGGCACCGAATACGACTACGAGATCGACGCCCAGACCGGCGAAGTGGTAAAGTACAAGACCGAGCAGAACGGCGCCAACACCGGCTCCTCCACCAATACCTCCTCCTTCATCGGTGAGAGCGCCGCCAAGCAGGCCGCCCTCAGCCATGCCGGGGTGAGCGAGAGCAGCACCAAATACTGCAACGCCTGGCTGGAGTACGACGACGGCCGCGCCGAGTGCTATGAGGTGGAATTTATGGCGGGCAACACCCGCTATGAGTACAAAATTGCCCTCACCTCCGCCACCGTGCTGGAGAGTGAGCGGGAGAGCTACGGCGGCTCCGGAAGCTCCGGACAATCCACCGGCCAGAGCGGCAGCCAGACCAGCGGCAGCTCCGGCACTTCTTCCACCGACATCGGTGCGGAAAAGACCAAGTCCATTGCCCTCAATCACGCAGGGGTCAGCGCCAGCCAGACCTCCGAGATGAAGGTGGAGCAGGACTGGGACGACGGCGTTCTGGAGTATGAAGTGGAGTTCAAGGCCGGCGGGGTGGAGTATGAGTACACCATTCACGGCGGAACGGGACAGATTTTGAAGTACGAATCCGATCGGGATTAAGAAGAAAGCCCTGGCTGTCAACGGCAGCCAGGGCTATTTGTTTGGGGAAAAGTTACGCCCTGCGGGGCGTCCTACTTTGCCCACGGCGGCAAAGTAGGCAAAACGCCGCC
>OFMK01001714.1_pt1 | contig 14545 bp, 16 predicted proteins | sample 1541781 | NCBI WGS metagenome assembly OFMK01 (sample SAMN04209250, study PRJEB22552) | human gut metagenome | biome: gut; material: feces | host: Homo sapiens | place: USA: Oklahoma
GCGGCGACGTTGTTTTTTGTTTTTTATAACTGGGCTGGCCTCAGGCTTTCACAGCCCCGGCAACCACACCGCCGATGATGTGCTTCTGAAGGCACAGATACACGATGATGACCGGCACGATGGAGAGTACCAGCCCGGCCATAATATAGCCGTAATCGTTTGAAAAAGTGCCGTAGAACGTGCGGATGGCGATGGGCAGCGTATACAGCTCTTTACGCCGCAGCACCAGCGAGGGAAGCAGGTAGTCGTTCCAGATGCTGAGTGTCTCCAGAATGGAAATGGTGGCAAGGATGGGCTTCAAAAGGGGCAGAACGATGCGGAAGTAACATTTGAACTGCGAACAGCCGTCGATGGTTGCGGCCTCTTCCAGCGCCACAGGGATGTTGGATTTGATGAAGCCGTGGCACATAAAGGTACACAGGCTGACGCCGAAGCCGATGTTCATGAAAATAAGCGTGGGCAGGGAATTCAGCATTTGCAACTGGGCGCCATAGATAGATACCAGCGGAATCATGACTACCTGGAAGGGCAGTATCATGGAGGCGAGCAGCAGGGAAAAGCTGATGCGGCACGCGCGCCAGTTCTTGCGCGCGAACAGGTATGCCATCATGGAGGAAAGAAGCACAAGGAATACAATACTGCATGCCGTGACAATCAGCGAATTGCCGAAGGCCTTCAGAAAATCCATTTTTTCGACGGCCGTTACATAGTTTTCAAACTGCATGCCCTCGCTGTCCACAAGGCCCAGCGGATATTTGATGATGCTGGCCTTGCGCTTGAACGAGTTTATCAGCACCATCAGGAAGGGGACCATATACAGCACAAAGAAAAAATACAGCGCAGCCGTTTTGAGGGCCGAACCTGCCCGGCGCCGGGCAGAATGGGAACGGGGCGTATTTTTCATGCTTCCACCTCCATCTTTTTGCCGATATATACCTGCGTGAGGGCAATGGCCGCCATGATGAGAAACAGTACGATAGCCTCTGCCTGCCCCACGCCATAGCGGTGCTCTTCAAAGGCCTTGGTGTAAATATGCATAGCCACCAGTTTGGTAGAGTTGTAGGGCCCGCCCTCTGTAAGGGAGATGTTCAGGTCATACACTTTGAAGCAGCGCGTGATGGACAAAAACAGACAGATGACGAACGAAGGAACCATCAGCGGCAGGCGGATACGCCGCATAATCTGAGCTTCGCTTGCACCATCGATGCTGGCCGCCTCTATCAGGTCGGACGGGATACTTACAAAACCGGATATATAAATGAGCAGCATATATCCCGCATATTGCCATACCGTGACGATGACAAGCGCGGCAAAGGCCATTTCGGGGGAGGACAGCCACGACCGCTCCAGAAGGGAAACGGGGATATAATCATACAGCTGTACAGTAACGCGGCTGAAGATGAACTGCCAGATGAACCCCAATATTACGCCGCCGATGAGGTTGGGCGTGAAAAAGCCGGCGCGCAGAAAATTCTGGCCGCGCACACCGCTGGTGAGGCCATAAGCCAGAAAAAAGGCCAGAAGGTTGATGAGGATAACGGAGAGAAAGACATATTTGATTGTCATCCACAGCGAGGCCCAGAACGCCTCGTCCTGAAACAGTGCGATATAGTTTTCAAACCATACGAAGTTTTTAGTGCTGGCAATGCCGTCCCAGTCCGTAAAAGTAAGGTAAATGCCGTAAAAGATGGGAATGACAACGACCAGGGAGAAAATAAGCAGGCTTGGGCCGGCAAAGCACAGAAAGGTCTTTGTCTTTTCAAAAAAGGAAGAACTGCGTTTCATACGTCTGTTTCCTTTCAAAGCGGGGAGACAACGAGTATACTCGTTGTCTCCCCGCTGTTATTTTTCTTAAATGTAGCGTGCCGTTTTAGCCTGCACTGCCAGAGGGCGGGCGCGAGGGGAAAGCGGCTGCTGTGCATGATGCCGTGCGGCCGTTACGCCTGAGCCTGCCAGTATTCGTCCAGCAGGGCTGCAAGGTCTGCGCGGGAAATTTCGCCAGCGATATATTTCTGCATTTCGCCGGCCAGGGCGCTGCGGTGATCGGAGGGGAGGTCGCTGAACACACAGATGGTATTGCTGGCCGCAATGTATTGCTGCAGCGAGATATTGAAGGGGTTGTTCATTTCCAGCGTGATGTTGGAGAAAGCGGGCACGATGCCGCACTGGTTCACCATCAGGCCGTTGCCCTCTTCTGTGTATACCAGCCAGTTCAGGAAGTCAAGGGCTGCCTGCTGCTGCTCCTCGGTGGCATAGGCCTTGTCGATGGCGATATACTTGGTGGCGCCGGCAGAAAGTTTGCCGAGGCCGGCGCTCTCCTCACTGACGGGCAGGGGCATCACGCCGTATTCTACGCCATCTTCTGCAAATTCAGAGAAATCAGGCCAGGCAAAGGTACCGTTCAGCCAGAAGGCCACAGTGCCGTCCGCGCAGTAGCTGGCGTTCATATCATAATCTGCCGCCAGAGGGTCGGCCTTATTATAATTGTACTCCATCAGCATATCCAGAGTATCAAACGCTTCGTTGTATGCATCGGAATCTGCAATAGACAGTTCGCCGTCTGTGAGCTGCCGGGTGAACTCGTAGCCACCCTCCATGGTGCCGTCATACAGGCTGTACATGGTTTGCAGGTAGTGAGAGCCGATGGACCAGTCGTCCGCATTCAGCACAATGCCATCCTGCATACCTTTTTCGCGCAGTGTGGCAAGCAGTTCTTCAAACGCGCTGCGCGTGGCATACTGAGCAGGGTCGAACTCTTCGCCCAGCAGCTCGTCCAGCGCTGTTTTATTGTAGATGATGCCGCGTGCCTCTACCGCGAACGGAAAACCGTACAATTTTCCGTCAAAGTAAGCGCCGGAGGCTTCGCCGCCATCTTTCACCCATTCTTCTGCAGACATATCCAGCAGGTATTCTGCAGAGAAGTCTTTTACGTTGGCATAGTCCACCAGGGCCATGGTGGTGGGGTCGCCGGAGGCATAGGCCTCTGTCATGTAGTCGCCGGGTGCATCCGTCTCATATACGGTGATGGAAACTCCGGTCTCTTTTGCGTACTGCTCAGCCGCGGCCTCAAGGGCATCGGTGATCTCCGGCTTGCTGTTGAGCAGCGAGATTTCTACTGCTTGCGCGGCCGAATCGGACCCGGCTGTGGAAGAGCTGCCGGAAGACGCCGGGCTGCAGCCTGCAAACAGGCATACAGCCAAAAGGGCGCTTAAAGATAGTGCGATAATCTTTTTCATCTTTTTTCCTCCTGGTTTCGGTTTGCGTAATATGGAAGCCCGGCAGGCCGGAACTTCTCTGATTGCTGTTATCATAGCACGCTATTTTTTCATTGTCAATAAAATAAGTTCACTTTTTTTTATTTTTTTTCAAAAATATTCAATTCGAAATTTTGCGACCGGGGAGAAGAAATGGAAAAATTAAGGAGATATTGATAAAAATAAGAAGATATACGAAATAAAACTGTATATTCTTTTTGACATGGTGAAATAAAATGAAATTAGAAAGAAAAATTTTTTGGAAAAACTTGAAAAAAATTAAAAAATATGTTATCGTCTACCTAACAAGCAGGGCACCTGCCCCTAACTGGAACACAAAGAAAAGAGAGTGACAGCTATGAAACTCACCGTCATCCACACCACACCTGCTACTATAAACAGTTTAGGCCAGCTGATACAAAGCGAGATGCCGGAAATAGAGGTGAACCATATTCTGGATGACTCTATTCTGGGCGATATGAACGCTGGTAGGGATATAGCATGGGTGCGCGAGCGGTGGCTGAAGTATGCGCGTATCGCCTGCCGCAACGGGGCACAGGCTGTTCTCAGCGCCTGCTCTACTGTGGGTGAGTTCGCACAGGAAGCAGACGCGATGCTGCCTATTCCGGTGTACCGTATAGACGAGGCCATGGCGCGCGAAGCCGTGCGGCGCGGCGGAGTTATTGCCGTGTTTGCCACACTGGCCAGCACCTTGCAGCCCACAGAGCGCCTGATACGCCGCCTGGCGCAGGAGAGCGGGGCCGGCTGCACCATATGCACCGTTTTGGTAGAAGGCGCCTACGACGCATTGATGCGCGGTGACCGGACGGCACATGACAGCGCAATAGCGCGGGCAATGGCCCGGCAGGCGCCGGGGGCGGATACCATTGTTCTGGCACAGGCATCCATGGCGAGTGCCGCACAGGCGCTGGACCCGGCGTTCCGCAATAAAGTGCTGACAAGCCCGCTTCTGGGTGTGCGCAAATTAAAAGAAGATTTGGCAGGGATGGAAGGCGAAGCGGATGGAACACGGCTACATCGGAATTGACTTTGGCACCACGAACCTGAAGACAGCGGTATTTTCCCAAACGGGCGAGCTGCTTGCCTGCCTGCGCAGCAGTACACCAAAGCCGGCCCGGGATGGCGGCGGTTATTGCCCGGACGAGGTGTTTGGGCTGATTGAAAGCCAGTTGCGGCAATTGAGCCGCAGCTATAGCTTTGAGGGAATTGCCGTAACAGGCATGGCAGAGGCAGGTATTTTGCTGGAGCGAGACACACGGAAGCCGCTTTCCGGCATTATTCCCTGGTTTGACCAGTGCACGGGGCCCATGGCGCAGGCGCTTGAAGGGAAGGCCCGTGCTGCTTTTTTGCAGACGGGGCTGCGCAACAGCTACAAGTACGGTGCCTATAAATACCGCTGGGCCCTTGACGCAGCACAGCGCGCTGCACAGGGCACCATTTGGCTTTCAGCCTGCGACTGGCTGGTGATGCGCCTGACAGGCGCCTGTGTCACAGACCCTACGTTTGCCGCACGCACCTATCTATATGATATAGGCCTCGGCACATGGAGCCGCGAGCGCATGGAGCTTTTCGGCCTTTCGGGCGGCGGCCTGCCGGAAATAATGCCGTCGGGCAGCCGGGCGGGCTTTCTGCGGGCAGGCTGGCTTCCCGGCGCCGGGCATGTGCCGGTGGCCCTGTGCGGGCACGACCATCTGTGCGCCGCACTGGCCGCGGCACACAGCAGGCCAGGCAGCATCTGCAACAGCATGGGAACGGCTGAGACTTTTGTGGGAACCCGCACGGCGCGCCCGCTGCAGGCGGCCGACTTTGAGGCCGGGCTGACCTGGGGGCCCTTTGTACGGCCGGGCAGACAGTATTGGATGGCGAATATCCCTTCTGCAGGTTTGTGCATGGAGTGGGTGCGCTGTGCGTTGCCGGGGCGTGAAATAAGCTATGAAGAGGTGGAACGGGCACTTGAAAAAAACGCAGGCCCGGCACAGGCCATGTTTTTTCCCTGGCTTTCCGGCACAGGTACGCCTACCTACCGTGCCGACCTTGGCGGCGTGTTCTGGGGCCTGACACCGGCATGCGGCTGGGGCGAAATGGTGAACGCTGTGGTAGAGGGCCTTTCCCTGTGGGAGAGATGCGTCCTTGCCTGCGTGCCGCAGGCGGAGCAGGCGACGGTGTGTGCTGCGGGCGGTGCATGCCGTTCTGCCGCATGGATGCAGCGCAAGGCAGATGTGCTGCACAGGGATGTGTTCTGTTCCAGTATACAGGAGGGCACATTGCTGGGCGCTGTGGAACTGATGTGCGAAGTGTGCGGCCTTCCCTTTGTAACGCCTAAGGACAGGGGCAGACTGTTCCGCCCGGAAGCGGGCGCAGCAGAACGCTATGACAGCATTTACAGCCGGTATCTGGAGATAGCCGGTATGATACAAAACAGGAAATGAGGAGACAGATATGACGGAAACCATGACAAAGATATGGAAATTGAGTGACATCCTGCGGCCCGCCCAGACGGGCGGGTTTGCCGTAGGTTCTTTTTCACCGCGCTATACAAAGCTCATCCGCCCAATCGTGCAGGCAGGGATGGCGCTGCGCTCGCCGCTTATCGTACAGATATCCGAAAAAGAGATATACCGCCACAAGGTGGATATCCGGGCCTTTGCAGAGGAGTTTTACCGCGTGTGCAGAGAGCTGGAAGTGGATATCCCCATCACCCTGCATCTGGACCATACCAAAGATTTTGAAGTTATCCGCCAGGCGGTGGCATGCGGCTTTACCTCGGTGATGATAGACGCCTCGGAATGGGATTTTGAAGAGAATGCCGCCAGAACAAAGCGCGTTGTGGAATTTGCCCACAGCCACGGCGTAAGCGTGGAGGCCGAGCTTGGGAAAATAGGAACGACCGATTTTGTAGAGACGGACAAGGACGAAGAACAATATACCGTGCCGCAGGAGGCAGAACAGTTCTGCATGCAGACGGGCGTGGATGCGCTGGCCGTTTCCGTGGGTACGGCGCATGGGGTGTACACAGTGCGCCAGCCTAAGATAGCTTACGACAGACTGGAGGCAATCAACCGCCTTACCGGCACGCCGCTGGTGCTGCACGGCGGATCCGGCGTGCCCAGCGAGATGGTGGTGAAGGCTGTGCAGATGCCTACGGGCGGTGTGTGCAAGGTGAATATCGCCACAGACATTGAACTTGCCATGCTGGGGGTAGTGGGCCGTACCGGCCACATGACAGAGGCTGAGCTGAACGCATGCCCCGCACAGACCCTGCAGGCCGCCTGCTGTGCCGTGGAGACCCTTGTGAAAGACCGAATCGCAAACTATCTGCTCAGCGAGGGCAAGGCGGACCTGTACGCTGCGCAGGAGGCCTGAGCCGATGAAAAAGGTGCTGGCAGTAGCAGATGATATCACCGGGGCAGACGATGTTGGCCTGATGTACCGGAAGAGCGGGCACCCGGCCGTGCTGTACCCGTTTCCCTTCTGGCAGCAGGCCGGGTTTGCGGGAGGAGAGAAGCTGGTGGTGGACACCGACTCGCGCTTTCTGCCCCCTGAGGAGGCGTATAACCGCGTGTTCCGCGTGGTGAAGAAGTTTTCTTCCCAAGGGGTACAGCAGTATATCAACAAGCAGTGCTCAGTATTTCGCGGCAATATTGGGCCTGAGTTTGACGCTATGCTGGACGCCCTGGGCCTGAACTTCGCACCTGTGGTGCTGGGCTTCCCAGACAACGGGCGCACCACGCTGGACGGCATCCACTATGTGTACGGTGAGAAGCTGGAAGATTCCCAATTTCGAAACGACCCAGTGAACCCGATGCGGGAATCCAACCTGGTGAAGATTTTGGCGGGGCAGACGCGCAGGCCGGTGACGAACGTGAGCTGGCGCGAATATGCTGAGGGGCGCCGCTTGCGCGGCCTGATAGAACAGCGCCGCCGTGAAGGCGGGTATGTCATATTTGATGTGCGGCACAACGCAGACCTGGCAATGCTGGCGGGCCTGTTGAAAGATGAGCCTGTGGTGTGCGGCAGTTCGGCCATTGCCTATTATCTGGGAATGGAAGAGGGGCCGGGCACTTTGCCGCCCGCCGGGCCCGCCGGCAAGGAAAACGCCCGCGTTCTGTGCCTTGCCGGCAGCCTGACGCCGCAGACAAGGCAGCAGGTGAAATGCGCACAGCAGAAGGGCGTGCCGGTATTCACCATGCGCACACAGGCCCTGTTTTCCCCAGGAGGACGAAAGGCGGAAGAGATGCGCCTTGCGGCAGCATATGAGGCGGCAGGCGCACCGGCGATGGCTGTTATTCAGACGGACCCGGCACCGCAGGCAGTTGTGCAGACAAAGCAGGCGGCAGCAGCGGCCGGTATCGCACCGCAGCAGGCCGCCACGGCAGTGTCGGATGCGCTTGCTGCAGCGGCGGAAAAAGTGGCAGGCACGCACGGTATCACCCGCTTCATTGTGTGCGGGGGCGATACTTCTGCCTCGTTCTGCAGACGGTTTGGCATCACCGGCATGCGGGTGGGCGAAGAAATAGAGCCGGGCGTCTCGGTGTGCACGGCCCTGGAGGGGCCGCTGTGCTTCGTGCTGAAATCGGGCAGCTTCGGCTCGCCGCAATTTTTGGAAAAAGCCCGCAAGAAACTGTTGGGCACAGAGAAGGAGAGGCAAGCACCATGAATTATGAAGAGCAGCGCAGGCTGCTGTGCAGGTTTTGCAGGCTGAGCTATCGCCGCGGCCTTGTGTTTGCCTGCGACGGCAATTTCAGCCTTCGCCTGCCAGACGGCGGCATTCTCATCACGCCGTCGGGAAAAAATAAGGGCTTTCTCCGCCCGCAGGAGCTTTTGGCGGTTTCCCCGGACGGCACAGTGCAGGGAGGCGGCAGGCCATCGAAGGAATTCCCCATGCACCGATGTATTTATGAGGAACGCCCGGACGTGCAGGCAGTTCTGCACTCTCACCCTGTGTTTGCCACGGCCTTTGCCGCGGCAGGCCGGCCCGTGCCGGATGATTATTTTGTAGAAACAGCCCTTTTTCTGGGCAGTGTGCCCGTGGCCCCCTTTGCGCTGCCCGGCACGCAGGAACTGGTGCAGGCAGTGCGCCCCTATGCAGGGCACTGCAGCCAGCTTCTTTTGAAAAACCACGGCGTGTTGGTGTGGGACACAAGCCTTCAGGCGGCCTATGACAGGCTGGAGGTGCTGGAGGCCGTATGCCGCACGGCATTGTACACAGAGGCTCTTGGCGGGGCAGACAAGTTACCGCCTCAGCTGGTGCAGCAGCTGGGGCGAAAGGCAGAAAAGAGGTAAGGATATATGGAGCTGGGCAGTTTTTCAAAAGAATATTTTTCCGAGCTGAGCGGCGTGCTGAACGCACTGGATACCGCAAAGCTGGACGCGCTTGCCGAGGCGCTGTACGGCGCATACCGGCAAGGCAGCAGCATTTTTGTGCTGGGTAACGGCGGCAGCGCCGCCTGCGCCACGCATTGGGTGTGCGATTTCAACAAGGGCATCAATGTGCCAGGGTGCCCGCGTGCAAAAGTGGTGAGCCTTTCCGACAACACCGGCATTGTAACAGCACTGGGCAACGATATCTCGTATGATGAAATTTTTTCTTATCAGTTGGAAAACTTCTGCCGCCCGGGCGACGTGGTGCTGGCACTTTCGGTGTCCGGCAATTCGCCAAACCTTGTAAAAGGGCTGGCCCTTGCGGCCGGCGTGGGCTGCACCACGGCTGCCATCATAGGCGGCTATGACGGGAAGCTGGGCAGTATGGCGGATATCTGCCTTGTAGTGCCCTCACGCAATTACGGCGTGGTGGAGGATGTGCACCTGATATTGAATCATGTGCTTTCACAGTATTTCCGCCGCCGTAACCAGGAGGCGGCAAGCTGAGATGGTAGGCGCAATAGACATCGGCGGCACAAAGACCATTGTGGCGCTTGTGCAGGAGGATGGAACAATAGTGGACAGCGAGCGGTTTCCCACCTGCCGGGCCCACTGTGAAGCTCATCTGGATGCCTGCTGTGAGGCGCTGCAAAGGCTTCTGCGCGGGCAGGGGCTTGATGTGCGGTGCCTCAGCGGAATAGGCGCCACCGTGCCCGGCATTGTGGATGAAAAGGGACAAATGCTTGTGCACTGCGCATATCCGGATTGGAACGGAAAGCCCATAGGGCACATGCTGGGAGGGCGTATGGGCGGCTTCCCCGTGCTTATTGAGAATGATGTAAACGCCTGTGCGCTGGCTGAACTGCGCTTTGGTGCCGGCGGCCTGCACGATTTTCTTTGGGTGACGGTGAGCACGGGCGTGGGCGGCGCCGTGGTAAGCGGCGGCCGCCTTGTGCGCGGCAGCAAGGGCTTTGCGGGGGAACTGGGGCACATCAAGGTGGAATACGGCAGGCCGTGCGTGTGCCCGTCGTGCGGCGGCAGGGGCTGCCTGGAGGCGCACGGCTCGGGCCGTGCGCTGGACAGAATGTTCCGGCTTGAGATGAAGCGTAACAGCCAGCTTGCCGCCCTTGTGGAGGGCCAGGGCCTTCCGGCGGACGGGCGCGGCTGTGCCGCGCTGGCGCAGCAGGGTGTACCGCAGGCGGTGGCGTGTTTCCGCCGGCTTGGCAGTTACCTGGGACGCGGGCTTGGTGCGGCTGTGAATGTGCTGAACCCGCAGGCCGTTATTTTGGGCGGAGGGGTAGCGGATTCCTTTTCACTCATGTATAATTTTATTATGGAAACATTTTGCAGCTGTGTTCACCCCAGCCTGATGCCGGTGCAGCTTCTGCATACGGGGCTGGGGTACCATGCGGCGCTTCTGGGTGCGGCAGCCCTGGCGTTGAAAGGAAAATGAACGCGGCCAAAGGATGGAGGATAGCTATGATTCCGACTTTGAGGCGAAGCCAGATCTTGGAGATCCTGCAGGCCAGCGGACTGGAGCGCCTGCCCGGCCTGGCGCAAAAAATGGGTATCTCTGAATCTACCCTGCGCAGAGATTTGAAAGAGCTTGCCCTGCGCGGCGAAGTAGAGCTTCTGCGCGGCGGCGGCGTGCGCATGCGCAAAGAGAACATCGAGCGCGGCATCAACGAGAAGATATTGCTCAACCGTGAAGAAAAAGAGCGTATCGCACGCTATGCGGCCGAGCTTATCCACGATAACGATGTGGTCTATCTGGACCCGTCCAGCCTCAACTGCATCCTCGCAGATTATATCCATGCCAATAATGTCAAAGTGGTGACAAACTCTTTTGAAATCATACGCAAGCTGATGGAAAAGGGCATTGTCTGTGTGCTGGTGGGCGGGGATGTAAAAATGCGCACCAGCTCCTGCGTGGGGCCGTTTGCCCAGCAAATGATGCAGGACGTGCGTTTCACCAAAAGTTTTATCGGGGCCAACGGCCTCAGCGTCACCATGGGCCTTACCAGCCACGACAGCCGCGAGCGGGCTATCAAGCAGATAGCCATAGCAAATTCCCAGGCGGCTTATTTTTTGGTAGATTCAAACAAGTACGGTGATGTTGCTATGTACAAAATTGCCGATATCGACGCCTGTCCTGTCATTACAGGGAAATATTTTGACGATTTTGAGGCGCTGGAAAACATCATCGTTGTGTAACAGGAGGCTGTGTTTATTATGCAGTATGCTTCGCACGGGCGGTATCTGGCGTTCCCGGTGGCGGACGGCGCGCCGCTGACGCGCATGCGGCTTGCAGCGGCAGATATGGTGTGGCTGTTCGATGTACAGCTGGTTCCGCCCGAAAAGGCGGGCTACTGGGTGTATTTTGATGCTTTGTACTGCACCGGGCAGCCCGTTTCTCTGTGTTCGGAAGCGGGCGTGCCGGAACAGCAGTGGCACGAATGGGTTGCCTTTGAGGATACCTTTCCAGGCCGGGAAGGCCTGTTCTCCGAACCGCACCGCCCGCTGTATCATTTTACCAGCAGCCGCGGGTGGATCAACGACCCCAACGGCCTTGTGAAAAAAGACGGTCGTTACCACATGTTCTATCAGCTGAACCCCTTTGGATGCCGTGGGTATGACAAGGGCTGGGGGCACTGTGTCAGCGAAAACTTGTTTGACTGGAAGGTGCTGCCGCCTGCGCTCAGCGCAGACGAGGCCGGTTATGCCATCTCCGGCTGCACGCTGTTTGACACGCAGGGCCGCGCGGGCTTCGGTAAGGATGCCTGGGTTATGGCCTATTCCTCCCGCATGCATGAGCAACCGCAGCTTGGTCAGCGGCAGAATATTGCATACAGCACAGACGGGCAGCGTTTCCACAAATATGCAGGCAACCCTGTATTGTGCGATGATACTATCCTCGATTTCCGTGACCCGAAGGTGTTCTGGTGCGAGGCGAAACAGTATTTTGTGATGCTGGTGGCCGCCGGGCCGCAGCTTCGCTTTTACGCGTCGGAAGATTTGAAGCACTGGCGCCTTCTGAGCACAGTGGAGGACGATGCCTTTCACCCCGAAGGTTGGATTTATGAATGCCCGGATTTGCTGGAATACCCCCTGCCGCAGGGCGGCAGTATATGGGTGCTGTCCTTTAGCTGGATAGAGGACCGCAGCGTGCGTTTCCTTTTTGGGCAGTTTGACGGCACGGCATTCCGTGCGGAACCGGGTATTCCGCTGCAGCGTGCAGACTGGGGCCGGGATTTTTACGCGGCCGTCGCATGGGACCCATACGGAGAGATGAACGGGCGGAAGCTGTGGATTGCGTGGATGTGCTATTGGCCCTATTCGGCCATGTGCCCGCAGGACGAGGGCTGGCTGAACATGTTCACAGTGCCGCGGGAGCTGGAGCTTTCCCAAAAGGCAGACGGCACGCCGTTTTTGTGCCAGCGCCCCGCTGACGAACTGCAACAGCTTGTATGCCGGCGCGAGGCGGTGCCTGATGCGGCGCTGCAGCCGGCCGGGCAGGAGCTGCTTTGCTTTCCGGAGGCATATTGCCTTTCTGGTACCTTGGCCCGCCCGCGGGCAGGCGGAACAGCGGAATTCTGCTTTTGCTTTGATTCCGGCGAGCGCGTGATGCTGGCCATACAGGACGGCACCCTGCTGGCAGACCGAAGCCAGTGCAACTGCTGCGGTATCGGGCAGGGGTATGAACAGGTGCAGGCTATGCCCCTGAACGGCGGCGACGTGCCCTTTCTTATTCTGGGGGACAGAAACTGTATGGAGCTGTATTTCGACGGCGGAGAACACTGTATGTCGCTTTTGTGCCACGCGCGCAGCCACACGGGCAGGCTTCGCGTGCGCGGAGGCGAAGGCCAGCGGCTGAAAGATGTTTGCCTTTCGGCCCTGCGCAAGGCGCAGATGTCCGTATGAGACACTGCGTGCCGTCCGGGTTTGTGCCCGTTGTGCGCGGAAATAACAATATGAAAACGGGCATACCCGGACGGAAACCCATTTGTGCGGCGGATGCCGGAGCGGGTGTTGCTTTTATCCAACACGCTGCAGTACCCTGCGCTGGATAACCTGCGGCGCTACCACGGCCATTTTTACGCCCGGCTTGGCCCAAAGCGGCGTGATGCATATACCTTTGAGGACGTGGCCGGCATTTATACGGCGGGCGGCGTGTCGCGCCTGTTTGCCGTGTGCCTGCGCTGGCCGGATACGCGCGGCCTCACCATCCTGCCCGCGGGGGATTATCTGTGCGCAAGCCGCTGTGAAGCCGACAGGCAGGCGCGCATCGCCCAGCTTCAGGCGCAGGTGCAGCAGCGCGGCGGCCGGCCGCCCGCGTTTGTGGTGGAGCAGGTGGTCATCACCGGCAACCTGCAGTGGAGCTACCAGGCGCAGGTGCCTTTGCCGGCAGGGCTTGACAACAAAGTGCAGGCCTGATATTCTATCAAAGTCAGCTTTATAAGATGAGTTTTGCCGCCGGGTAAACACAAGTGCCAGGGTTTCGCATCAGCAGGCCATGAAGATGCGAAGCAAAGGGCACTTTTTTATTGCCCGCCCGAGGGACGGGCCTGATGCGGCAGATGGGAGGGCTTTGAAGTGAACGAGAGGCATGTGCTGCGCGTGTTTGCCAAATATACGCTGATGAGCGTGGGCGGCATGCTGGCGAATTCCTGCTATATTCTGGCCGATACCTTTTTGTGGCGCAGGGGCTTGGCACACAGGGCCTTGCCGCGCTGAACCTTACCATACCAGCCTATAATTTTATTTACGGCACCGGGATTCTGCTGGGCATGGGCGGGGCCACGCGATATGCTGTGTGCAAAAGCAGAGGCGATGCGCGCGGTGCAGACACCGCCTTTACGCATGCACTTTACCTGGCGGCGCTGTGCGCGGCGGCCGGGGCCGCACTGGGCGCGTCCGGATAGGTGACCGCCATGGCGCACACCTATCTGCGGGTGATGCTGCTGTTTTCCCCGGCGTTTATTTTCAATGCCGTGCTGGTGTGCTTTGTGCGCAACGACGGCCAGCCGCGGCTTGCCATGCTGTCCACGGTGATAGGCAGCTTTTCCAACATTGTGCTGGATTACATCTTCATCTTTCTCTGCGGCATGGGCATCTTCGGTGATGTGCTTGCCGCAGGCCTTGCGCTGGTGCTGGGAATCGCCCTCCTTCTGCCGCACTGGTTTTCTGCACACAGAGGGTTTCACGCCCGCCTCGCCCGCACGCGGGCGAGGCGGGCGCCATTGCATGGCTGGGGCTGCCCGCGCTGCTGGCACAGCTCTCGTCCGGTGTGGTGATGATTACCTTTAACAGCATTATCCTGCGGCTGGAGGACGGCACGGGCATGGCGGCGAATATCTCACTGGTGGCGGCCGCCATATACACAGGGCTGGGGCAGGGCATGCAGCCGCTGGCCAGCCGGGCCTGGGGCGAGGGCAGCGCGCGGGCGGCGCACCGCCTTCTGCACTGGGCCATGGCCGCCGTTCTGGGCATTTCAGCGGCGCTGTCCCTGGGGCTGTTTGTGTTTGCACGGCCTGTGGCGCAGGCCTTCAACAGCGAAAATGACGCCGCGCTTTTGCGCATTGCAGTACAGGGCCTGCGCCTGTATTTTTCAGGGGCCGTGTTCATGGGCGCCAACATCGTGTTCTGCACCTATTTCCCGGCGGTAGAGCACGCGCTGCCCGCACAGGTGCTTTTGCTTCTGCGCGGCTTTATTCTGCTGGTGCCGCTGGCGTTTGCCATGGCCGCGGTATGAGGCATGACGGGCGTGTGGCTTGCGGTGCCAGCGGCCGAGGCTGCATGTACGGCGCTTGGCTGTGCGCTGTATGCGTGCAGCAGGCGCCGGCAGCCTCCCGTGCACCGGTGAGCACTTTGCAGTGGCGCCGGGGACAGTGCGCATATAAAGCAGGGGC
>OFMK01001722.1_pt1 | contig 14449 bp, 10 predicted proteins | sample 1541781 | NCBI WGS metagenome assembly OFMK01 (sample SAMN04209250, study PRJEB22552) | human gut metagenome | biome: gut; material: feces | host: Homo sapiens | place: USA: Oklahoma
GCAAGATAACGGAAATCCTGGAGATGTTTTTGTGGGAGAATATAAACCGCACTTGAAGAGGAACTTGATTCAAATGACATTACCAGATAAACCGAATAGCAGAAATCAGAGATATATATAAATATAAAGAGCAGGAAGGAAAAATAAGATGGAATTTACAGGTGTATACCACAAAACATCAGAGCAGATGAGTTATCCCCTGGATGAGGACAGACTGATTGTAAATATTAAGACTGGATATGATGTAAAACAGGTGTTTATCCATTACGGAGATCCTTATGAGGCCGGGATTCTGGGTGGAAATGAAAAATGGACAGGAAAAAGAGAGGAAATTATTTATAAAAAACGTCTGCCCCATCAAATCTGGTGGACAACAACACTTTTTCCTGCATATAAAAGATGTAAATATTATTTTGAACTGAGGACAGAGAAGGAAGTCTGGTATTATTTTGAAGACGGTTTCCTGACAGAAGAACAGCTTCAGATGGAGGGCCGTATACAGCAGTGTTTTATTGTACCATGGATGAATCCTGCAGATATAAACCGCACACCTGCATGGGTAAATGATACTATCTGGTATCAGATTTTTCCGGACAGGTTCTGCAATGGGACGCCGGAAAAGAATGGAAATGATATCACGCCGTGGAGAAATCACGGAACTGTAACAAATGAGGAAAAATTCGGAGGGAATCTGGAAGGAATCCGTCAGAGATTACCGTATCTTCAGGAGCTGGGGATTACCGGTATTTATCTGAATCCGATCATGGAAGCAGAGTCCAATCACAAATATGATACTACAGATTATACAAAGATTGATCCGGCTTTCGGCGATGAAGAAACAATGAAAGCACTTTGCAGGGAAGCGCACGAAAAAGGAATCCGTATTATGGTAGATGCAGTATTTAACCATTGTGGAAGAAAATTCGCGCCGTGGGTGGATGTACTGGAGCATGGGAAAGATTCCCGTTATGCGGACTGGTTTATGATAGAAGACTGGGAACAGATCGGAAAAAGAGCAGACACCAGAGACCGGCGTTTTTACTCCTTTGCATTTACAGATGCGATGCCGAAACTGAATACGAATAATGAAGAAGTGATCGAATATTTCTGCAAGGTCTGTGAGGAATGGATCCGGAAATTTGATATAGATGGAATCCGTTTTGACGTGGGAAATGAAGTGTCTCATCGGTTCTTAAAGCGGATACGGGAACATTTAAAAGCGGTAAAACCGGATCTTTATCTGCTGGGGGAAATCTGGCATGATGCAAGCCAGTGGCTGCAGGGAGATGAATATGATTCAGTCATGAATTACCCACTGCTCAGCGGAATCCATGATTTTTTCCTTGATAAAACAATGAAAAAAGAGGAATTCGAATATATGGTAAACCGTTGCTATACCATGTATATGCAGCAGAATAATGATGTGCTTTTTAATCTGTTGGATTCACATGATACGGAGCGGCTTATGAACCGTTTCCATGATCTGGATAAATTCTATCAGCAGCTTGCGATTCTCTTCACTCTTCCGGGAAGTCCCTGCATTTATTATGGAACGGAGATCGCAATGGAAGGTGCCCATGATCCGGACTGCAGAAGATGTATGCCATGGAGCGAGATTAACAGCGAAGAGAATCAGGAAAAGATAGCGACAATGCGTAAACTGATTATGCTAAGAAGAAATGAAAAAACATGCAGAAGCCCACATTTCCATTTTCCGGATACCTATGAAAACGACCGATGCGTAGAGTATATCAAAATAGATGAAGAAGGAAATAAAATGGAAGTTTTGTTAAATACATCGGAGAAAGAGATAAAGGTAAAAGATGCCGGAGAAGTGCTTTTTGCCCGGGAGTTTGATGGAGAGATACTTGGTGTGAATGGAACATTGATCCGAAGGATTTAGATAACAGAGCACGGAAAAAGAAACGAATATCCCGAAAGAATATTACTGCTATATAATAAAGAAGTCCCCGGGCCGCTGCATATAACAGCAGTGGGAGGGGACTTGCCTGCATTATTTATGAGGATTGCCATAGTTAAACAGATTGAATAAATTTCTCTACATAATGCAGAGCCGCTCCGATTGCCGGTGTATATTGTCCGTTGGTACCGACCAGAATCTGTGTTTTATCCAGTATGAATGGTGCGGCTGTATGGAGATGCTCTGTCAGATATTCAATATCTTCCTCTGTAAAATAAGGTGCCAGATATCCGCTGAGGATGATCGGTGCATCAATAACAAGGTTAAGATTCTTCATGGCAAATGCCAGATGGTTTAAATAATCTTTCCAGATTTGTATGATCTGGGGAGATTTTTTTTCGCGCAGAAGAGGGAAAAATTCTTTGGCAGGCATATCTGCAGCCTGTTCCAGTGCATTGGCAGAACAGTAGGTTTCCAGGCAGCCACGGCTGCCGCAGTAGCAAAGTGGGCCGTCGGGATTAATACATATATGTTCAAGAGTTCCGCTGTGCATGGAGATCCCCTGATGAATCTGATGATTGGTAATGATGCCGCCGCCCAGATTTCGGTTCAGCAGGATGATAACAGCACTGTCAAGCTCCGGATGATTCCATAATTCAAGGAATGCAGCTGATTTCGAATCATGTTCCAGATAACAGGGATATGGAAGATATCTGGAAAAATCATCCAGTTTCATGCCTGCGTTATTCATGATATCTCCATATAGTACAGTGGTATGATCCGGGGATGTGATACCCTGTGTGGCAATGGAGATGCCAAGAACTTTGTCATTGTCATACTGGCGCGATGAGATGAATTCTTTTACTGCGTCAGTAACTTGTTTATAGTAATCCGGTGTGTTGGAATATGGAAGCGGAATGGTATCCGTATAGAAAGCATTTCCATATAAATCTACAGCAGTAATATGAAACATCCCTTTTAAAATACCGATGCCAATGGAAATTTTAAAATCTGATACAATCTGAAGGGCGTTTGCCTTTCTTCCACCGGTGGATTCAAAGAAACCATTTTTTTCAATAAGACCTTCCTGTTCCAGAAGATTCAGGTTCTGACTGACAGTGGATAAACCCATCTGCAGTTCCTGAACGATCTGCAGCTTGGAGGTCGTTTTTTTTCTGTAAATGTACTGGTAAACCTTTGATTTATTTATTTTCTTGAGACTAATGTTGGTCAATCCCTTTTCACTCATAATATTCTCCTGATTATGTTACAAGATAATGTTAAGTTTCAGTTTTATTGTAGCATAGAACGAAAAAAAAACAATAAAAATATCCGGCACGATCAGCAACATCAATTTGTCAGCACACTATAGTAAAATAGACAAAAAAGTTGTTTGAAAATTAGAATTTCTGTCAATGGATTTTTTAAAAGAAAAGATATATACTCAACTTACAGTTAAGATATAAACGTAAGTAAAGAACATAACAACAAACAATAAGTATCGAATAAGACAAACAAGGAGGATATAACATGAAATTATCAATCAATGGAATCAAGGAACAGGAAGCATGGAAAAAGGCAGGAATCGCTCTTCCGGGTTATGATGTAGAGGCTGCCTCTGAGAATGCAAAGGAGAATCCGGTATGGGTTCACTTTGGTATCGGAAATATTTTCCGTGTGTTTATCGGTGGAATTGCAGATGGTCTTCTGGAAGAGGGAGTTCTGGATCGTGGGATTACCTGTGTGGAAACCTTTGATTATGATGTAGCAGACAAGATTTATGATCCATATGACAATCTGGGATTAAGCGTGATCCTGCATGGGGATGGAACCCGTGAGTATAAAGTAGTCGGAGCTTTTGCAGAAGCAGTGAAGGCACAGTCTTCTAATGTAGCACAGTGGAAACGCCTGAAAGAAATCTTCACAAGCAAATCCCTGCAGATGGTTTCCTTTACGATCACAGAGAAAGGCTATGCATTACAGAAAGCTGACGGAACATGGTTCCCGTTTGTAGAGGCAGATATCAAGAATGGTCCGGATAAAGCAGTTGGTGCCATGGCAGTTCTGGTTGCAATGCTTTATGAAAGATATAAAGCAGGAAAATATCCCATCGCACTGGTTTCCATGGATAACTGCTCACAGAACGGTGCAAAGCTTCGTGAGTCAGTACTGACAATGACAGAAGAGTGGAAGAAAGCCGGATTTGTTGATGAGGGATTTGTAAACTATGTAAGCGATGAGAAAGTAGTTGCTTTTCCATGGACAATGATCGATAAGATCACACCTCGTCCAAGCGAGCAGATTGCAGCAGATCTTGAGAATCTGGGTGTTGAGAACATGCAGCCGGTGATCACAGGTAAGAAGACATACATTGCACCATTTGTCAATGCTGAGAAACCACAGTATCTTGTAATAGAGGACAGCTTCCCTAACGGACGTCCGGCTCTGGAAAAAGGTTTCGGTGTATATATGGCAGACAGAAATACAGTTAACCTTTCTGAACGTATGAAAGTAACCGTATGTCTGAATCCGGTTCATTCTGCTACAGGTCCGCTGGGAGTAGTTCTTGGATATGAGCTGTTTGCGCATATGCTTAATACAAATGAAGATATGATGAAAATGGCACGTATGATTGCTTATGATGAAGGTCTTCCGGTAGTTGCTGACCCTGGAATCCTTTCGCCTCAGGCATTTGTGGATGAGCTTTTTAATGATCGTTTTCCAAATGAATATCTGGGAGACACCAACCTTCGTCTGGCAGTAGATGTATCTCAGATGGTTGGCATCCGTTTCGGCGAAACAATCAAAGCATATGTACAGAAATTCGGAGATGCTTCCAGACTGACAGCTATTCCGCTGGGAATTGCAGGATGGCTCAGATATATGCTTGGTGTAGATGATGAAGGAAATAAATTTGAACTTGCACCGGATCCAATGAATGAGGAACTGCAGGAACAATTTAAGGATATTGTAGTAGGTAAACCTGAAACACTCAAAGATCAGTTAAAACCAATTCTTTCCAATGAGCGTCTGTTCTTCACTGACCTTTACAAAGACGGTGTGGGAGAGAAGGTTGAGGATATGTTCCGTGAGATGATTGCAGGACCTGGAGCTGTAAGAGCAACAATACATAAATATGTTGGATGATTTTCATCAGATGGATATTATAACTGACTTTCAGGAGGAAAATGAAAATGAATTTAAAAAAACAGCATATTGGAATTCCGACCAATGATATTGTTCATTTTCTTCCCTTCTGGGAAAACGGGGTAAAGTTTTTTACAATTGAGGGACCGAATAAAGAGAAGGTTGAGTTCAGTCAGTACTTATAAAGTCAGGCGGTTAAATTCAGCGAGAAAAAGCATCTGTCAAAGCAGGTGCTTTTTGTTTTCAATATTTTATTGAGAAAAGCCTGAGAAAAGTTTAAAATAGAAAATAATAAAAAATAAACGAAAGGAGTTTTTATCATGAGTAAACGAACAGAAAGAATGAGCCGGAGTGCAGCTGAGAGAATCAACCGCAAAGATACCGTGATCAGACAGAATAATGCAGAACTCGAGGAACTGAGGAGTCAGTATGAGAATCTGGATATCTGTGAGGAGGATAAGCAGGTGATTGATGATTATATTGCCTGCAAAGATGCCAGAGCTGACAGGATGGCAGAGAAACTCTATGAAAAGGGACGAAAAGATGTAAAGAGATGTATCCGCATCCGAAAACTGATCCGCAGATGCATGATCCTGTCTGCCATTGTTACGGTGGTACTGATTCAGTATAATAAGAATGAGAAGCTGAGAGAAAGTCTGGAAGAGCTGCTGAAAATGTTCCGGGATAGAACTGTAAATGAATCAGAGGAAGATTTTTAAAATGTTTTACCGAATTCGGTTACGGTAGAACGAATGTGCTTATGTATCAGTTGGAAGGAATAAGCAATATAAATAATGCAGACAAAAATGTATTTTCGGAATTAAAAAAAATCTTCTTACAAAAGCAGAAACAAGGAAGACTCTAAGAGTGCATAAAACCAAAAAGGAGCAAGACAGCATGGGAACACAAAGATACTCAATTCTGTACAGCAGTAAAACAGGAAATACAAAAAAACTTGCGGAGAAGATCAGGGAGGTACTGCCTGAGGAAAACTGTGATTATTTTGGAACAGAAGGAGCGAAGGCTCTCTCTTCCGACATATTATACATTGGATTCTGGACAGATATAGGGAATGCAGATCCTGCAACACTTGAACTGTTAAAGAGTCTGAAAAACAAGAAGATCTTTCTGTTTGGAACAGCAGGTTTCGGAGGCAGTGAAGCCTATTTCCAGCAGGTTCTCGGGAAAGTTAAAGAATCTGTGGATGAGAGTAATACAGTAATCGGAGAATTTATGTGTCAGGGGAAAATGCCCCAGTCAGTTAGGGACAGATACGTAAAGATGAAAGAGAAGCCGGATCATGCGCCGAACCTGGATGAACTGATCCAGAATTTTGACAGGGCGTTATCTCATCCTGATAATGAGGATCTGGAGAGACTTGAAGAAATAATCAGAAGAGACCTGGAAAAATAATTAAGTCTTGACTAACAGAGGGAACTGCGGTATAGTGCTCGTTACTAAAAAAGGTAATTCATAAATTTTTATAAATTTTCACGAAAGAGAGGTAACGAGACATGACATTTTATCAGGAATTACAATTGAGTTCGACCGGCTCCAAACAGCTGATCAGAAGCACCACAGATCCCAAAGAGAAAAGACGGCACATTTTAATCTATAATTTTAAAGTGTATCTGGTTATGGCTTTTTGCGTAGCAGTGGTGAGCATGTACAGTAAGCTTACAGGGAGCAGCAACAGTGTAGTTGGTGTTACTGTTCTGTTGGCAGTGCTTGTGCTGCGGCAGGCAGATTTCGGGATCAGGACAACACATGGACTGCTTTCCATTGCAGGGATCTTCGGTATTCTTATGGCAGGACCCCGTCTGGCAAATATAGTGCCTCCGTTAGCCGCGTTTGCAGTGAATGCTGTGTGTATTTTACTGCTGATGATACTGGGCTGTCATAATGTGATCATGTACAATCATTCTACCTTTGTTCTGGGCTATTTGCTGCTTCTGGGCTATGATGTGACAGGAAAGGAATACACCTTCCGTGTGATCGGCTTGTTGGTGGGAATGGTGATCTGTATGATCGTCTTCTATAAGAACCAGAGAAACAGAGCCTATCGAAGAACCTTCCTGGATTTGTTCCGGGAATTTGATCTTAAGTCAGCAAGAAGCAGATGGTATGTGAAACTGACACTGATTGTATCCAGCGCAATGCTGTTTATGAATCTTCTGGGACTTCCCAGAGCAATGTGGGCAGGAATCGCCTGTATGTCCGTATGTCTGCCTTTTACAGAGGACTGTATCCCAAGGTCTGTGAGCAGAGGAATGTTTAATGTTGTGGGCTGTCTGCTGTTTATTGTGCTGTATCTGGTACTTCCTAAATCCATGTATCCGTATATTGGAATGATCGGAGGGATCGGAGTTGGATATTCAGCAGGATATCCGTGGCAGACTGCATTTAATACATTTGGAGCGTTGTCTATTGCAGCAGGGATCTTCGGAATGCCGGCAGCAATAGCACTTCGTATAGGCGCCAATGTTCTGGGAGCAGCTTATACGGTAATCTGCAATAAAGTAACAGATAAAGTAGCAGAGTATATAGGCACAAATAAATGTGCAGAAAATCTTTCCTGACTGAAACTGCGGAGCGGTTATAAGCAAGTAAAAAAGCGGATGATTTTATCCGTCTGATATGTGTTCTGGGAATAGAGTGAATATTAACGTACAATGACAGAGGGAGAGAGAAAGAATATGAAACAGGATACCCTGGAAGGCAGGGCGAAAACGAAAAATGGTGTAAAACGATTATGCTTTTCCGCAGTATGTATTTTACTGGAAGCAGCTTTTATCATTGCTATGATCACAAAGCTGAATCAATATGCGGAGATTATCAATCTGATGACAAGGCTTCTTGCAGGTGTACTGGTTCTTAAGCTGTATGCGTCAGACCAGACTTCATCTATGAAAATGCCCTGGGTTATTTTAATCCTTGTATTCCCTATCCTGGGAGTGGGATTGTACTTACTGATTGGTCTCAATGGCGGTACCCGTAAAATGCGGGAGCGTTATGACCAGATCGACAGGGAACTTCTGCCGTTGCTTCCCAATGACAGTGAGTGCAGGGAAACGCTTGGCAGGAAAATCCCGAAGGCAGGCAATATTTCTGATTATATACAGAAAAATGCCTCCTATCCGGTCTATCAGAATACAGATGTTATTTATTATGATGAGGCAGTCAAAGGGCTGGAGGCTCAGCTGGCAGATCTGGCAAAGGCAGAGAAATTCATTTTTATGGAATATCATGCCATTGAGGATGCACAGGCCTGGCATAAAATCCAGAGAGTTCTGGAAGACCGCGTAAAGGCAGGCGTAGAAGTCAGAGTATTTTATGACGACATGGGTTCCATTGGGTTTATCAATACAGACTTCATTAAGAAAATGGAAAATGTGGGAATCCATTGCAGAGTGTTCAACCCTTTTACTCCGGGTCTGAATGTGTTCCTGAATAACCGGGATCACCGCAAGATCACAGTGATCGATGGAAAAGTGGGATTTACCGGCGGTTACAACCTTGCCAACGAATATTTTAATTTCACACATCCTTATGGACAGTGGAAGGATACAGGTATCCGTCTGGAGGGGGAGGCAGTCCGTTCCCTAACAGTAACATTCTTGGAGATGTGGAATGCTGTCAGTGATAAGGATAAAAATGACAGTGATTTTACCGGATTTCTGGTTCAGACAGATTATCAGGCAAAGCAGACAGGCTTTATCCAGCCTTATGCGGACAGTCCTATGGACCATGAACAGGTAGGCGAAGAGGTGTATATCAGTATGGTGAATAAAGCGGAAAAATACTGCTGGTTTATGACACCGTACCTGATCATCACAGATGAAATGAGCCATGCGCTGTGTCTGGCTGCCAAGCGTGGGGTAGATGTGAGGATCATCACACCTGGTATTCCGGATAAAAAGATGATCTACAATATCACACGTTCCTTTTACCATGGACTGGTAAAACATGGAGTGCGTATCTATGAATGGACACCTGGTTTCTGTCATGCAAAGATGAGTGTGGCAGATGACTGTATGGCAACCTGCGGAACCATAAATCTGGATTACAGAAGTCTGTATCATCATTTTGAAAACGGCTGCTTTATGGCAGACTGCCAGGCAGTTCTGGATATCAGAAATGATCTTGCAGCAACAATGGATGAATGCCGTGAAGTCACAGAACAGTACAGTACCGGACGCAGCGCATATCTGCGATTGGGACAGCTGTTTATGAGGTTATTTGCGGGATTATTATAACACTTGGAAAAAAGCAGAATATCGTGTACAATGGAATGGGGAACAGCAAAACTATTATAAATATGGGAGGAATTTTAACTATGGATCTTTCAACCTTAGTAAAAATGTCAAATACTTATGGAAGCAACCCTGCCTATGTTCTTGCAGGCGGCGGTAATACTTCTGTAAAAGACGACACTACATTGTATGTAAAAGGCTCCGGTACACAGCTTGCCACAATCAAGGCAGAGGAATTTGTGGAAATGAGCAGAGCACGTTTGAATGAGATCATGAAAACAGATTATCCTGAAGACGATGTCAAACGTGAATCACTGTATCTTGCAGATGTTATGGCTGCAGTAACAGATGCTGACAAAACAAAACGTCCAAGTGTAGAAGCACTGCTTCATAATTTATTTGCCTATACTTATGTACTGCATGTTCATCCTACACTTGTCAATGGACTGACCTGCGGAAAAGGCGCAAAGGAACTTAGTGAACAGCTTCTTGGAAAAGATGTACTCTGGATCGACATTTGCAAACCAGGTTATACACTTGCGCGTATCTGCTATGAGAAAATGAATGCTTATAAAGAAGAATTTGGAAAAGATGTTCAGGTTCTTCTGCTCCAGAATCACGGAATTTTCGTGGCAGCAAATACTGTAGAGGAAATTGGAGTATTATTTGACGGCGTGATCAGTAAATTAGAGAAACAGGTAAAGAGAACTGCTGATGTCAGTGATGCTGTTACATCTGAAAAAGAACAGGCAGCAGAGAAGCTTTCCCGGTTACTGGGACATGCAGTAGAAGTTGTACCTGCAGCAGAAGCTGATCATTTTGTAAAAGATAAAGCAGCGGCTGCACCGCTTCTGAAGCCGTTTACACCGGATCACATTGTATACTGTGGACCATATCCGTTATTTGTAGAGGATATTGACCAGGCAAAAGCTGCGCTGGACGCATTTATGAAAGAGAATGACAAAGAGCCAAGACTGATCCTGGTACAGGGAGTTGGCGCCTTTATTATGGAAGATGATAAGGGAAAAGCTGCAAAAGCACAGCTTCTTGTAAAAGATGCCATCAAGCTTGCAGTATATGCAGAAAGCTTTGGCGGTCCGCTTCATATGACGGATGATATTACATACTTTATCACACATTGGGAAGCAGAAGCATATCGCAGTAAGAAATAATATAATAAGGGGCTGTCTTTTTTTGACAGCCCCATTTTGTTGGTTTAAACACTATATTTTTAAAGGAAAAGGTTTATTTTCAGCAAATCTTATTTCTCTTCTTTTTTCTCTTTGGCTTTCCCGGATTCAGGAATATTTCCCTCACCATAGTAAGCTTTCAGATAGATTTCTTTCAGTTCAGACATTAATGGATATCTTGGGTTGGCACCGGTACACTGGTCGTTAAATGCCTGTTCGGTCATTTCGTCCAGAGTTTCAAGGAAGTACTTCTCGTCTACGCCGTATTCCCTGATCGTATGTTTGATCTCAATAGTATCCATCAGTTCCTGCAGTTTTTGGAGAAGCTTTTCAAATACTTCGCTGTCGTTCTTGCCTGTCAGACCTACAGAACGGCCAATCTCAGCGTAACGTGCAAGTGTGTGCGGATACTGATACTGTGGGAAGGTACCCATCTTAGCTGGAACTTCGGCTGCATTATAGCGCAGAACATGAAGCAGAACCAGAGCATTTGCAATACCATGTGGAAGGTGATGGAAAGCTCCCAGCTTATGAGCAAGAGAGTGGTTTACGCCAAGGAAAGCATTTGCGAAAGCCATACCAGCCATGCAGGAAGCATTTGCCATATGCTGTCTGGCTTCTACATCAGAACCATCTTTGTATGCACGTGGCAGATAGTTAAATACCAGTTTGATTGCATTTAATGCAAGACCATCTGTATAATCAGATGCCATCATGGAAGCATAGGCTTCAAGTGCATGAGTCATAACGTCGATACCGGAAGCACAGGTCAGTCCCTTAGGTGCGCTCATCATATTATCTGTATCAACAATAGCCATGTCAGGCATTAATTCATAATCAGCCAGAGGCCATTTGATACCTGTAGTCTTATCAGTAATGATAGCAAAAGGTGTTACCTCGGAACCTGTACCGGAAGATGTTGGAACAGCTATAAAGTAAGCTTTCTTACCCATATGCGGGAATGTGAAGATTCTCTTACGGATATCCATAAAGTCCATAGCCATATCATCAAAGTTGGCGTCCGGATTTTCATAGAGAACCCACATGATCTTGCCGGCATCCATTGCGGAACCACCGCCCATTGCGATAATGCAGTCAGGCTCGAACATTCTCATTGCAGCAGCACCGGCTCTTGCAGAAGCGAGAGATGGATCTGGCTCTACATCGTAGAAGCAGGTATGTACGATTCCCATCTGATCTAATTTATCTTCGATCTTTTTAGTATATCCATTCTTATAAAGGAAAGAGTCTGTTACGATAAAGCAGCGTTTCTTGTGCATAACAGTGCCAAGTTCATCCAGAGCAACCGGCAGGCAGCCTTTTTTGAAATAAACTTTTTCCGGTGTTCTAATCCAGAGCATATTTTCTCTCCTTTCAGCAACGGTCTTGATGTTAATGAGATGTTTTACACCTACGTTCTCAGATACGGAGTTGCCACCCCAGGAACCGCAGCCCAAAGTCAGGGACGGAACAAGTTTGAAGTTGTAAAGGTCGCCGATACCGCCCTGAGAAGATGGAGTATTGATGAGGATACGGCAGGTCTTCATAGCTGCTGCGTGTTTTTCCATCTTTTCCTTCTCTCTTGTGTCAATGTAGAGAGCGGAGGTATGTCCATAACCGCCGTCAGCTACAAGCTGTTCAGCTTTGGCAATCGCTTCGTCAAAAGTTTTGGCCTTGTACATGGCAAGTACAGGGGAAAGCTTCTCATGTGCGAATTCTTCGCTGATGTCTACAGATTCAACTTCACCGATCAGAATCTTTGTCTCAGGAGGAACTGCAACACCGGCCATCTCAGCGATAGTGGCAGCCTTCTGGCCTACGATCTTTGCATTCAATGCGCCATTGATGAGGATAGTTTTTCTTACTTTCTCTAATTCATCCGGTTTCAGGAAGTAACATCCTCTGTAAAGGAATTCTTCTTTTACTTTCTTATAAATGTTCTCAAGAACAGTTACAGACTGTTCGGAAGCACATATCATACCATTGTCAAAGGTCTTGGAATGGATGATGGAGTTAACTGCCAGACGGATATCTGCACTGTCATCAATGATAACAGGAGTATTTCCAGGACCTACACCTAAAGCAGGTTTTCCGGAAGAATAGGCAGCCTTAACCATTCCGGGACCACCTGTGGCAAGGATGATGTCTGCTTCGCGCATAACCTGATTTGTCAGATCAAGACTTGGAACATCGATCCATCCGATGATTCCCTCCGGTGCGCCGGCTTCTACAGCAGCCTCCAGAACAACCTTTGCTGCATCAATGGTACATTTCTTTGCACGGGGATGAGGACTGATGATGATTGCATTACGTGTTTTCAGTGCAATCAGAGTTTTGAAGATTGCAGTAGATGTTGGGTTGGTTGTAGGAATAACAGCAGCAATCAGACCGATCGGCTCAGCTATTTTCTTAATACCGTAAGCAGTGTCTTCTTCAATCACACCGCAGGTTCTGGTATTCTTATATGCGTTGTATACATATTCGGCTGCGTAATGGTTCTTGATAACCTTATCTTCTATAATACCCATTCCTGTTTCTTCAACAGCATCTTTAGCAAGCGGGATACGTGCTTTGTCAGCAGCAGTAGCGGCAGCTTTAAAAATCTTATCTACCTGCTCCTGGGTAAATGTTGCGAAAATATTCTGTGCCTCTTTCATGGCTGCAATCTTTGCAGTAAGGGCTTCAGGGGTGTCGATGATGGTTGGGATAGTGTTCTCTTTTTTTGCCATTTGGGAATCCTCCTGTTTGTGTTTTCGTTAAAAGTATTTACCGTGACCTGTTATGTTTTTATTATACAAATAAACTGATTATTCGGTCAACAGTAACATTAATATGAGAATAACGAAATATTGCGGTGAAAATTGTGCATAATCACGTAAATAATGTGAATAAAATATCAATTGTCAGAATATATGAGAAAAATTTAACAATATATGTTCTGTTGGCAACTGAGAGAAAGTTAAAAAAATAACGTTAATAAATTAACAACCTCAATGATGCTATTATATGACTTTGTTAATTGTTTGTCAATTACAAAGCATATGAAAAAGCTAACAAATACTAACTTGAAATTTCGTGAAAATATAACAATATAATTTGTAGAAGGATTTATGTTTTTCCATATGTTTGCAGGAGATTAAGAGTTACTGTGAACGGAGTGAACAGTAATGATTAAGAAAAATTAAGCCCCGCAAAATCTGCGGGGCTTAATTTTTCTTAAGTTTCTATTTGTTTCAGGCTTTTCTGAAAGCGGCTCTCTTACGTTCTCTGGAATCCAGAAGTCTCTTACGGATACGGAGAGACTCCGGTGTAACCTCAAGGAGTTCATCCTGGTCGATGAAATCGATGGCCTGTTCCAGACTGAGAACTCTTGGTGGAGTTAATTTCAGTGCATCATCAGCGGAAGAAGAACGTGTGTTAGTCAGATGTTTTGTCTTGCATACGTTCAGCTCAATATCTTCGGCTTTACCATTCTGTCCGATAACCATACCGCTGTAAACCTTTGCACCAGGTCCGATAAACAGAGTACCACGCTCCTGGGCTGCGAACAGACCATAAGTAACAGCTTCACCAGCCTCGAAAGCGATCAGAGATCCCTGTTTTCTGTACTGGAAATCTCCCTTGTAAGGAGCATATCCGTCAAACATAGTATTGATGATGCCGGTACCCTTGGTGGAAGTAAGGAACTCACCGCGGAATCCGATCAGTCCACGGGAAGGAATGTGGAATTCCAGACGGACAGTCCCGTCACTGGCAGTACTCATACCCTGCAGCTCACCTTTACGTTCGCTCAGCTTCTGGATTACAGTACCGGAAAATTCTTCCGGAACATCTACATAAGCGATTTCCATAGGTTCAAGTTTCTTTCCGCGCTCGTCTGTTTTGTACAGAACCTCCGGTTTACTTACTGCGAATTCATAACCTTCACGTCTCATGTT
>OFMK01001731.1_pt1 | contig 14372 bp, 9 predicted proteins | sample 1541781 | NCBI WGS metagenome assembly OFMK01 (sample SAMN04209250, study PRJEB22552) | human gut metagenome | biome: gut; material: feces | host: Homo sapiens | place: USA: Oklahoma
GGAGGCGGGGCAAGTGATGCAGGAGACAGAGCATTCAGTGCCTCTTGAGAGGCTTACCGGCAGTATGTCCTTCTGGGGCTTACGCAAGCCCCCAGCTTTGCCGGTGGCCTGACTAGTTGCCTGCTCAATGTGCAAAAGGCCGGTATTTTCAGCGGCCTTCACCTCTTCGTATTTTCATCCAGCGCAAAATTAAATGCTGTTTTTATTACACGCGGCAGTCCGCTGCCGTGAAAAGCCAGGGCCCTTTTTCTTTCGCCCCGCTGTATCTCTCTGCCTGTGCCCTGCCGGCTTTCCGGCATTTCCCGCTGTGCCCGGAAAAACATCCGGGCACAGCGAAAGTGCGTTCGCACCGCCCGTTCCGCCGAATATTTTCGCTTGCAGCAGAACAGCGCCCCCTGCCGCGCATAGAGGCGGCAGGGGGCGCCTGCTTTTCAGAAATCTTGGGCCGCAGCCTTATACAACGCTAGTGCCGGGGAAGTAGTGCTGAAGCACCTGCGTATAATTCCAGCCATACTGCGCGATATAGCCTGCCGCGCCGTACTGGCTCATGCCCACGCCGTGGCCGTTGCCGTTGGTGGTGATAACCCACGATTTGGCCGAGCTGTTATAGCTCCAGCTTGCGAGGTTGGCGCCGTACATACCCCAGCAGTTTTCATAGAACTTGCCGCCCGTGATGCGCTGGCCGCACACTACGGCGTAATCCACATAGCCGTTTGCATCTTTGTGGATTTCGGTAATCCAGCTTTCCGGCTTCGATTCATACGCCTTGAACACGCTTTCGCCCACCATTTTTATGACGTTGCTGCGCATCGTCTCCTGCTTGATGGTAGTGGCCTTAGGGTAATATTGGGCAGGGGCAAATTTCTGCTCAAACGCGCTTTCCACGCTGACAAGATAGGCGTAGCTGCCCCAGCCCATGTTAGCGGCTGAGTTCGTTTTGGCCGCAGCGCAGCTTCCATAAGATGTGTTGGCCACATCGCCGTTATATTTCACCAGCACGTCCTTCACGCTTTCCACGGCGGTGGATATATCGCTGCTGTAACTGCCGGCCAGCCCCACGCTGGGCGTGGACACCCCGTGGCGTATCTGATAGATAAGCCAGGAGTGCGCGGCAATGGCCTGCGCCTGATACAAGCTGCGCCTGTCGCCCACACTGAGCTGGGCGTTTGTAAAGCCGCCCACCTCGTTTGCCACAATTTTTTTCAATATCTCGGTAGTGTTGGCCGTGACACTCTTGCCGGAATTGACGTCCCACACGGTGATATTGCCGTTGCTGGAGCCGGTGCCGTCGCTGGAGCCGCCGCCCCCGGCCCCGTTCAGGTACAGCCAGTTCAAATCCACATTTCCGCTGATGCCGGGCACGCTGCCCGCGTTTGAATACTGCCACATCTGCACGTTGCCCATGCCCTGAGAGGAGCCCCAGTGCGCCACCCAGGCATTGTAGCCCTTGTTCATCAGGCCCGCGCCGTCAAATTTATACTTCATCCAGTCTTCGCTGGCATAGAAGCCAGTGGCCGTGCCCAGCGTCTGCTCTACCGCCGCCATGCCCGAGCGCACAGCGTCGGTGCGGCTGTCATAGGTAGAGTGGTTATTCTTCAATATCCACGGGTCCTCATAGTCGATATAGAAGGGCAGGTCCAGCGTGATGCCTGCGGCCTTCAGCGCCTTCCACTCGCTGGAATTGGCAATAAAGCTTACCTCCTCGCGCGCCTCGCTGCCGTTGAAGGCGTCGCTGTACCAGTAGGCGCCCACCATCAGGCCGGCCGCCTTGGCGCCCTTCACATTTTCAACGAATTTGGAATCCATGGCATAGCCGCCCGCCGCGTTGCTCCAGCACATGGCGCGCACAATGGCGAACTGCACGCCAGAGTCGGCCACGGCCTGCCAGTCGATGGTGCCCTGGTGCGAAGACACGTCGATGCCCTTCAGCGGCCCGGTGACGGGCCCCTTCAGCGCAAGGGCGTAGCCATACTTTTCCACCTGCGCGGGCTGCGCGGCATCACGCACCTGCACGGAGTCCTTCGCCAGCGTTGTGTCCTTTGTGACCTTGAAGGTATAGCTGGCGGCGCTTTGCCACGTTTTGCCGCCGTCAAAGCTGTATGCCTTTTCCGCCGCGCCCGCGGCACCGAAGGTAGCTGCCACCTTCACGGTGTTCTCACCCGTTTTGCTGTTGTAGCTGACGGTGACGTCCGTAATGACGGGCGGAGGGGAATAGATACCGTCCTCCGTGATATAGAACTGCTGGCCGCCCACTGTCACATAGCCTGCCTGCATGTGCAGGCGGCCGGAGGCGTCAAAATAGTACACCGTGTCGCCCAGCGGCACAAGGCCCACGGCCAGAAGGTAAGTCTGTTCGTCCTGATAATAGCGGCCCGCAGGGTGGTTTTCGGCATCCTGCGCCGTTTCAAACCAGCCTATCACCGCAGCGCCGTCTTCGCCGTAATAGGTAGCGCCCTCCTCGCCTTCGGCAAAGGCCTGTACATACAGCGCGCCGTCCTCGCCCGCAAAGAAGCGCTGGCCCTCGTGAGTGATGGCGCCCTTCTGCAGGCGCCCCTCTTCGTCAAAGATATAAAGAGAGCCTTCAATTTCCTGATAACCGGTGACGAACTGGCCATCCTCGCCTATGTAATAGGTATGGCCGCCCTTTTCCACCCAGACGTTGCGGTCTGCCACATCCACGGTACAGCTTGCGGTTTTGCCGCCCGCCTCTGCGGTGATAACGGCCGTCCCATTGGCCACCGCCGTCACAAGGCCGTTTTCGTCCACTGCGGCCACCTTGCTGTCGGAGGAGCGCCAGGTAACGGCGCGGTCTGTGGCGTCCCACGGCTCATAGATTACCAGCAGGGAGGCCGTCTGCTGCGGGCGCAGAAGAAGCTGCGTCTCGGAGAGGGCGATGCTCTCCAGCGCCACAGCGCCGTCATCGTAGCGCACGGGGATATTTCTCATCTGGGCATAGGCTGCCGCCAGGCTGCCGCGGGAGGTATAGATGACCGTGCCGGCAGACGCATCAATAAAATCTTTGCCAAGATATGTGACATGTGCGCCCACCTCTGCTTTTTCAAGCTGCTTAAGCCCGAAGAACTGCTGTGCAGGCACAGAGGTAACTGCCTCCGGCACGCGCACGCCCACAACGACGCCCTCCTCATTTGTGCTGTATTCGTAATCGCCGTATGCGAAATTTTGCGCGTTTTTCTGCACGGCGCCGTCCTCTTCGCGGAACAGATAGCTCTTGCCTTCTATCTCCGCAATGCCTCTGGCGGGCTCGCCGTCCTCTTGAATATACTGTTCACCCTCCCAGTGGGCATCGCACACCTTGTCTTTCACCGTCACATGGCACACGGCCTTCACGCCGCCCACCTCCAGCGTGATGTCTGCCTCTCCCATCTCCAGGCCTTTCACCACACCGTTTTCCACGGTGGCCACCGCTTCGTTCGAGCTGGACCACACCCGTTCAAGTTCCTGCGCAAACACAGGCGAAACAGAGGCTGTCAGCGTTTTCTCGCGCCCTTTTACCATCACCAGCTCTGTTTTATCCAGCGTGACGGCGACTGTATCCGTATAGGAAAATTTCAGCTCATTCAACTGTGCGTATACATGCGCGGTTGAGCCATACGGTGCGCGCACCGCCACATCTGCCACAGCCGGAATACAGCCTGCTCCCATATAGGTGACGCTGGCAGGGATGGTGAAGGTTTTCAGGGATGCAATGGTAAATTCTCCGCGTGGCAGCTCTGCAGTTCCTTCCGGCACCGTCACGGCAACCAGCACGCCCTTTTCATCCGTGCCATAGGTGTATCCGCCGTAAGGCACGTTTTCCCCCTTCTGCAGGGTGCCGTCGTCCTCGCTGAAGATATAATACTGGCCGTCTATCTCGGCAAGGCCCTTCATATAGCTGCCGTCGGCGCGCACATAGTGCAGGCCGTCCTGCGTCCAGCCCACGGTCACGCTGTCGTCAATGGGGTTCACCGTCACAGTGCACTGCGCGCTGGCCTCACCCGCTTTGGCAGTGATGACGGCCTGGCCCTCCTTCACCGCCGTGATGGTGCCGTTTTCATCCACAGACGCCACTGCAGGGTCGGAAGACTCCCACGCCACGGTTTTCTCAGTGGCATCCTCCGGCAGCACGCCGGCCTTCAGCATGCCGGTCTCGCCCTCCACCAGCGTCAGAGCCGCCTTATCCAGCACTACCTCCTGCACGTCCACATAATCGGTATACACAACGTTAATTTGGTTCAACTGCGCATACACCGCAGCCGTGGAATTCATAGTGGTGTAAATTATCAGCTCTGTATCAGTGCGGAACGCCTGGCCGCCGATGCGGGTGACGCTTTCCGGCACCGTAATCTCTTTCAGTGCCTCGCTTTGAAATGCCTTCGCTCCTATTGTCTGCAGGGTTTCAGGCAGAACAACCGTTTCTATACCGGTATCCTTAAATGCCTCCGTCTGGATGGTCTCAAGTCCCTCGGAAAGCGTGACCTTCTTCAGGCCTTTCAGCCCCTCAAAGGTATAGCCGTTCACCTGCTTCAGGGTAGAGGGAAGAGAAACCTCCTCCAGCGTGGCGAGGTTTGCAAAGGTGTAGCCGTCGATATAATTGACGCCTTCCGATACAGTGATGCTGCGGATGCCGCCTTCTTCCTCCTCGTCCGGCTGCGCGGCCTGCACTTTATCTGCCTCTACCTTTTCAGCGAAGGCGGATGAAGAAGCACTGTCCGCTTTTCCGGTCTCTTCCTTCTTTTCAGCCTCCGGCTGGCGGAAGGTGCCCTCCAGGCGCGTGACGGGGTGCCCGTCGATGGTTTTGGGCGTCACCACCTCCGCCTCACTGCCGGTGTATTTCGTCAGCGTGGCGTTGCCGTCCTCATCCAGCTCATATTCATAGGGAAGGTTCGTATCGTCCGCCTTTTCTGCGCTTTGGGCAGAGCCCGCATCTGAGGAGGACGAGCCTTCGCCCGCGGCGAAGCCCGCCGGCAGCATGGATGCCGCCAGTGCTAGGGCCAGCCACAGGGCCATTCCCTTTCGAATCAGCCTTTTCACTGTTCTGTCTCCTCCTTTTCGCCGCCAGGGGCACGCCTTACTCGAACCAGCCGCCGCACATGGAGCACTGATACAAGGTCTTTCCATTTTCCGTCTTCATGTCGCCGTTTCTGTCGTGCCCCTGCGTGGCGGGCTCATCTGTTGTAACCACATCGCCGCAGCGCGTACAAGCCTTCGTCACCTTATAGCCCGTGCAGGGGAAACCGGTACGGGCCTTTTCCACATAATTGTGCCCCTGCGCGTTTGTGGAATCCTGCTTTGTCTCGCCGCAGCGCGTACACTTATAAGTAGTGGTGCCGCCTGTGTCACAGGTTGCGTCCGTATGCCCCGTCTGCTGCCAGTTGTGGCCCAGCGCGGCGGTGTTTTCTTTTTTCGTCTCGCCGCAGCTGCATCTGTATGTGATGGTGCCCCCCGCCGTGCAGGTGGCCGCTGTCTCGCTCTGCTTCACCCAGCTATGGGTGTGGGCAGGCGGCGTGCTTGTCTTTTGCGGTGTAGGTGTAGGCTGTGGCGTGGCCGTTTTTTTCGGCGTCGCTGTGGGCTTCGGCGCAGCCGTCTTTTTCGGGGTGGCCGTCGCCTTGGGTGTGGCGGACGGCTTTGGGGTAGCCGTGGCCCCGGCAGAGCTGCTTTGCGAGGCGCCCTCCGGCGTGCTGCCCGGCACGGCGGAAGAGGACGCAGCCGGGGAAGACTCCGGCACGGCCGGTGCCGTGCCGGAGCTGCCGGATGCGTCCGGCCCGGACGAGGGCAGGCCGCCTGTGCCCAGCAGGCCAAACTTGAACGCAGCCACGATGCCCAGCGTGCCCACAAGCACTACGCCTGCCGCACTGAGCGCAACCGCCAGCCCGTGCCCGGAAAGGTATTTGCGGAAAAAGCCTTCTCTGCCATGGCGACCGCCGCGCGGCGGCCGGCCGGAGCCCCCGCCGCCATACCCGCCTGCGCCGCCCGGCGCATCAAAGCCCATGAGGCCGTCCTCATCGGCATAGGGCGCCTCATACGGCTCATCGTCATAGCTGTACTGCGGCCCGCGCGCACGCGCCTCTTCCGGAGCGTCAAAGTCCATCGTGTCATCGTTTGCCGGGTACGGTACCTCATACTGCCCGCTGTCATAGCCGCCCTGTGCGCCATAAGCGCCCGCGTCCTCCGGCACGTCAAAGTCCATCGTGTCGCCGCTTGCAAAAGAAGGCGTTTCATAACCCTCCGCAAGCCCGCTGGCCTCTTCGGGCACATCGAATGACATGGTGTCAAACGCCTCAGGCGCGCCCGGCCGGCCTATGGCTTCGCCCGCCTGCAGCCGGGCGGCGTCGTTTTCTTTTGTGAACTGCTTTTCAAGGCGCTGGCGCAGCCTGCTCTTTTTCGCGTGCTGGGGGGCCTTTTTCTTTTTCGGCATATTGTCTCCTTCACGCCGCGGATACGGCAGGTTGATGTTTACTCACAGTAGTAATTGTGTGCGGGCCGGGCAGCAGGGGAGGCGCCCCGGCGGACGCTGCAGCCGTCCCCCTTCCTCCTAATTATATTAAGAAAAAGAGAAAGCTGCCCCGCCCGGCGCCGCGCGCCCGGCAATTATACTCATAGTTATAGCTATAATAATGCTATCACCAAATTCGTCTTTTTTCAACCCTGTAAGCTAAATTTACAGCTTTTTCATATATGTATCGCCCTTGTAAGCAATACACGGTCCGCCCGCAGCAAAAAGCGCGGCTTGCGCAGTACAAAGGCAGGCGTTATGATAAGGGTGAGGCGGCCTGTGCCCCTCGAAAAAACAGGCCTGCCGCCCGGCCCCTGCTTTTGCAGCGGCGCTGCGGCCGCATGCCGGATACTCAGGAGGTTTTTATGCCCTTTATCAATGTAAAAACGAATACCGCTGTCTCCGACACTGCCGAGCAGGCCATGAAGCGCCAGCTTGGCCAGGCCATTGAGGCGCTGCCGGGCAAAAGCGAGGCATGGCTGATGGTGAATTTTGAGCCGGAGACGCGCCTGTGGTTTGCCGGAAGCGATGACGCCGCCGCCATGGTGGAGGTAAGCGCATACGGCAGCGTGGCAGACGATGCGGCAGACTCGCTTACCGCGCGCATTTGCGACATTCTGGCAGGTGCGCTGGGCATTGCCGAAAACCGCATTTATGTCAAATATGCCGAGACGCCGCTGTGGGGCTGGAACGGGGCCAATTTCTGAAATATTGCACCGATTGCTAAAAATTTCATTTCCACCATAAAAAGCCTGTCATTTTATTTTTTCTTGATTTTAAGCCATTATTTATGAATTATTTATGAATTTTAGCACTCTACTATTGACAGTGCTAAAATTTATGATATACTAAAATCAGCTTCGAAAGAAGTGAATAAAACCAATCACGAATGGCAATTTTCACAGTGTGCCGCGCACGCGGTGCACAGAATGGAGGAATGAAGTATGTTGCCTAGCATTTTTGGTGAAAATCTGTTCGATAGTTTCTTTTCCGAGCCCTTCCGCATGTTTGAGCGCCAGGCAGACCATGAGCTTTACGGCAAACACGCCGCTGCCGTGATGCGCACCGATGTGCGCGAGACGGGCAGCACCTACGAGCTTGATATTGATTTGCCCGGCTTCAAAAAAGACCAGATCACAGCCAGCGTGGAAAACGGTTATCTGACGGTGACAGCCGCCAAGGGGCTGGATAAGGACGAGGACGACAAAAACGGCCGCTATGTGCGCCGCGAGCGCTGGGCCGGCCAGTGCAGCCGTTCGTTTTATGTGGGCGAAGGCATCACCGATGCCGATGTGCACGCCAAGTTTGAGGACGGCATTCTGCGCCTGAGCATTCCGAAGGCCGAGCAGAAGGCCCTGCCGGAAAAAACCTATATCGCAATTGAGTGACGCGCCCTGCTGAAGGCGCGCCGCAGCAGAACGGCACCGCACGGCGGGCCGCGGAAGGAATTTCCGCGGCCCGCTTTTTTATGCCTGTGGAGGCATGCTTGCCATACACTATCCCCAAATGGTATCATAAGACAGTGCGGCCTGCCCGCGCAGGAAAATGCTTTTTCAAAAAGGAGGGTGCCCATATGCCGGAAAAACACGCATGGGCACGCTGGTTCTGGCTGACCATGGGGGCCTGCGCGCTGGCCCAGCTTGTGCTGGCCGGATCCACTGCCGGCTATGAGGCCGATTACAACACCTTTTGGGCCTGGGCCCTGCGCGCGGCAGAGCAGGGTTTTTCCGACTTTTATGCAGAGGGCTATTTTGCCGATTACCCGCCCGGCGGCATCCTTCTTTTGTGGCCGCTGGGCAAGCTGGCGCAGCTTTTGCATGTGAGCCATACCAGCGCGTTTGCGCGCTGCCTGCTGGCTGTGCCCGGCATCCTTGCCGGGACAGGGCTGGCCGCCCTGTGCTACCGCCTTGCCGGGCCCGGCCGCGCGCGCGGCTTTTTGCTGGGCGCTGCCGCCGGGGCCAGCCCTGCGCTTTTGTATGTGACAGGCGTGTGGAAGCAGATGGATATGGTGTATCTGTTTTTTCTGGTGGCCTGCTTTGCCGCGCTGGAAAAGCGGCGTACCCTTGCGGCGGCCCTTTGCTGGGGCGCGGCGCTGGCCCTGAAGCCGCAGGCGCTTATTCTGGGGCCTGTGCTGGCTGTGTGCGTGCTGGCGCACGCATGGTTCCACCCGCGGCGCCACGCCGCGCTTTTCCGGGCCGCAGGCGTCGGGGCGGCCGCCCTTGTGCCCGCACTTGTGTGCGGCCTGCCTTTCTTCGGCTTTTCCGGGCTGCTTGCGGGGCTGTGGGAAAAATATTTTTCCACCGCGCAAAGCTACCCCTACGCCAGCCTTAGTGCGGCAAACTGGTTTTCCCTGCTGGGCGCTAACTGGGCCCCGCAGGAAAACCGCATGCTGTTTTTCACTTATGCGCAATGGGGTGTGCTGCACATTGCCCTGCTCACAGCGGGGCTGTGCGTGCTTGCCTTTCGCGCGGCAAGGGCGGGGCGGCTGTGCCCCCTGCTGCTGGCCGCAGCTTATGCGGCGGGTATTTTCTGCTTTGCCCACCGCATGCACGAGCGTTACCTGCTGATGGCGGTGTTCCTCACGCTGGCGGCAGCCGCTGCGCGCGCAAACCGTCAGCTTCTGGCCATTGGCTGCATGCTGGGCACGGCGGCCTGGCTGAACATGCTGCTGGTGGTGAATGCCAGCGCCTCGCAGGATCTTTTTCTTCTGGAGGGCCTGCCCGCCTTTGCCCTGCGCGCCATGGCCCTTGCCGTGCTGCTGTGCGTATGTGCGCTTTTGTGGCTGGCCGCGCGCCTGAGCCTTTGGCCCTGGCAGGACGAGCCCCTGCAGGCCGCGCATCTGCAAAATTTTGCCCCTGCGGTGGGCGTTCGGGTATTTCTTGCGCGCCGGGCCGCGCGCAAAAAGCAGGAGGGGATGCCGCCAAAGCCCCTGCGCTGGTCAAGGCGCGAGCTGGCCCTGCTGTTTGCCGGCACGCTTGCGCTGGGCGCAGTATCTTTTGCGCGCCTTGGCAGTGCCGCCGCCCCGCAGACCTTTGTGGGCGCGCAGGGCGCTGCCGTTGCCCTGACGGCCACGGTGGACGGCGAGCCGGAAAGCCTGATGATATATCAGGGCATTTCCCAGACAGGCGGGCAGCTGCGCGTGCAGGACGCCCGCGGCCGAGAAGTACTGCTGGCCCAGCTTACGCCCGGCGGGTGCTTTGCCTGGGCGCGGCATGCGCTTTCCGGCACGGGGCCGTACACGGTGACGGTAACCGGCGCGCAGGTGTTCGAGCTGGCCTTTACCGGCGCCGACGGCACAGCCCTGCCGGTGCACAGCAGCACCGGGGCCGCCCTGTTCGACGAGCAGGGCCTTGTGCCCGCGCGGCCGAGCTATGAGAACTCGATGTATTTTGACGAGATATACCACGCGCGCACCGCATACGAAACCGTGCACGGCCTGCCTGTTTACGAGACAACCCACCCGCCCCTTGGCAAGGACATTATGGCGCTTGGCGTGGCTTTGTTCGGCATGACGCCGTTTGGCTGGCGCTGCATGGGCGCGCTGTTCGGTATGCTGCTGGCGCCGGAGCTTTATCTTCTGGCGCGCGCGCTGTGCCGCAGCCGCCGCGCGGCCGCGCTGGCCGCCGTTCTTTGGGGCTTTGATTTCATGCGCTTTGCGCAAAGCCGCATCGGCACCGTCGACACCTACGCCGTATTTTTCATTCTGGCTTCCGCACTGGGCATGCTGGGCTTCTGCGGCGAGCTTGCGCGCGCGGGCTTTACCCGCCGCGGATGGGCCTGCCTTGCGGCCTCGGGCGCGGCCTTCGGCTGCGGGGCGGCGGTAAAGTGGACGGGTATTTTTGCCGGCGCCGGGCTGGCTGCGCTGTATTTCTGGGCGCTTGGGGCCAGGGCGAAAGCCCTTGGCGGCCGGCCAGGCGCCGGGGGCGCGGTGCGCGGGCTGTGGGGGCGCGCACTGGCGGGCGGCATGGCGCTGTTCGTCCTGCTGCCTCTTGCCATTTATCTGGCCAGCTATCTTCCGCTGGGGCTGGGCACGCCGCAGTACAGCCTTGCAGATTGGTGGGCCGCACAGCAAAGCATGTACGCCTACCATTCCGCACTGAATGCCACTCACCCGTTTGAGAGCCGCTGGTTCACCTGGCCCTTCGATGTGCGCCCGGTGTGGTATTATATGGGCGGCGAACTGCCGCAGGGCATGGCCGCCAGCATCGCCTGCCTCGGCAGCCCGCTGGTGTTTTGGGGCGGCACTGCCGCCCTGGCGGGGCTGGCGTGGCAGCAGATGCACGGAAGCGGCACCCGTGCCGGGCGCGCTGTGCTGGTGCTGTGGGCCGCCCAAATCATCCCCTGGATAACAGTAAGCCGCTGCACCTTTCTGTATCATTACTTTCCTGGCGCAGGCTTCGGCGTGCTGGCGCTGGCAGTGCTTTGGACAGGCTGGCACGCCCGCGCCCCCCGCCCGGCGCGGCGCGGCGCGCTGGCGCTGGCGGTGTGCGCGGGGCTTCTGTTCGCAATGTTTTACCCCGCGCTCAGCGGGCTGCCCGTGCCGGAGGGCTATGCCAGGCTGCTTTTGTGGTTTCCAAAGTGGCAGTTTTACTCGCTTTAAGCCAGTCTGCCCCTGCGCGGCCGCATGATGCAACCGCAGGTTGCGCATCTTCCAGCCCGGCTTTGTGGCCCGCAACCATATACCCCGGGTATACTGAGAGGGCGGGCGGCACCGGGCCGGGGCCGCAGCCGTCATTTCACACCGGGAGGTCTTTTCAAACATGGAGGATAACAAAACACTGGGCGCGCGCATTCAGGCGCACCGCAGGCGCATGGGCATCTCACAGGAACAGCTTGCCGAGCGTCTTGGCGTGTCGCGGCAGGCCGTCTCTAAATGGGAGCTGGACGAAAGCCTGCCAGAGCTGGACAAGGCTCTGGCATTGTGCAGGGTGTTCGGCGTCTCGGCCGACCTGCTTTTACAGGGCAGCCCCAGCCCGCAGCAACGGGCCCCGGCGGCCGGAGCGGCGCGACGCCTGATGCCTGCTGCCGGGACGGCGCTGGTGGCGCTGGGCCTTGTATACATCTGTGCGGCCTGGTACGAGCGGCAGCTTGCCACAGATATTGCCATCGGCATGGCTGCGCAGGCGCTTGGGCTTATTTTGCAGTATGCGGCGGGTTTGTTTGAAAAAGCGCCGGGGTACCGCCGGCTGTGGCGCGCAGATTTTGCACTTTGCACCTTTGTGCCTGCCAGCCTTCTGGTGACAACGCTGCTGCGTGGGTACCCGCGCCCCTACGCCAGCTTCGGCGTTCTGACGCTGGGCAGCTTTCTGCTTGTATATGCCTCTGCCAATGCGTGGTTCTGGTGGAAAACCAGCCGGTAAGGGCGCATGGCCTCTGGCCCTGCCTGCCCATTCCACATGCAGCCGTGCCATATTTCATGACCGGCTTCGGCTATGGCCGCCGGCTTTCCGTTCTCTTGGGCTTCAAAAGGAGGGGCTGCATCTTGCAGCCCCTCCTTTTTGGACGGCCATTTTGAAGAAGGCCGAATTGCAGATCAGATGCCTTTTAAAGAATATACATGCCCATTTATAGGCAGCAGATCAGATAACGGCCCGTTGCAAACGGGAAGCCGGGCTGGCACCTCAAGGCCGGCAATGCAAAGCTTCTCGCATTTTATATGCAGCGCCTCCAGTTTGCCCGGCAGAGCCTCGTTTCAAAAGGCCCGTTTACTCGCAGGCCAGTTCAAGCTGGCAGTCAAAAGGCTCTTGCGCCACATGTACCGGATGGTACATTTGCGCCTCTACACAGCCCATAGCCCGGTAAAAGGCCTGGCTCTCCACGGCAGAATGCGCAGAGATGTAAAGTTTTTTGGCGCCTTGCTCTCTGGCCCAGGCCCTTGCCTTTTGAAGAAGTCTCGTGCCAATGCCGTGCCCGCGCAGCTCCTGTGAAACATGCAGGCTGGACAAATCGAAATAGCGGTTATCCCCGCCAAACAGCCCTCGCTCTACAGAGACAAAGCCCTTCAGCTCGCCTTTGCAGAAGGCAGCGCACACAAACCCGCCGGATGAACAGGTGCGCCGCAGGCAGCGCACCAGCGTTTTATAGTCTTCCGGCGTCCAGTCGTCCACAAACGGGGCGTCCTTTATTTTCCATTCCCCATTTTCCCTGCGCCAGCACTTGCCCACCTCCTGGCGGCGAATAAAATGCCGGAACAGCCCGGTGCTTATCTCTTCTTCTCTCAGCTCTCTGTACTCCGGCATTTCGCCTCTGCCTCCCTTTATTTTTCCACCAGTTCAATGGCCTGCTTGCCTGTGATATGCACCACATCAATCGCCACAATACAGGAGGCGCCGCAGCTCTCCACCTCATGGGCCTTGTGCTCTTCCGGCTCGCGCGGCGAATATTTCTCCACCAAAGCGCGCAGGGCAGCAGTGCGGGCACCATGTTCTTCTACCATATGCGCCGTGCCAAAGGCTACCACGCTGCTGAAATAGGTGGTGAACTCACTGCTCACGATATCTGATTTATCCACCACAGTGAAGCACACCTTCGGATGCGCGCGCAGGGCGTCCATTTTATGGCCCGCTTTTGCACAGTGAAAATAAATACTTCTGCCGCAGCATGCATAATTCAGCGGCACCGCATAGGGCCAGCCGCCGTCGCCCTGCACTGCCAGCACGCCGTAGCTTCCTTTTTCCAGCAAGGCCCATGCCTGTTCCGGCGTCAGGAGCTGCCGGCTTCTTCTCATGGGGCGAAACTCCATTTTTCATTTTCCTCCTTTTCAGCACACGGCACAGCCGCACGCCCTCCCCGCTTTTTCAGCACGGTTTTTCCCATCATAGCACACCGCGGCGGCGCCGCGCAAATAAAAAGCTGTACGGCAGGGGGGCCAGGCCGCGGCCTCTCATAATACAGGCGGCACCTCAACGCGCACAATGGCCTGGCACTTGCGTGAGCCCCTTGCTTGCTGACCGCAGGCAGCTTCATGTGCTTTTGCAGCGTCCTCCGGCCTGTAAACGCCTTCTCTCTCACAAATGATTCTGAATATATTCCGCTGTCTTTTCCGTGTTCCTGCCTGCGGCATATTCAGTTGGGGACAGGGCCAATCCCTAATGCACCAATTAAAAAGAACAGTCCAAAAAATATAATCAGGAGAAGCAGCAGCGCAAGCGATAATGCAAAAGCCTGTCTGCACGGCTTGCCTCTTGCTTTTCTCCATATCCCATTACACAGCAGGGCAATAAAGCCCACAATGCAAAACAACGGAAAAACCACTCCGGCGAAGGTAAAGATAATTGTATCTGCCCGCCATTGCATACTGTCAATAAAAAGAAGAAAAATTACAATAACGGCTGTAACGCCTAAAATTCTGAAGACATTTCTGCGTTCCCGCTTGCGCTGCAGCCTTGCCACATTCAGAACGTCCGCAATTGCCTCTGCCGCTTCCTCTCCGGCAATCAGGTTCGCTGCCATTCTTTCAGATTTCATAAGCTCCAGAACGCTGACTTCCAAAGCATCGGCCAATGGCTCTATGATATTAATATCAGGAAATCCCAGCCCCGTTTCCCTTAAATACAGTTGGGTTTTCCGCAGCCCTGTTTCTTAATCTCAATCAACTCCGCATACTGCAATTCCCGCAGGGTGTTGACGGCTTTCTGCCGCCCACAGTGGAGCAAGCCCACCACCTCACAGATGGGATAGTACAGGTAAATGCGCCCGTACTCGTCCGCCCACCCGTTTTTACGGGACAATTCCGCCCGCCGCAGGATAAAGGCGTACAACAGCTTCGCTTCGTTGGACAAGGGCTTGAACGTGGGGGCTTCAAAGAGGAAATTGGGGAGCCGGGTGAAGCTGAACGCCTTTTCCGGCTGATGAATATAAATCGTGCTTGTCATAGCGT
>OFMK01001747.1_pt1 | contig 14282 bp, 9 predicted proteins | sample 1541781 | NCBI WGS metagenome assembly OFMK01 (sample SAMN04209250, study PRJEB22552) | human gut metagenome | biome: gut; material: feces | host: Homo sapiens | place: USA: Oklahoma
GCAAAGTCATACATGGATATGCCAGCTTATGCAATGTATCTTCCGAAAAGAAAACATCGGAAAAGCCCGTAAATACAGGTTATACCGGCATTTGACAACATTTGAAAAGATAATCAAAATTCTTATGAGTTTTTGTATGAAAAAACCATAAATAGAATCATTAGTTGAGCAAACATATGCTTCCTCATCATATTTTTTAATAAACCATTTTTGAAAACCAAGATAATCATTTTTCAAAGAATCAAAGAAAGGGTCATTTAAATTTACCTTAGAAAATGTCGTTTTCTTTACTGAGAGCATATTATAATTTTTTAGCTGAGGATTCTCATCCAAACATTTTGATAAAAATCGATCTATGCTATATACTCTACTCTCCAAACCTAAACATTTTGCTTTTTGCATAATTTTTCGGTCTTCAGTAATCATTATATCTACTCGCTCTTTATAAACTTCAAAAAGAAGGCAATCATCAATATAGTCGTTTTCTTTTGTATTTAAATGCTTAATTTTGTTTATAAATGTTTCTTCAATTTCTAATAGAGATTTTAAAACAACATAACTTTTTAGTTTAATAGAGAAAACATCCTTAACTTCTTTAACTGCAAATTTCTCTATTTCTGATATTGTATAAGGATGTATAACTTTTTCAATATTTAATTTATCTAACCAATAGTATAGCTCTCCAATTCCCTTATTGCTAACTCTATTATTCTCACGATGAATAATTATATTTGTATCTAATAATGCTTTCATTTATATTACCCCCTCTTTCTCTAAAAAAGAGATTATTGTATTTTCATCACTTTCATCAAAAGTCATATTGTGAATGTGCAGAGGAATATTCAGTTGTTTTGAGACCATTATTGCAGTTTCTTTTTCTTTTATCTTTAATTGTTCAATATCTTGAAATAAATATTTTTTATTATCTCTTTGAATTAATTCTCGAACAATTTCTTTCGTATCTCTTTCTAAAAGAATAATCAAGTCTATATCCAAAGCACTATAGGTGTCTATTGGTAACTGTATTACATAATTATTGTTATCGAAAATGCAAAAATGTCCATTCAACAATATTTTTTCTACATCTTTTAATTTTTTTATCTTAGAAATTAGTATCTCTTGATTTCTTTTTTCATTTTTCACTAGTTTATTTTTCCCATACTTTTCACCATTTACTTGAGATATAATATCACTCGCAGAAAAGAATTCAATTCCTACTTTATTTTTTATTTTTTCACAAAGTGTTGTTTTCCCTACACCATAAATTCCTGCAATAAAACATAACTTTTTTAACATAAAGTTTCCTCCTTTCATATCTCTTTTTATTTATATATTATATCATATATTACCGGCCTATTTTTATCTTTTCTTTTTTTCTTTGAATATAAAATTTAGCTTATTATTTTTAACTTTGATCTATAATAAACTTTAAAAAATATTCTCTATCTAATCCGTTTTCTTAATTTCAAGATTAGTTTTTTCTTCTTTCAAATAATTTTCTTCTAATAAAGGACTTGAATAAAGTCTTCTGATTTCTTAGCAGGCTCCAACATCTAGATTTCTGCTGCAACTGGTTCTTTATTTTACTGGATAAAAATCTTTCATAAAAAAATTTATCTATCTTTTTTAACTGCCTAGTACCCCATTGCCTGTAATATGTCCAACTTAACTCTGAATGCGTTACTTTTTGGAAAAGTCAAATAAAACTGTCCCATATGCTACTTTTTCATTGCCGTAATTCTATAGACTTAATCCCTTGCCATATTCAACATATTACTAAATTTCTCATTCATTTAACATCTCCCCTTTGACTATATAATTCTTTACATTGCAAACATTTATACTCTTTCTATTTCTATCTAGCTTCTTTACTATCTTATTGTATAAATTAAAATCTCCATAATTATAATATTAAATAGATAGCAAATATATATTAAAAGCTATAAAATTATCTAAATCACCTTGATTTTTTAAACTTATATTTAGTGTTTTTTGTTCCTTCTCTTTTCCTCTAATCCAATCTATTACTTCAAATACAAATGCACACTCTTTTATTTCATGTTTCATTATAAAATAATACTTATTATTTTCAATAAAAAATTCTAAATCAATCTCTCCATTTATATAGAATAATTCAAGATACAAATCCAATATTTTTATTACACTCCATGTCAATTCATGATATGTATATAAACCATGTATTCCCGGAGTCTTATATATACATGTTCCAACTTATTTCTCATAAAGTTTAATTTATTAATTGTCTAAAATGGAAACAATCCTATATAAGTTAAAATTGAGTTTTCTTTTCAAACTTCAAATTTTTCTTATCAAAAATTCTTTTTATTTTCAGGCTTTCAAAAACATATCCATTTCACAATCTAATGCTCTCCTTAGATTCGAAACAGCATTTACTACTCCTTCTTTTGTTTCAGCGTAATTACATTTTCCGCAAATTCAAAAATTTCCAGATAATATCATATTCAGGAATATTTATATTTGAACCAATACTCCCATCACATTCTATTTCATCTGACCGTAAAATAAATTGGACAATATCTTTCACCTCGGTAATGTTTTCAATAGTTTAACCTCACAATATCTTATCAATCTTTATCGCTTCCACTTTCTCTGTTGTCAGGTGTTTCCTTGGCTGTTTCAATTTATTCACCGCATTGAGAGCATCGTACACAGGCAAATCTAAATCTCTCTTAATCTCTACATTATATGCGATATGCACCTTAAATCTATACTTTTTATTATTTCAACTCACTCTTTTGACTTATATGTTCTCTTTTTCAGCGATCGCTTTTAAGAGCTTTGTCCTTACCCTCGTAACTCAATTTTTACTTTAACATGAATATCTGACTTTTTGTGGGAAAGCAGTACTAACGCATAGCTGAATTTCTGCAAAATCAAAGTAACCCGATACGATATTATTAAGAATTTTCTATTCTTTATCATTAAGATAATTCTTTGCAATACTTATATCTTTTAGTGCAGGAAAATCACCAGATATACTTTTTAATCCCATAAAAGGCTTACTTACATCTGCACGCTCATATATAACTTCCGCTGCTGTATGACCATGTGCTGCATAGTGCAATTTGTTTTCTACCATCTTAAAAAATGCAATAGATTCACTACTCTTAGGATTATAGTCAACACTTGTTGCATGCAAATCAAGCACCTGACGATAATACATAACCTTTCCAGAGGAACGAATATCCCGAATGCGGTCTAATAACTCCTTCCAGTAATTACCGTCACCCAGATTTTTCAGTCGTTCATCGTTCATTGTAAAACCTTTTATCATATACTCTTTAAGGCGTTCGGTAGCTCAACGACGAAAATTTGTGGCAATATTAGATTTTATTCTGTATCCAAGAGATATAATCATATCAAGATTATAGTGTATTGTATTATAACTCTTTCTGTCAGCTGCAGTTGTTCGGAATTTTGGAACAACTGATTTTTCATCTAACTCTTCCTCTTCAAAAATATGCTTAATATGTTCGCTGATATTAGATTTACTGGTTTGATAGAGTTCACATAATTGTGCCTGTGTAAGCCAAACTGTCTCATCTTTAGATTTTACATCTATTGTAGTCTGTCCATCTTCTGTTTGATATATGATGATTTCACTGTCTTAATGTTTAAATCATCTTTACTTTTCTCTGCCATTTGATTTCCTTTCTACTTTTATATTTATGAATTATCCTCTTAAGATTTCATCTATTTGCTCCGATTCAATTCGCTCTTTTAAATAACCAATTTTTGTTTCAATATAGTTTTTATGTTTTATCCACTTTAAACCTATACAGTTCGGTAACAATGATTCGAGAAATTCAATCCAAGCTGAATACATAGGTACTGCACTGCCTGACCAGCTCCATGAAGTCGGTATTAATGGTACCCTTTCAAAGTCTTCAAACAACGGATTATTCTCAAGAAAGAGCACTATATACTCTTTTTTTCTTTCGAACTCTAATTTTGACACAACTGAAAATAGGCAATACATTTTTGTTTCATCATCACAGAATCGTTGAATACATTGCCGAATCCACATATCTTGCCTTTCTAACAACTTTTTCTCATTTTGTTTTGGCAATAATAAAGATTCCAAAAAATACGGTACTAACAACGTAGAATATTGGCATTTTCTTATCAATTGCTCAAAAATTTTATTATATATTTCTACAAAATCGTCCAAATCAAAAAAACAACAATGCCTTTCTTGATTGTCTGTAAAAGAGTCCCTATTTATTAAATAGTCTATATACTTGTCTAGTATAGAAGATCTAACCGAATATATTTCCTTCAAAAATTGTCCATCATAATCATGATGGTTATCATATAACAACAATGTACAATATATTTCCTCAAGCAATTCTAAATTACAATTAAATTTTTGAATCACTTCCTTTGGTGTATTATGATAACAATTAAATAACAAACCAAAATAAATATCCACTATAAAGAGGGAATATTCTTTTTTTGTCAAAATAATTTTGCAACCTTCTATTAATGCTAGTTCATCTATTACATTATACTTCTCGAGAAAATCCACATCACGCATTGATGATGAAGTAATATCTCCGTCAGAAGTATCTTTCAAAAAGGCATAAAGCCCATGTAGATGTTTTTCTGTAATTAATTCTGGCGGTAATTCATGATAATATGCATATACCCAAACATTTTTCTGACTATACTCTTCACCAATAATAATTTCATACACTTCCAAATCGGACAATAAGGAAAATAGAGTATCTACTAAATGATATGGATGTAAATTGTTTGGTGTATCATTTTTTATATAATATTTAATTGCATCAACATAGCAATCTTTTTTATCAGAAATAGCATTAAAAGCAATACCTAATCCTTCACCAACCTTCCAAGATGAATGAGCATCAAATTCAGAAATATCACCACAAACATCGATTAGCTTCTTAAACATTTCTAAATCACAATTCGAAGTGTATTGATTAATTGATTTCTGCTTTAGTTTTTCACGTTCTTCGTAATCGACTTCTATTTTGTAATCTGGTCCTTTAAGAAGACAATATAATTGAAAACTCTCTCCTTCAAAATATTCAGAAAACAAGGATTCACAAGAACAATCTACGCTACTAATAACTTGCACTATTTTTTCCGCCAAAAGACAATTTTCTAATTTATCTGGCAAAAAATTTGACTTCAAAATTAATTTGATATATTTTAAATCAAATTGCAAAACGGGAATGCTTACATCCTCGATAATGTCACCATAAGAACTAAGAATTTTTCTAACTTTTACACTATATCTTTCAATTCCACACAAAGAAGATAAAGATTCCCAAATTAAATTTCGATATTTTTCAACACCTTCAGACATAACTAATGGAATTTGATATATGGTTACTGTATTTTTTCGCCCTTCCTCTGCCGGGGAAAAATGTAATTTCAAAAATTCTTCCGCTATTTGCAAAAAGAACCTAACAATAAATTCTTCATTCCAGTTATCTGAATGTTCTTTCATTTTTTCAAAAAAAGTTATTTGAGTGTAAAAATCATAGTACACAGAATCTCTGTTAATGCCAAAATATGTATTAACTGCATGATAAAATTCCATAAACAAATCTGGTCGCTTTAGATAATATTGAAAGAACAAATCACAGGCTGTTGGCAAATCACTCATATCTGCAAATCCACCAAGAATTTTAATAATATCGTTTTCTACATACTGATAGTTTTTTCCTTTTTCAGTATCTATATCGCCCCATTCACAAATCACTCTTTTTTCAGACTCAATTTCATTTTGTAAAAGCAAAAGTGTTTCCGTAGGATTAATACGAAAAAAGACTTTTACAAATTCAAAAAAGATTGGCGATTTTTCTGTTGATAATTTATCCCATAATAACTTTATTTCTTTCACCACAAAATTTAAAAGAGCTTCATTTCTAAAAATATTAAGTAGCGTATTAACGGAAGAGATAATTCTCTCTCTGTAGCTTGAAAAACAAGTTTTAATCATTTCCGACAAACTAAGTATTTTCTTATCAAAGAAAACATATTTTAATAAATAATTAGACAAACATTGCTCAGAAAAATGAACAGCTTTATCATTACAAAGATCGACAATTTCTTGCTCGTGAAGCATACGTATATTTTCAATAAAACTATCTCGACTTAACCCTTTTTCCTGTAAAATCGGTAGAAGTGCATCAATGCGTTCTAAATGAATTGCTTCCAGAAAAGCAATTGTACCAGCAGTTATACACATATCTTTGTTAACAAGTAATTGATAATCTTCTAAAGCAGCACCATAATAATCTTCATATAATTGTGACACATCATCAATAGACTCCAAACGATTTGAATTGCATGCCACCTTCCCAGCAAGTATAGCAATACGAGCATTTCCTTCTGCAATACTTATAATTCGTTCTTGATAGTCTTGATTCACAATGCCCAATGAAGTTTCAAGCAATTCCTTTATCTCGTTATCTGAAAATACATTTACATTCACAATTTCATATGAAGTGATTTCTCGAACATCGTTTATTACTTTTTGGAGTGCATAATCCCTCACTGTAATAAGTATTTTTACATTATATCCCTTTGGTTTCATACTAACGTAACGGATAATATGCTGCAGTCCTGACAATTGATTTGCATCATCGATAAAAAGAAAATAGTTTCCTGATCTGTCTAAAAAAAGTTTCAAATCCTCATATATTGGTAATGCATTACTGTGAATACAGTAGATCTTTTCGTTCTTAGTATCTAGATGATTTTTTACATAATGCAAAGCTAAACGGGTTTTTCCCGTTCCTGCCGAACCACTTAGTATAACAACATCCACTTTCAGATAAGCATCGTCAATATCTTGAAATTCATTTTCTCTGAATAAAAATTTAGTATCAATGGGAGCAGCCATTCTATTTGAATTGTAACTATTAACAAATTCATCATATGATTGAATTTGATCCGTACTTAATGATATTCCTAAAAAATCACGTGAAAGATTATGATGGAAAAGATATATATCTTCTGCAAGCTTATCAATTCCAATAATTGTAAGCTTGACTCCAACATCTTCACATAGTTTTTTTACTTCACTATCTTGAAAGGGTGTAAGGTTTGATGAAGTATGGCAATAAATAATTTCAGAGATTTTATTATGTGGAACACCTGTCTTTGCTGTATCAAGACATTTGTCAAGGTCATCCCTAATTTTTGAAAATAAGTTTGTCCTTTGAGTTGTGTATTCAACAAAAACATACTTTCCATCCGATGTAATAAAATAAGTATCAGGTGTACCTAAAGTGGTCTTTCGTGTACCTGCTTCTCCACCAAGAGATACTATACTCGGATAACCTATTTTATATAAATAAGAATCACAAAGATTTTGAAATGAACCTGCATCCAGTTGTAGTATTTTTTGTTTAATACTTTCAATATTAGCCATAATTACACCTCTACTATTTAAAACCCTTTTATCCCACTAAATCATCTTAAAATATTTAAACGCATCTTTGATTGCCTCTTCTTTTTCTATTGGACAAATTGGTTGTTTTAAGTCTTCTTTTTTAAGGTTTATTATAATTTTTTCTTTCTTTAATTCCACACTTTTCTTTTACCTGTGCTATATATAAGTTCAAAACCTTAAATCCGTACTTATTAAAAACATATTGTTTTATATTATAGTAAGTTATTTTACACTCTTAAGAAGTTAAATCCAACTAATCGGCTTGCAATTCTATGTCGACATGTTTTTTCGTCTTAAGTTTTGAAAGCAGTACTACCGTCTCAACTGTTGTTTCGTTGTCCCAACTAAGTTCCTGAATTTCTTCACCGTCAAAAAATACCGGAAACTTAAATTTTATATGCTTCAAAAATCTTCCGTTCGGCCGTTCATCCTCGTAAATATCAACTCTTTCAACAAAACTGTTCATAAATTCTTTTTTCTCCATATCGGTGAATTTATCATACAGTTTGTCAAAGTACAAAAGATATTGATACACTCCATCCTCAGAAATTTTCTGCTGACGGATATACTCTTTTCTGGATACTATATCATCGATCAGACTTTCCAGTCGTTCAATCTCATCATACAAACCATTTAACCGATCCTGCATATCCTGATACTTCCTGTCATACATTTTATCAGAAATATCCAGATTGTCCATCTGTTGTCCTAACTTATTTTTAGCTCCCAATACTTGCCGCAGCTGTTTTTTCAAGTTCTCATGCTCTGTTTCCAATTCTCCGGTATCTATCTTAGAATTGATTTTTGCACGTATAGCGGCTTCAAATTTCGGATTATTCACCAGCTTTTTAATAACTTCTGCTACCGCATCATTTACTTTTTCTTCGCTCCACTGCTTCCGGTAATCACATTTATGACCATTCACATAATACCTATGCTTGCAGGCATAATAAAAATAATCCTTATAAAATGTTCCGTCTTTTTTCTTCTTACGGTTTACATTTCCATACATTCCCTTTCCACAAATTGGACATTTAAGAATTCCGGACAAAATATGTTCATGCTCCAAACTATGGATTTTCTCATGCTTTACTCCATTTATATTTCGTTTCTGTTTTGCCAAGTTCCAATCATCTTCGGAAATAATGGCTTCGTGAATACCATCACTTAATATATAAGAATCCTGCTTTACAATACGGAATTCATTTCTCTTGCCTGGCACTCTTTCAGTTTTCCTTCTTCCAAATGCCAATTTACCACAATAAATAGGATTATCAAGGACACCCTTTATAAAAGAAGTAGCAAACGCATCCAACGTATTATTCTGTCTCTTTTTCTTCTTGTAGCCATGCTCATTCAGATAGGCTGCAATGCCATTTACTCCCATATTGGTATGAATATATTTATCAAAAATAATACGAATGATTTCTGCCTCATCTTCTGCAATTTCCAGTTCTCCATTTAACAGCTTATATCCGTACGGAGCAAATCCGCCGTTCCATTTGCCATCTCTCGCCTTTTGTCTGCGCCCCTCCATTGTCTGTACCAGAATATTTTCACGTTCAATTTCTGCTACCGCAGACAGAACAGAAATCATCAGCTTACCGCTGTCTTTAGAACTGTCTATACCATCTTCAACACAGATCAAATTTACTCCAAAATCCTGCATTCTCTGCAAAGAATTAAGTACATCTGCAGCATTTCTTCCAAAACGGGATAACTTATATACCAAGACAAACTCTACACGATCTTTACCTTCTTCAATATCCCGAAGCATTTGCATAAATTCCTGCCGTCCTTCAATACTTTTTCCTGACTTTCCCTCATCCGAATACTCTCCGACAATCACCATTTCCTGAAAATCTGCATATTTTCTCAATCTTTCTTTTTGTGCTTCCAAGCTGTATCCTTCTACCTGCATAGACGTAGATACCCTTGTGTATATATAACATCTTCGCTTTTTCATTTATATTCTCCATACCAAATTACAGTTTACTTTTTATTTGTCCCAACTATATTTTACCGTAGCTGCACATACTCGTCAATATAGGTAAAATGCACAAATATCACGCAAGAAAAAAGAGAGCCAACATCTATGCTCTCCCTAATCATTTCCCAATGTATTCTGTTGCTGCTCTTGCTGGCAGTTATCTTCTGCTTTGTCCTCCTCCGGTAATCCATTCAGTTCCTGAAGGAGCTCACTGCCATATTTTTCTATCATTCTGGCAAGAAAATCAACACATCGTTCAAATTCAACTGTGTGTGCCATAGCTCCTCCTTCCAAACCGATATTTCTTGTCACCACGCATTTTTCGGCGGTACTCTTTAGCTGATCTGGAATTTGTGCTATAATTTCTATTAGACCAACTCCGTTCAGCCTGATGTCAGTTTAATGGAATTTCATAAGAAACTCATTGAGCATAGATTGAGCGGAAATTGAGTATTTTACAGAACAGGAGGGGATTCTATTTGGAAAGATGTGATTTTGGTTCGATTATGACGATCATTCGCCGTTATATCAGCGAAGATAAAGGAATGAATCAAATAGATTTTACCTATCTGTTATTTGACACGTTTATGTGCAGCGATGAAGCCATAGACTTTGATTTTGACAATGGACAGGTCTGCCGTTGGATGACAGGACAGGCAAAAGTAAGTCCCCGGATCGTAACCTACTTTTTAGATAAAGAACATCAATTAGAATTGGCAGGAAACATTCAGCGACATATTATTCCTCTGATGTATGATTCTGCTATGGCAGCAAAAGAATTATATGAGTTAGTATTACAGGATACATCTATTTCAGAGCCAAAAAAACAGGAACTAATCTGTTCTTATTCTCCCGCTGATATAGACACCATACATATTTTCATAACAAGGGTTCTGTGTTTCGGAATGGAACGGAATTTTGTGAAACGTGACACACGAACCAAGAAATTATTAGCCGCCGGAAATCTTTCTCCTGTCTTAACAGATTTTGTAATGGGAAATGACGTTCCCCGTCCATGCAGGCATTTTTGTGGACGTTCTGAAGAAATCGAAGTGCTGCATTCTCTGTTGGAAAAAGAGCGTAAAGTATTTTTATCTGGAATTGCCGGAATCGGGAAAAGTGAACTGGCAAAGGCTTATGCCCTGCAGTATAAGAAAGAATATACCAATATCCTGTATCTCACCTACAGCGGTGATTTAAAACAGGATATTACAGACATGGATTTTGCGGATGATCTTCCGCAGGATTCTGATGAAGAACGCTTCCGAAAACACAACCGTTTTCTGCGTTCTCTCAAAGAAGATACTTTGATGATTGTAGATAATTTCAACGCCACTTCCATACAGGACAGTTTTCTTTCGGTCATACTCAAATACCGCTGTCAGATATTATTTACTACCAGAAGCCGTCTGGACGGACATTCCTGTATGCTGTTGGAAGAAATTTCCGATAAAACAACGCTTCTGCAACTTGCAGGAAAATTTTTCTCCGACACAGAAGAAAAATCTGATGTCATAGAACAGATCATAGAAGCTGTCCATGCCCATACGCTCGCTGTAGAACTGGCATCACGCTTACTGGAAACCGGAATATTGGAACCAGAAATGCTCTTAAAAAAATTGTTGGAAGAAAATGTCGCTCTTGATGCAACTGATAAAATCAATATTATAAAAGACGGGCAAAGCAGCAAAGAAACCTACTATGGACACATACATACTTTATTCTCTCTATATCAGCTTTCTGAAACTCAACAAGATGTAATGAGATGTCTGTGCCTGATTCCTTTAACCGGTATTCCGGCACGAAGATTTGCTGCATGGCTGAATTTACCGGATTTGAATGCCGTAAATGATTTAATTGAAATGGGATTTATTCAGCCAAAAACCGGAAGAACCATTGTACTGCATCCCATGATACAGGAAATCGCTGTTGCAGATATGCAGCCGTCTGTAAAAACCTGTTTCCCTTTACTGGAAAGTCTGCAAAACATCTGCCTTTTACACGGCAATGATATTTCCTACTACAGACTTGTTTTCCAAACCGTTGAAAACATTATTACAAAAACAACTAAAGATGATATTTCTGGTTATTTATTATTCTTAGAAGATGTTTTCCCATATATGGAAAAATACCACGAAGAAAATGGTATGCAAAGAATCCTGCGTGAACTATCTTCTTTGCTGGAAGACACTTCTATCGGAACCGTGTCTGACCGGGCATTATTACTGGACTATAAAGCTACCCTTGAAAGAAATATTGGAAAAGCCGTAAAGCTGGAAAAAGAAGCGATGTCTTTGCTTTCTCCTGTTACACCTGAAAACGCCCACCTCGTCGCAAATCTATATGGAAATCTGGGTGGACTATATCACCAGCAGGGAAATACCGAACTGGCAAAACAGGCTATGGAGCAGGGAATCAGCTTATTAGAACAATACCAGCTTCTCTATATGAATGACAGTATTGTTCAAATCTGCAACTATGCAGCTCTCCTTACAGATACCGGTGAAGCGTCTCGTGGATTATCCTCCTTACGCAAATGTGCCCGGCTGGTAAAAGAATACAATTCCGATCAGTGTCTGGACTATGCCATTATTCAGGAAGCTATGGGAACTGCCTATCTGGTACAGGCTGATATAGAACAGGCTACCTCCCATCTCAAAAAAGCTATGGCAATCTATGAAATAGTATGGGAATCTGAACCGGAAGCTATCGATAATAAATACCAACAAATACAAGAATTGTATATCAATGCTGGAATACAAATTGGACAACAATTATTGAGCTCTACTAAAAATGTCTGAATAGTCTACAAATCAAACTATTCAGACATTAAAACTTATAACAATATGAATATTTTATATTAATTAGTCGGCAATAAATTTCCCATACTCTTCAAACTGATAGCTAAAGTAGAAGTATTATGTAGTAACGCAGAGGTCGTTGGTTGAATAATTCCTGCCACTCCTAGTGCAATCAGCATTGCATTAATACCGACAATCCCCCTGTAATTCCCCTGAATACGGTGCATCATCGCATTAGACAAACGTTTCAGTACTACGATTTCCCGCAGATCCTCAGCAGCAATCGTAATGTCTGCGATCTCTCGCGCAAGTTCTGCTCCATCACTGATTGCAATTCCCGCATCTGCTGCTGAAAGCGCTGGCGAATCATTGATTCCGTCACCGATCATCACTACTTTTCTTCCTGCCGCTTTCTCTCTTTCAATGAATCCTGCCTTATCTTCCGGAAGTACTTCGGAATAATATTCATCCACTCCCACTCGTTTCGCAATAGATGCTGCAGTACGTTCACTGTCTCCCGTCATCATGACGATCTTGGAAACACCTTCTTCTTTCAAAAATCTTACCATCTCCCCGGCTTCTTCCCTGAGAGGATCTTCAATACAGATTACAGCAACTAATTCTCCGTCAATGGCAAGGAACAAATGAGAGTATTCTTCAGGAAGCGTATCAAATCGTTCCTGATATTCCGGACGTATCCGGCACTTTTCATCCTCAAACACAAAATGACTGCTCCCTATTATGGTCTTCTTTCCTTCTATATAGGAGGAAATACCATGGGCTACAATATACTCCACTTTTGAATGCATTTCTTCATGATACAGACTTCTTCTCTTTGCAGCATCCACGACAGCTTTTGCCATGGAATGTGGAAAGTGTTCTTCCAGACAGGCAGCAATCCGCAGAGCTTCCGGTTCAGGATAATCGCCAAACACAATGACTTCTTTTACAGTTGGTTTCGCCTTTGTCAGCGTACCGGTCTTATCAAATACGATGGTATCTGCCTCTGCCACAGCCTCCAGATACTTCCCACCCTTTACGGTAATTCCATTCTGTCCGGCTTCCCGTATTGCAGAAAGGACAGAAATCGGCATAGCCAGCTTCAATGCGCAGGAAAAATCCACCATAAGAACAGAAAGAGCTTTTGTCATATTGCGTGTGACAGCCCAGACAAGCCCTGTCCCCAGAAGCGTATATGGTACCAGACGGTCCGCCAGATGCTCTGCCTTGCTTTCCAGATTGGATTTCAACTTTTCTGAGTCTTCAATCATAGTCACAATCTTTTCAAACCGGGTAGCACCTGATACGGCCCTGACTATGATTTCCAACTCTCCTTCCTCCAAAACGGTTCCTGCATATACGGACTGACCCTCAGTTCTTCGTACCGGAAGAGATTCTCCGGTCAAAGATGCCTGGTTCACCATTCCTTCTCCGCAAGACACCTCTCCATCAAATGGGATTACATTGCCCATGTGTACGATCACTCTGTCACCCGGCAAAATATCGGATGCCGGAACAAGAATTTCCTGCTCCTCTCTTTTCAGCCATACTTTCTTTATGTTTAAAGACATGCTGCGTGCCAGATCTCCTACAGACTTTTTATGTGTCCATTCCTCCAGCAATTCTCCAATTCCCAGCAGAAACATGACAGAACCGGCAGTATTAAAGTCTCCTCGCAGCACGGACACGCCAATCGCTGTAGCATCTAATACCGGCACCTCTATCTTCCGTCTGGCCAGACATCGAATCCCTTTTCCGATATATTGGACCACTTTAAAAGTAAGCCATATTTTTCTCACCGAATTTGGCAAGAGCAATTTCCCTCCATAATGGAGCAATGTTTTTGCTATCAGCTTTTCCCTGTATGCGGAATTTAAAGCACGCCCTGAACTTGATAATACATTATCCGGAACATCTGCTTTCTCAAAATGAAACTTTTTTAATTTATGGATCAGTTCTTCTCTGTCCCCTGTATAATAGATCACAGCATCTGCGGTGCGCTCATATACTTTGACCT